>Ga0194059_1000726_pt1 | contig 14821 bp, 13 predicted proteins | sample SepL6211m_MetaG_FD_163426 | JGI IMG/M metagenome (GOLD analysis project Ga0194059, IMG submission 163426) | Anoxic zone freshwater microbial communities from boreal shield lake in IISD Experimental Lakes Area, Ontario, Canada - Sep2016-L626-11m | ecosystem: Environmental > Aquatic > Freshwater >... | reverse complement strand
TGGCGGTGAGGGGCGCGGTGAAGCTCAGGTTGCCGTGGGTAGATTCAATCAGCGGGCCGCCAACCAAAATAAAAAAGAAGGAAGGTAGAAAGGTGAACCAGGTTGCTACGCACGCACCAAGAGCGCCAAACCAAAATGGATTGCTATTGCCACTGAAATGTTGGATGTGACCAGCTAAATAACCTACAAAGGCAACCACCATGATTAATGGGCCGGGAGTAGTTTCTCCTAGTGCCAGACCATCAATCATTTGGCCTGCACTGAGCCATTGAAATTGATCTACGGCGCCTTGATAGACGTAAGGTAGTACAGCATAGGCGCCACCAAAAGTGAGGAAGGCAGCTTTGGTGAAGAACCAAGCTATTTGTGGATAGAGCGTTTTCCATCCAAATAGAGCTGTAAGACTTGCCATTGGAATAATCCAGAAGAGCGCAGCAATGACAGAATGTTTAATGGTTTTCTGAATGTTAAATTGTGCGTGCTCTGGTGTGGGCGTATTGTCGTCAATGATGGCAGGAAGATGCTGCACCGCTTCGCTTGAGCCATGACTACTCTTTTGTTCAAAATATTGTGGATATTTCTTGCCACCCCAAATACCAATGAAGGCAGCAATCGCAATAATGATTGGGAAGGCTACATTCAGAATAAAGATGGCCAGAAAAGATCCCAGCGCGATCCAACGTAAAGCTTGATTGTGAATAGTGCGCTTACCAATACGCACGGCAGCATGGATGACGATGGCAGTTACCGCAGGTTTGATACCAAAAAAGATTGCTGCAATCCAAGGCACTTGACCAAAAGTGAGATACACCCATGACAAGGCAATTAGCATAAACAGTGATGGCAAGACAAATAAAGTACCCGCCAAGATCCCACCCCAACTGCGATGCATGAGCCAGCCAATATAAGTCACTAGCTGTTGCGCCTCAGGGCCTGGTAGCAGCATGCAGTAATTGAGTGCATGTAAAAAGCGCCGCTCAGAAATCCAGCGACGCTTTTCAACTAACTCTTGATGTAGGACCGAGATTTGCCCTGCTGGACCGCCAAAACTAATGAATCCTAATTTTGCCCAGAACTTTAAAGCTTCTGTAAGGGGAATTGGATTTTGTTTGACTTGCCCTTGATTCAACTTACTCGCCCATGCCGACCGCTACTTGGCTATAGCCATTGTCGACATAAATGATTTCAGCAGTAATAGCACTGGCTAAATCTGAAAGCAAGAATGAAGCTGCATTGCCAACTTCCTCAATCGTGACGTTACGACGCAAGGGAGCTGTACTTTCAAAGCCGCTCAAGAGCTTACTGAAATCTTTAATGCCTGAAGCAGCCAGGGTCTTGATAGGGCCTGCAGAAATGCCGTTGACGCGGATACCTTTAGGACCCAATGAGGTCGCAAGGTAGCGTACTGAAGCTTCTAGTGAGGCTTTTGCAAGGCCCATCGTGTTGTAGTGGGGGACGGTGCGCATTGCTCCAAGATAGGTCAAAGTTAACAATGAAGAATTTTCTCTGAGCATTGGGAGGGCTGCTTTGGCCATCGCTGGGAAGCTGTATGCGGAAATGTCATGGGCAATGCGGTAAGCCTCACGACTCAACCCATCCAAGAAGTCACCTGCGATTGCCTCCCGTGGGGCAAAGCCAATTGCATGAACTAGACCGTCGAGCTGGGGCCATACTTTGGCCAAATCCGTAAATACAGCCTCAATTTGCTCGTCGCTACCGACATCACAGTCAAAAATGAGCTCTGAATTGAATTCTTTAGCAAAATCAATGGTGCGATCCTTAAAACGCTCTCCCACGTAGGTTAAGGCTAATTCAGCCCCTTCACGGTGGCAAGCTTTAGCGATGCCATATGCAATGGAGCGGTTAGAAAGGAGGCCGGTAATCAGAATTTTTTTGCCGGAGAGAAAGCCCATGATGTGTCCTTTGATTCAAATAAGATTTGCTAACTACAATTGTTGCATATATGTTCATCCACACCCCCTTCCGCCAAATTACCTGTTTTTTACTACTAGCCCTACTGGCTGGGGTGAAGGTCAATACAGCACAGGCCGCACAGGGAATTTCTCAGTATGGCAAACCTAAATATTCCGATGGATTTAGCCACTTTGACTATGTAAATCCCAATGCCCCCAGAGGTGGAACCCTGACTTTGCCCAATCCAGGGCAAAGAACCAGCTTTGATAAATTCAACCCCTTTACCTTGCGAGGTATTCCGGCGCCCGGGATCGAACTGATGTTCGAATCCTTGGCCGAAGGGAGCGCCGATGAGGTTTCCAGTGTTTACGGCTTACTGGCTGAAGATATCGCAGTTGCGGCTGATCACAAATCGGTCATTTTTCGGATACGTCAGGATGCCAAGTTCTCTGATGGCACTCCGGTTCTGGCCGCTGATGTCAAACATAGTTTTGATGTCTTAATGAGCGGACAAGCGCACCCTCGTTACAAAACAACCTTTGGCGATATCAAGCAAGCGGTGGTTCTATCTGCTCGCGAAGTACGCTTCGATTTTATAAATACCAATACTGAGTTGCCTATCCTGGCAGGAACCTTGCCAATCTTCTCTCATAACTGGGGGAGAAAAGCCGATGGCTCAATGATTCCATTTGATCAGATGGCCTTTGAAGCGCCAATTGGAAGTGGTCCTTATTTAATTGAGTCATTCAAGGCTGGCAAATCCATTACCTATAAAAGAAATCCCAATTATTGGGCCGACCATTTGGGTAAACCTTTAAATATTCGCGTTGGTTTTTATAACTTCGATCGAGTACTGTACAAACTTTACAGTGATGATGCTGTGCGGCTTGAAGCATTTAAGGCCGGCGAGTTTGATGCGTTGGTTGAGTATCGCGCCAAGATTTGGGCTAAAGGTTATGTCGGTGCAAAGTTCAATGATGGCACTTTACTAAAGAAGGCTTTCCTCAATCACAATGGCGCCGGTATGCAAGGTTTTGCCATGAATCTGCGCCGCCCCATCTTCCAGGATCCGCGTGTGCGACAGGCAGTGGGGTATGCACTCGATTTTGAGTGGCTTAATCGTCAAATCTTTTTTGATCAATATGGCCGCATCAATAGTTACTTCACGAATAGTGATTTGAGTGCAAACTTCGATGGTCCACAGAAGCCTACTGAAGCAGAGTTGAAATTACTTAAACCCTTAAAGGCGAAATACCCTCAGTGGGTACCAAATGCTGCCTTTGGCCCAATGTCACCTGCACCGTCTACTACGCCTCCCGGTAGCTTGCGTCAAAACTTGCGTAAGGCTAGGGCCTTACTGGCAGAGGCGGGCTGGCAATATCGAGATGGCGCATTACGCAATATTCAGGGTGAGCCATTTCGCTTTGAGATGGTTGAGGACGGACCATTCTTTTTAAGAGTGATTTCTGCGTATGTGCGTAATCTTGAGAAGCTCGGCATCCAGGTGGATGTGAGGACCAGTGACTTTGCACTTCATCAGAAGCGGATGAATGAATATGACTTTGATATGACCACCATTCGTTTTCAGGATTCTCAAAATCCCGGCAGTGAACTGTGGGATCGCTTTGGTAGTCAAGCCGCCAAAGAAAAAGGCTCTGACAACGTCATTGGGATTCAGTCACCAGTGGTAGATGCTTTAGTTGCAGAAATTACCAAAGCAAAGAATCGTGATGAGCTGCGTGCAGCCACCCGTTCTTTGGATCGCGTGCTGTGGAATAGTTATTTTGTTGTTCCGCAGTGGTACAACCCAACGCATCGCGTAGCTTATCGAACAGAAATGCGCTATCCCGAGCCTCCTTTGTATTACTCAGCAGAGGCATGGATCATGCAAAACTGGTGGAAAGAGGAGTCTAAATAATGCAAAGACAAATGCGCTCTTACATCTTTAAGCGTCTGCTCTTAATGATTCCAACCTTGTTAGGTGTTTTAACCTTGACTTTTGCCGTCGTGCAATTTGTACCGGGTGGTCCAGTAGAGCAAATGGTTCTGGAGCTAAAAGGTAAAGGTAATGCCTCAGTAGGGGGTTCAGAGTCTTCTGGTGCAGGCGCCACTTATCGCGGTCGACAAGGTGTTGATGCTCAGCGCTTAGAGGAGGTGAAAGCGCTCTATGGTTTTGATAAGCCACCACTTGAGCGGTATTTCATGATGCTGGGACGCTTTGCAACATTTGATTTGGGTCAAAGCTATTACCAACATGAAAGCGTGTGGCGTTTAGTGGTATCTAAGTTACCTGTCTCAATCAGCATTGGTCTGTGGACCTTCTTCATTACGTATTTGGTTTCTATCCCACTAGGGATAGCCAAGGCAGTGCGCGATGGATCTCGTTTTGATGCTGTAACCAGCAGCATGATCTTGGTGGGTTATGCCATACCGGGATTTGTGTTGGGCGTGCTCTTGTTGGTACTGTTTGGCGGCGGTAGTTTCTTGCAAATATTCCCCTTGCGAGGGCTCACCTCTGATAACTGGAGTGATCTCAGTTTGATGGGGAAGGTGATGGATTATTTGTGGCACTTGGTACTACCCATTACCGCATCTGTCCTTGGTAGCTTTGCTGTGGTGACGATGCTGACGAAGAATTCTTTCTTAGAAGAGATCCGCAAGCAATATGTATTGACTGCTAGAGCAAAGGGTTTAACTGAAAAACAAGTACTTTGGAAGCATGTGTTCCGTAATGCCCTATTACCCTTGGTGACAGGATTCCCAGCCGCATTTATTGGTGCTTTTTTTACTGGCTCTCTATTGATTGAAACTTTGTTCTCATTAGATGGCTTGGGTTTACTGTCGTATGAGTCAGTGATGCGTCGTGACTACCCAGTAGTGTTTGGTACTTTGTATTTATTTACTTTGATTGGTTTGTTCACCAAGTTAATTTCTGATCTTTGCTATGTCTATGTCGATCCTCGGATTCAGTTTGGTGCTGGGGGTGGTTCATGAGCCATTGGCAGCGCTTTAAGGCTAGTCGTACAGGCTATGTGAGCTTATGGGTCTTTATGACTCTGTTTAGCTTAAGCATGTGCGCTGAATTGATTGCGAATGACAAGCCTTGGATTGTTCGCTATGAAGGTCACTTCTATTTTCCGATTGCTCACAATCAAGCAGAAACCGTTTTTGGTGGGGACTTTGCGACCCCGACAGATTTTTTAGACCCTGATATTCACCGCAACATTACGAGCAATGGTAATTGGGCGATTTATCCACCGATTCAATATAGCTTCGAAACACTCAATTACTTTTCACAAGTCCCCAATCCTGCACCACCGTCTTGGGATAACTGGCTTGGTACTGATGATCGTGGGCGCGATGTTTTAGCGCGTTTGATTTATGGTTTTCGTTTATCGATTTTGTTTGGTCTGGCGCTCACTATTGTGGGTGTCAGCGTCGGCATCATCACCGGCTCCTTGATGGGCTTCTTTGGCGGTAAGTTCGACTTGATTTCGCAGCGCTTGATTGAAATTTGGGCGGCCATGCCAGAGCTCTATCTCTTAATTATTTTTGCTTCGATTTTCAATCCGAGCATTTGGCTACTCATTATTTTGTTGGCTGCTTTTGGTTGGATGGGTTTATCGGATTATGTGCGCGCTGAATTTTTACGTAATCGCGCCTTGGAATATGTGCGAGCAGCAAGAGCCTTGGGCTTGACCAATGTGCAAATCATGTGCCGCCATATTCTTCCCAATAGTTTGACGCCAGTCATTACTTTTTTACCTTTCCGAATGAGTGCTGCCATTCTCTCTTTAACTAGTTTGGATTTCTTGGGACTGGGTGTACCTCCAGGAACACCGAGTTTGGGGGAGTTACTTTCTCAAGGCAAAGGTAATTTAGATGCTTGGTGGATTTCACTTTCTACTTTTGTGGTTCTCGTCGCTACCTTATTGTTATTGACGTTTATGGGTGAGGCCTTGAGGGATGCGTTTGATTCTCGCAAATCAGGCTTGATGAGTGGAGGGCGCTCATGAGTTCAGCTTCCTACTTGTTTACGCCATTGTTGCGCTATGACGATTTTTCTATTTCCTTTGGGTCTGGGCGCCGCGAAAAATTTGCCGTCCATCATCTTGATTTAGAAATCGGTGTTGGGGAACGTGTTGCCTTAGTTGGTGAATCAGGCTCTGGAAAAACCTTAACAGCACTGGCGCCCTTGCGATTAGAGCCCGAGGGCGCCAATGTCACTGGCCGGATTTGGTGGAGTGGCAAAGAGGATGTCAATAAACAGACCTCTAGAACACCCATCGACCTTCTGTCTTTGCCGATCCAAGACATTCGTGAGATACGTGGCCGTGAGATTGCCATGGTGTTTCAGGAGCCGATGACTGCGCTCAATCCATTATTTACCGTTGGCAATCAAATCGTCGAAGCAGTGCAGGTCTATCAGCCACTGATCTCTAAAGCCGACTGCATATCAGCCGCGATTGAATTACTGAAGAAGACTGGCATACCTGAGCCAGAGACCCGTTTTTATTCCTACCCCCATCAACTCTCTGGCGGCCAAAGACAGCGTGCCATGATTGCGATGGCCTTGGCATGTAAGCCCCGCCTATTAATTGCGGATGAACCAACTACTGCTTTAGATGTGAGCTTGCGTTTGCAAATTCTGGATCTATTAAAAGAATTACAGGAAGAGGCCAAAGATGATGGTGGTATGGGTATCTTGCTCATTACCCATGATCTCAATTTAGTTAAACATTTTGCGCATCGGGTTGCAGTGTTAAATCAAGGCAATCTCATGGAAGTGGGGGTAACGAAACAGGTTTTTGAGCGGCCTGAAGATCCTTACACGCGTGCTTTAGTCAATAGCCAGCCTGTCCGCGAGATCGCGCCGGTGATGCCATTAGCCCCAGTGCTGCTGAAGACCGATAATCTGTCAGTCTCTTATCCAGCCACCCAATCTACCTCCTGGTTCAAGAAGCAGCCTCGCCACCAAGTATTGCGTAAGGTCAATTTTGAATTAAAACAAGGTCAGACCATTGGTGTCATTGGTGAATCGGGCTCCGGTAAAACTACCTTAGGCATGGCTGTGCTCGGATTGCTTGGCGATTCAATGGCAGAGGTCACTGGTGATGTCGATGTTCTAGGCAGCGATTGGCAAAAATTACAGTCTGTCGAGCGACGCGCATTGCGCTCAAGCCTGCAGGTGATCTTTCAGGATCCATTTGGTTCACTCTCTCCACGCATGACGGTGATGCAAATTATTTCTGAAGGTTTGGATGTGCATTTTCCAAATCTGTCTGCTGCAGAGCGCGAGTCAAGAGTCTTGGATATGTTGCGAGAAGTAGGCTTAGATCGTGCGGCATTAACCCGCTATCCCCATGAGTTTTCTGGTGGGCAAAGACAGCGGATCGCGATTGCCCGTGCACTCATTTTGCGCCCCCAGATTTTGGTTTTGGATGAACCTACCTCCGCTTTGGATGTTTCCATTCAAAAGCAGGTTCTGGCTTTACTGAGTGAGCTCCAGAAAAAATATAACTTGGCCTACCTCATGATTAGCCATGATTTAGCAGTTATCCGGGCAATGTCGCATGAGGTGATGGTTCTCAAAGACGGCAAAGTGGTGGAGTTTGGCGAGACTGAAGCCCTTATCAAGAACCCTCGTCAGGTTTATACAAAAGCGCTTTTTACAGCCGCTGAGCTTACTTAAGTCGCCCTGCAGTTGGCCTAAATTGGCGCATATACCCTTGACTGGAGCATAAAATCTTTTATAAACAAGATGTTAGCCCTAGGGTGAGGACTTGGTTAATGACAGGTTCTTTGTTAAACTAGTTAGATGTCACTCAAAAAAGTACCGCTTTCATTGTCTCTAGCCACTCTTGTGCGCTTCGGTCTCACGTTGGGCTTTGTTTTTTCATTTTCTATGGCTCAAGCGGCGGATGTTGTGCAAGAAGCTCCTGTTGAGATTTCCAAAGATGTACCAAAAGAAAGTATGTTCCAAGCAGGTAAGTCTTACTTTGCCCGCGTCTCGGATCGCTTGGTTGATTCCGTTTCTGGAAAAACTGAAGAGTTAATTAATCAAGCGATGGTGGTCATTGGTGTGCGCTATCGCTGGGATACTGAATTGCCACAATCCGGTTTGGACGGCAGTAGCTTCGTAGGTTATGTTTTTAAAGATAAGTTGGGATTTTTATTGCCACGTAAATCGACTCAAATGAGTCGGGTTGGTAAACCCATTAATCGTGAAGAGTTGCAACCAGGCGACTTGGTATTTTTTAATACGATGCGCTTAACTTTTTCTCATGTTGGCATTTATGTTGGCGACAACAAATTTATTCATTCCCCATCCAAGGGTGCGAGTGTGCGCGTGGATGACCTCAGTAGCTTGTATTGGGACAAACGTTTTGATGGTGCTCGTCGCCTAGACGGTAGCGATAACCTTGGCGATCAAGAGCGTCAAGAATTACTAGATGAGGTCAAGAACCTCAAGCGTAAGTCTCGTAGCCTTTAATTAGCGCACCCCTTCCTTAAGCAAGCTCATGTTCTTTGAGCCACTCTTTGAGTGCTAAGTCAATTCTTGTTTGCCACCCAGCCCCTGTAGCTTTAAATGAATCAATCACCTCACTTGATAGGCGAATGGTCGTTGAAATTTTAGTCGGCGAGGCTTGCACTCCTCTGCGCTTGCGAGAGGCTAGTTTTGTTTGTAGGGATTTTGGTAGGTCAGCAAAGCGCTTTGCATTTGCCGTATGCTCTTTGGTCCACTCAAAATCATCTTCATCAATATCAATCTTCTTGCGCATATTCTCCAATCTCCCTTTTGTTTGCTTTTCTAAAGCTAACAACCCGCAACCCTTTTTCCGTCCTGATAAAAATCAAGACATGGACTCTGTCATTAAGTAGCCCCAATGCAATTTCTCTTTGTTCCCCGTAATGCTTTTTCAAATCTACTGAGAACTTATCCGTCTCAAAATCAAATTCGATTACCTCTTCAAAAGAGAGGCAGCGCTCTTTAATGTTCTTTGCGTTTTTGCTCTGGTCATAGGTAATCTCCATATATCAAATTGTAACTACAATCCGATGTATGGAAATACCATGCCTCCCCAAAGGTTGTGGGGATAAGCGCTTATAGCTTGAGTTTTTCTTTGATGAGCGCCATCTGCGCTTGGGCTGCAGCCTCTCCAGCTAGGATTGCAGCATTTCTGGATTTAAAGTCACCACCACTCATTTGTTTGAGTTGGGGCTGAATCACAATATCGGCACCTTTTAACTCATATTCATTAATGCTTCTTTGCATGATGGAGATGGTTTGTTGCAGGATTCCAAAAGTTCCACTGGCATCTTGATGAACGGGCTCTGAAGAAATGTTCACTGCAATGACGAGGGTAGCCCCCATCTGTCTTGCATAATTGACAGGCACTGGGGCAACCAATCCACCATCGACATATTCTTTGCCGCTAATCACCGCCGGCTGAAATACGCCTGGCACGCTACAAGAAGCCCGTACTGCTAAGCCGGTATTGCCGGTTCTAAATAAAATACCTTTACCTGATTGGAGTTCGGTCGCCACAATTCCCAACGGAATGCGCATTTGCTCAATCGTTTTATTTTGTACTTCGCGGTTCACCATATTTTGCAGGGCGTCACCCTTGATCAGTCCGCCAAAGCGACCGGCAAAAGGCAGACCCCAATCCGCAATAGTGGCTTCATCTAAATTGAGAGCAAGTCTATTGAGATCGTTCCCAGTGGCGCCAGAAGCCAATAGAGCAGCAATCACACTGCCAGCACTGCTGCCAACAACAATATCTGGACGAATTCCCTGGGCTTCAAGCGCCTTAATCACGCCGATATGGGCAAACCCGCGAGCAGCGCCGGCCCCCAGAACAAGACCGATAACAGGTTTGCGGCTTGTAAACACCCCGCAAGAACTAAGGCTTGCACTTCCTGCAATAGCCCCTAGAGCTAAGCTAAGATTCAAAAAACGGCGTCTTTTTGTCAGGTGGTGGATAGATATAGGGGTTTTAGGCTGAAATTGGTGCATATGGCTATTGTATTGAGCCTACCCTATAATGAGAGCACGGTGAACGAAGATAAATCGTTTTAGCACGGACGGTCCCTAATCAGAATTAAAGAGGCGGAATGTCCGTAGTAGCTAGATAACACCACAAACCCATTATTGAAATACCTTATTAAAGTCTAGTCAGGATATTGCCTGATAGCCCGAATTTTATGGATGATCACCACAAGCGCGTAATTGAAACAGCTCTCCTGTGCGCGCAGGAGCCACTCACTGTTGCTGATATCTCCCGCTTGTTCACGGAAGATATTGTTGGTGCAGAGATAGAAGATGTTTTATTGGGCCTTCAACAGGAATGGCACGATAAAGGCATGGAGCTAGTACACATCGCTACAGGCTGGCGTTTTCAGAGCCGTCTGTCGATGCGGGAATACTTAGATCGCTTAACACCAGAAAAGCCGCCAAAATATTCTCGTGCGGTGATGGAAACGTTAGCAATCATTGCTTATCGCCAACCGGTGACGCGTGGTGAGATTGAAGAGATTCGCGGTGTTGCTGTGAGTAGTAACGTGATGAAGCAATTAGAAGATCGTGGCTGGGTTGAAGTGATCGGCCATAAAGAAACGATTGGGCGCCCTGGTTTATATGCCACTACCAAACAATTCTTGGATGATTTGAGCTTGACCAACTTGCAAAGCTTGCCAATGCTGGAAGACTCTGCACCTATGGCTGCTGCTGAGCAATTAGGACAAGCTGTCATGGAGTTTGATCCCACCGCAACTGTCGAGATGGTCGTTGAGCTTGATGAAAATGGTCAAGAGATTATTCAAATCGACTTTGAAGAAGCTATAGAAGAAATAACGGAAGATGTAAGCACTGAAACAACGGAAGTAATAGAAGAGGTTCCCCCTGAGTCTGAAGACAAAACAGACGAAACAAAATAACGATTAATGACAAGCTCTAACGAAAACGATTCATCCCCAGTAGTTCCTTCATCGGTAAACCCTGCCAATACTGAGTCAAGCCCATCTAATAATGATGGCGCTTCTCCTCAAGGTCGTGAGGGTGGTGAACGTCGTCCACGTCGCACCGGTGCTAGCAAACACCCCTTTAATAAGAAGCGTCCCTTCAATAAGGACAAGCCTCGCAGAGAAGGTGGAGATACCAGTGGTTCTCGAGAAGGTGGCAGCAATCAATCGGCAAAATTAGCCCCCAATCCCGCTGAGATTGAGGCTTTGTTTGCTTCAGTCGTATCCGGTGAGTTCGATGCTGCTTTGGATGCCCCAGAAGCGCTTGAAGCGAAAAATCCTGATGGCGTTAATGAGAATGAGGTTTCTCATCAGACTGGTGCCGAGCGTCGTGCTCAGCGTGTGCGTCACGACGAAGATGCGGATATGCCTAGCGATGATGAGATGAGCAGTTTGCAATTTGCAAATGTGGATGACTTGCCTCTGAGTTTGCGCGATGAAGTTTGGTCAGACTTAGATGGTTTAGATGATGATGCTGACGACGAAGATACCGTTAAGCTTCATAAAGTATTAGCTGATGTCGGCATGGGCTCACGCCGTGACATGGAGGATTTAATCATTCAGGGCCGTGTATCGGTGAATGGTTTACCTGCTCATATTGGGCAGCGTATTGGACCTACAGATCAAGTGCGTATTAATGGCAAGCAAGTCCATCGCAAGATTCAGACTAAGCCACCACGTGTGATCATGTATCACAAGCCTTCTGGTGAAATCGTGAGTCAGTCTGATCCAGAGGGACGTCCAACGGTATTTGATCGTTTGCCTAAGCCGCGTCAAGGTCGCTGGATTGCAGTAGGTCGTTTGGACTTCAATACAGAAGGCTTGCTCTTGTTTACCACTTCAGGTGAGCTAGCAAATCGCTTAATGCATCCCCGCTATGGCGTCGAACGCGAATACGCTGTGCGTATTTTGGGTGAGTTGAGTCAAGAAAATACTGCACAACTCAAGAGCGGAATTCAGCTCGATGATGGCCAAGCACGTTTTCTACGTTTATCTATGGGTGGTGGAGATGGTGCTAATCGCTGGTATCACGTTGCCTTAACTGAAGGTCGTAATCGTGAAGTGCGCCGCATGTTTGAAACGGTCGGGCACGTTGTTTCTCGTTTGATTCGTACCCGTTATGGCATGTTCTTGCTGCCTCCACGTCTGCGACGTGGCAAATGGGAAGAAGTTTCTCCCGATGGCGTTGCAAACCTCATGAAATCTGCTGGCTTGAAAGTACCGCAAGCTCAAGACAAGGGTCGTCCAGGCGCAGGTGCGCATGGTCGTGATCGTCATACGGGTGCTACTGGAGAAGATTTCCAGCCTGATCCAATGCAAACTTCAGTGTCCTATTGGGGTTCGCGTGATGCCTTGACTATGGCTGATGGCCATAATGGTCTGACCCATCAAGGTAGGGGTGGTAAACCTGCTGGCGGCGGGGCGGCTGAAGGACGCGGTCCTTTCCGGGGTCGTACTCAAGGCGGTAGACCAGGTCAAGGTGGCGGTCAAGGTGGCCGATCAGGGCAAGGCAGCGGTCAAGGTGGTCAGGGTCAAAACCGTAGCAAAGGCGCAAAAGTCCATCACGGACAGTCCGCTTTTGTGACTGCAAACCCACAAACTCCAGGTAATGGACCTAAACGGGCTGCACCGAAAGGGCGCAAACCATTCAATAAAGGCCCCAGAAAGCCTCGAAACCCAAGCGAAAGCTTCTGATTTCTATCAGTTTTCCTCTAAATCAGCTATAATTTTGGTCTGCAGCAGTTTGCTGCTGTTTTTAGTAGTTACCGACTGATGTTGCGATCAACGTAAGTCGGCCTGTTCTGAATTTTGAGAATATGGGCTTCAAAGCCCATTTTTTTTTGCCAAATTGGCTTGAAGGGGTGTCGTGAAAGATCAGCAGATTATTTCTGCAGAGCTGGAAAACTTAGGCTACGCGCTGGTGGATATCGAGCGTGAAGCTGGAGGTTTGCTGCGCATCACGATTGAAAACCCTGATTACGAGCGTTTAATTAACGTGGAGGATTGCGAAAAGGTAAGTCATCAGCTGAGCTATACCCTGCCAGTTGAAAACATTCCCTATGAGCGTTTAGAGGTTTCTTCTCCAGGTTTAGATCGTCCTGTTAAGTCGGCTGCTGATTTTGAGCGCTTTTCTGGCATTGAAGTGGATATGAAGTTGCGGGTTGCCGTTGGCGGCCGTAAGAATTTTCGTGGTGTGTTGCAAGGTTTGCTGAGTGGTGAATTGAACTCACCTGATGCGAAATTTGGTTTGTTGTTTGAAGGTGCCGATGGCGCTGAGTCTCAATTGGAGTTTTCTTTAGCCGAGGTCGATAAGACTCGGTTGGTCCCTGTTATTGATTTCAAAGGAAGAAAGTCATGAGCCGAGAAGTTCTCATGTTGGCAGACGCCCTAGCGCGTGAAAAAAACGTTGATCAAGCAATTGTGTTTGAGGCGCTAGAGATGGCTTTAGCATCTGCGACTAAGAAACGCTATACAACAGAAGATGTCGATATTCGTGTTTCAATCGATCGCGAATCTGGTGAATATGAATCCTTCCGTCGTTGGTTGGTCGTACCAGATGAAGCTGGCCTGCAAGAGCCTGATAAAGAAATTTTACATTTCGAAGCTTTAGAGCAATTTCCGGACATGGAAGTTGGAGAGTTCATTGAAGAGCAGATTGAATCCTTAGCCTTTGGACGTATTGGCGCACAAGCCGCTAAGCAAGTGATCTTGCAGCGTATTCGTGATGCTGAGCGTGAGCAAATTTTGAACGACTACCTTGATCGTGGCGAAAAAGTCATGACTGGTACCGTTAAGCGTGCTGATAAGAATGGTCTGATTATTGAATCCGGTCGCGTTGAAGCATTGTTACGCCGCGATCAAATGATCCCTAAAGAGAATTTGCGCTCAGGTGATCGCGTTCGCGCTTACATCCTTAAAGTGGATCGTGAAGCTCGTGGCCCGCAAATCGAACTTTCACGTACTTGCCCAGACTTCTTGATCAAGTTATTTGAAAACGAAGTTCCTGAAATGGAACAAGGTCTACTAGAGATTAAGGGTGCAGCTCGTGACCCTGGTATTCGCGCTAAGATTGCCGTTGTTACTTATGACAAGCGTATCGATCCAATCGGTACTTGCGTAGGTGTTCGTGGTACACGCGTTACTGCAGTGCGTAACGAAGTTGCTGGCGAAGCAGTAGATATCGTATTGTGGTCTGAAGATCCAGCACAGTTTGTGATTGGTGCTTTAGCACCAGCGCAAGTATCTTCTATCGTGGTTGACGAAGAGCGTCATGCCATGGATGTGGTGGTTGATGAAGAGAACTTGGCAATCGCCATTGGCCGTAGCGGACAAAACGTTCGTTTGGCTAGCGACTTGACAGGGTGGCAGATCAACATCATGACTCCAGAAGAGTCTGCTGAGAAAACTGAAAAAGAAGCCGTATCTGTACGCCAGTTGTTTATGGATAAATTAGATGTGGACCAAGAAGTAGCTGACATTTTGATTGAAGAGGGTTTCAACACCTTGGAAGAGGTTGCATACGTACCCTTGTCTGAAATGTTAGAAATCGATTCATTCGATGAAGACACCGTAAACGAATTACGTACTCGTGCACGTGACTCCTTGTTAACCATGGAATTGGCTAAAGAAGAGCGCGTTGGCGAAGTATCACAAGACTTACGCTCCCTCGAGGGAATGACAACGGAGTTGATTGCTAAGCTTGCTGACAATCAAGTTCATACCCGTGACGACCTTGCTGAACTGGCTGTTGATGAGCTGGTTGAGGCGACACAAATTGACGAAGAAACCGCGAAAACGCTCATCATGAAAGCGCGCGAACATTGGTTTACTTCATGAGAGGAAGTAGTAGATGGCAACAACAGTAAAAGTACTCGCTAAAGAA
>Ga0194059_1000725_pt1 | contig 14833 bp, 2 predicted proteins | sample SepL6211m_MetaG_FD_163426 | JGI IMG/M metagenome (GOLD analysis project Ga0194059, IMG submission 163426) | Anoxic zone freshwater microbial communities from boreal shield lake in IISD Experimental Lakes Area, Ontario, Canada - Sep2016-L626-11m | ecosystem: Environmental > Aquatic > Freshwater >... | reverse complement strand
TATAGACCACAATCAAATGACGCACATTCCACGATCACGAGCTCCCTAAGGCACAAATTGATGTAAGCTGCTTAGAGGTGCGCAGTTCAAGCACCCCGAGCGGACAACTTTCCTGATAGGTACCGAATTGAGGGGCATATGCCTCTTCTATCTCGTCTGATGGCATCAGCGTGGCGAAAAGAACCCAGCGGTTCTCCGGATCTAACGTGCCGCCAAAAGGCACATGAAACTCCTCGATTGAGAGCTGCCCGTTGTGGTGTTTGCGATACATATGCAGCGATCAGCCGTTACAGCAACCGACAATTGCCCTGTTCGTCGCCAGTTTAACGTCTCTCGATCGCTGAAACAAGCTGCGCGGCAGTCGATTTGGCTTTCTCAGTAGTCCCTAATTAATTCGACAAAATCAACGTCTAGATTGTAAACAACAAATAAAGTAGAAGGCCCTTCCTGGTGCTGCAAGGTGGGAACGGAACGCTTCCGCGAAGCGGTTGGTCACAAAAAAGCACAATATACTGACCAAAAAATGGGGAGGCCTGATTACGATGCAGACTCGAGCTAATGCGATAGGTTGAGATTGCCCCAATGGTCGATATTGATGCTGATTGTGATGCTGATGCTCTAAGCTTTTAGTTGTAGTAGCAAGCATCTGAAACTTCTTCCCGCAAGCGATCTAGATTTTCATCCCAGCCCCCAGCATCCTGCTAGCTTTGGTTTCTTTGTTCTCCCCGCGGTTTTTTTGGTGCTAATGCTACGCATAGGTCTTCAGCCAAGGTACAGGAACGAGAGTCGCATCGATGATCTGACCACCTGTCCTGCGACGAAGGCTCAGCGGGGATGTATTTCGCTAAGGCTGTCCCGCCCCCTGGTTACGGATACGACTACGTAAACTACGGCTGAAAGCTAAAGCTGCGGCGGCGCCTGCTAAGGGCAACGGCCCCGGAACACTGGTGGAAGGGGGCAATAACGGCGTGGCGTTAAAATTATCAATCGAAAGAACGCCGTTATCACCGACGTTGTCGGAGGTTGTAACACGAAAGCCCAAGTTCTGGCCAGGTGCTAGCAGGATGTTGGCTAAGTTGCCAGAGCTTCCGTCTACGCTGGTAAGAGTTATTTCAGTCGCCCCCACGAGGTAAGACGCTGTCTGATTGGTGGCTCCTGGTGCATAGGTGGTAAAAGACCAGCCGAAAGCTAGCTGGGCAGATTGAGCACCATTTGTTAAGTACCAAGTAGTGGTGCGAAGTGTGTTTTGAACGCCGCCTCCGGAAAATCCGGAGACGGACCCCACCACATCGACGGCACCGGTGTTGTGGTCAATATTCTCGACGCAGGCCACCACATTGACCACCGAACAAGTGTACTGAGTGCTGTTAAGGCTCTGGCCTGGATTGGTGTTGGTGAGAATCCAATTGACTGGATCAAAGCTGCCGGAAAAGCCGGCAGCCTTGGCGCCTGCCGGCAAGAGGCAGCTGCAGATCAAGGTAAGAGAGGAGCCAATAATAGGAGCGAGCCGGCGTCGGAGCTGAATGGCTGAGGTCATCGTCATTGTTGTGGAAATCATGGGAGTGGGAATCGCGAAAGGCTTGGTGGAGATGGAGGTTAACAGACGGTGGTGCCAGATGGCGATAGGGTCGTTAGAAAGTGGAGAAGAGCAGGCTGGGTGTGATTGAACCGGTCGCATAGTTGAAACTAATACCGGTTACATTAATCAGCAGATCCGAGCTGCTGCTGAAGGCGGCATTGCTGTCGTTGACGGCTACAAACCACTGGCGGGTGCGGGAGTTACCTGGGGTGCTGTCGTAGGCAAACAACACGGACTCTCCTGCGGCTAGGGCTTGGTTACCTGTGCTGATTACATCTTTATCCAGGTAAGCCTTAGTTGCTGAACTGGCTGTGGTTGGGCTGGAGGCAACGACAACACCTGTATTCCAAAGCGCAGTTGGCATGGCGGTCAGGGCGATGCGGTCCTGATCGGAGCCAGTGAGGGTGAGATCGCGGATACGATCGGTACTGTTGAGGGTGGAGTGGCTAAAGGAGGGAAAGCGGAAACGATCGGCCCCTGGACCGCCAGAAAGAATGTCGGCCCCTGGGCCTCCTGTGATCGCATCAGCACCGCCGACAAGGCCACCGGGATCGCCGTTGATGGTGTCAGCGCCACTGCCGCCAATCAAGATATCATCGTATTGCCCGCCGCTGAAGATTTGTGGCGTGGTGGCGGCGCTGTTGTCAATATAAAGATATTTGCTACTGTCGTTATCTATGATTTCGATCGTTGCGGCAGCAGCGGGTAGATAGGCACCACTGGCATTGAAGAGTTCGACGCGGAAAGATTCTGTACTTTCAACAAGATTGTCCCCCAGAAGTTCCATCGGCAGCAACTGGCCGGTGGAACCGGGCGTGAAGGTTAGCAGTCTGTCGGTGATGGCAGTGTAATCACTGCCGCTGGTGGCCGTTGTGCCGCTCGCGGCGGCGAGGGTGCGGACATACACGCTCACACTGGAGCTGGAAGCTGAAGAGAGGTTGACCAGCAGATTGATGGTCGGGTTGGTTCCCGTATCTGTCTCCACAACCGAAGCACTGGAGATGGATAAGGTGGGAACAACAGGAGTTGCTAGCTCGTTGTCGACGATGGTGGCAGTGGCAGTGGCAGTGGCAGCCGCGAGGCTGTAGCTGGTGCTGGCCTGCAGATTGACTGCAAGGGTGCGCATACCATCGACAACGCTATCGTCAATGGTGGCAACACTGAGATCGACGCTACTCTGGCCTACCGCGAAGGTAAGCGTACCGAGTCCAGTTACGCTATCAAAAGAATCAGGATTACTGTAGTCAAAACCAGTGATTGCCGAGCCTGTGAATCGATAGGTTGCATCCAAAGCGCTACTGGTTTCGCCGCTGCGGGAGATGCGGAAGCGGGTAGCCACTGGCCCGGTTTCATTGCCGTTGTTAAGCACGGCTGCCGTAAGGGCAGGTAGGGGAGGGGTGTCGTTGTCGGCGAGCCCGGCGGTGGGGATAGCGCTGTTGTTGGTGGCCGTGAAGGTGTTGGCGCTGCTGCCGTTGTCCCGGATCGTTACCGTGCCGCTGACGCCGGCGGGATTGACGACACTGCCGGTAATGGAACCGGTGTTGATCGTGAAGGATTCGCTGATCTCGAAGAGGCTGTCGTTGACGATGGCAGCGCGAAGCAGGCGACTGATCACGCCGGAAGCGAAGCTGATGCCGCTGGCGGCCGACACCCAGTTCGTGCCATCCAAAAGCTCCAAGCTGCTGCCAGTGTCGATGCCGATGCCGGCGCTACCGCTTTGCAGCGAAGGCATGAACGAGACGGGAAGATTAGAAGGATTGGAAAGGCTCGTCTGCAGCACCGCATAGGGCGAGGCTTCACTCACGACCACGGAAGAGAGGGCGATTGCAGGTATGTCGTTGTCGGCGGAGCGAATGATGGGGGTGGCGCTGTTGGTACCCAGATCAAAGACCTGGGCAGAACTGCCGTCATCGACGATGCTGACCGTGCCGGAGACAGCGGTCATATTGAGCAGGGCGGCAGCCGCCCCGGCAATCGGGCCGGTACTGATTTGGAAGCTTTTAACGCCCTCGAAGATGCTGTTATTGGTGATAGCGACCCGCAGTAACACCGAGCTGCTGCCGGCGGCAAGGGTGGCACCATACGTGCTCGTCACCCAGACGCTGCCATTGAAATACTCCAGGCTGCTGCCCGTGTCGCTGCCGATGCTGGCGCTACCGCTAACAAGGACTGGCTTGAAGCTGAGAGCGGAGCTGATCGGTTGACTGATCGAAACAGCCACAACGGCATAGAGGGAGGATTCACTGACGGCGATCGACCCCACCGATAGACTTACCGCAGGACTGACGGCCAGGTTGTAGGTGGTGGTGACGGGGCTGGAGCCAGCGATTGTGGCGTCGCTCACCGACACCGTGACCGCGTAGGCGGTTTTGGCCTGGTAGTTGAGCGTGGTGCCACTCTTGAGGAACAGAGCTGAGCCGATCACCTCGAACCCGGCAGCGTCAGAGCCAAGCAGGGAAATGGTGTTGGTGTCCAGGTCTTCATCGCTGATGGCGATATCGGCAACCTTGATGCGGCCAGAGGTGTTGATGTTCTCCGGCAGTGAGGTAGTGGTGTTGGCAAGCGTCACCGCCGTTGGTGCCTCGTTTACATCAGCAATCGCCAGGCTGTAGCTGGTGGTGATGGGACTGGAGCCTTCAATTGTGGCGTCGCTCACCGACACCGTGAGGCTGTAAGAACTTTGGGTCTCGTAGTTGAGCGTGGTATCAGCCTTGAGGTAAAGGGCTGTGCCGATTACTTCAAACGCAGCAGCGTCAGCGCCGAGCAGGGAGATTGTGTTGCTGCCGAGGGCGTCATCAGTGATGAGAATATCCGCCACCTTGATCGCACTGCTGGTGGACGTATCTTCCGGCAGTGAGGTAGTGGTGTTGGCAAGCGTCACCGCCGTTGGTGCCTCGTTTACATCAGCAATCGCCAGGCTGTAGCTGGTGGTGATGGGACTGGGGCTGGGGCTGGAGCCAGCGATTGTGGCGTCGCTCACTGACACCGTGACGGCGTAGGAATTTTGGGTCTCGTAGTTGAGCGTGGTGTCTGCCTTGAGGTATAGAGCTGTACCGATCACCTCGAATGCAGCGGCGTCAGAGCCGAGCAAGGAGATGGTGTTGGTGCCGAGGGCATCATCGCTGATGGCGATATCGGCCACCTTGATCGCACTGCTGGTTAAGGTATTTTCCGCCAGCGAAGTGGTGGTGTTGGCAAGGGTAACCTCCGTTGGTGCCTCGTTCAGATCACGGATCGCCAGGCTATAGCTAGTGCTGACGGGGATGGCGCCGTCGATTGTGGAGTCGAGAACGGAAACTGTGAGTAAATAACTGTTTTGGGTCTCGAAGTCGAGGGCGGTATCAGCCTTGAGGTATAAGGCTGAGTCGATCACTTCAAACGCAGCAGCATCCGCTCCTAAAAGAACGATAGTGTTACTGCCGAGGGCATCATCGTTGATGGTGATGTCGGCCAGCTTGATGGCAAAGAGGGGACTGGTGCTTTCCGCCAAGCTCAAGATACGGTTGTTTAGATCCACAGCTGTTGGTGCTTCGTTGACATCGGTGATCGCTAGCGCGTAGGAGGCGCTGACAGGAACTGATCCTGTGACCGTGGGATCGGCAACCAAAACTGACAGCGAGTAGGAGGCCTTGGTTTCGTAGTCAAGGTTGATGTCAGCCTTCAAGAAGAGACCGTTGCCCAGAACTGTAAAGTAGGCGGCATCCGCACCGTCAAGAGCAATAATGTTGCTGCCTAGGAGATCATCACTGATGTTAATGTCAGCCAATCTGATGAGGGAGTTAGTGTGGTTTCCATCTGTTCCAAAGAACTGAACCTCACTGATATGTACCCAAGGAGCACGTCGAATGATGTGTAAGGTCAGGGAAGATCCGGTTAGGTCAAGATCAGAAAATGTATAGGAGGTTGGAAGGCTTGCAGCGGGTTCAGCAAGGGCCCCTGATCCGTAGGACACCTCCCCCATGGTGATGGCTACGCTCTGCGGAACTCTGACCACCCCATAAATTTCTTTTTCCTCATCTACATAGATCTCTAAGGAATCAATGTTAACTTCTTGTCCAAAATGGAACGTGATGTCAGGATTAATCAACCAGCCTACATAGGGGCCTGGCCCAGCGGGTTCCTCGATAATGTTCCAATTTGTGTTTGCGATAATCCCATCAGTCAAGTCGCCAAGGCCGCCAGTCAACGGGGAAAGATCAGACAAACGATTGCCTAAGCCCGTGTAACTCTCATCCCAGTAGCTATACCAACCTGTTTGACCATTGGGCATGTCATAGCTAACCGCAAAGAGCTGGCTTGGTTGACTGGTTGAACCTGACCAGATGTTTTCTGGCAGACTTCTGATGACATTGCTCAGCACAACTCCTGTGGGAGCCTCATTGACATTGCTGATCGATAACGCATAGGAAGTGCTGACAGCAACTGAACCGGCGACCGTGGAATCTGTAACAGAAACTGTGACGGAGTAAGACGTCTTGATTTCGAAATCCAGGCTGATATCAGCTTTCAAGAAGAGGCCGTAGCCCACAACTTCGAAGAAGGCGGCATCTGCTCCGCCTAGTGTGATGGTGTTGGTGCCGAGGGCATCATCGCTGATGGCGATATCGGCCACCTTGATCGCAGTGTTGGTGAAGGTATTTTCTTCCAGCGAGATGGTGGTGTTGGCGAGGGTCACCGCTGTTGGTGCCTCGTTCTGATCGCTGATAGTCAGGCTGTAGCTGGTGGTAATGGGGCTGGGGCTGGAGCCAGCGATTGTGGCGTCGCTCACCGACACCGTGACGGCATAGGAGTTATTGGTCTCGAAATCGAGGGCCGTACCAGACTTGAGGTACAGGGCCGTGTCAACCAGCTCAAAAGACGCCGCATCAGCTCCACTGAGGGTGATGGTATTGCTGCCGAGGGCATCATCGCTAATGGCGATATCAGCCACCTTAATGGCACTGCTAGTGGAGGTGTTTTCCGGAAGCGAAGCGATGGTGTTAACGAGCGTCACCGCCTTCGGTGCCTCGTTCTGATCGCTGATCGCCAGGCTGTAGCTGGTGCTGACGGGGCTGTAGCCCTCGATCGAGTCATCCTGAACTGAAATGTTAAGGCGGTAGGTGTTTTGGGTCTCGTAATCGAGCGTTGTACCAGCCTTGAGGTAAAGGGATGTGTCCACCATCATAAAGAGCGCTGCATCGGCTCCACTGAGGGAAACGCTGTTGCGGCCGAGGGCATCATCATTGATATCGATATCGGCCACCTTGATTGCACTGCTAGTGGAAGTATTTTCCGGCAGGGATGTGATGGTGTTGGTAAGTGACACCTCCGTTGGTGCCTCGTTTAGATCGCTGATGGCGAGGTTGTAACTGGTGCTGACGGGATTGGAGCTGTCGATGGAGACGTCCTGAACTGAAACGGTGAGGCGGTAGAAGTTTTTAGTCTCGTAATCAAGGGCGGTGTCAGCCTTAAGGTAAATGGCCGAGCCCACTAGCTCAAAGGCCGCCAAATCGGAGCCACTTAGGGAGATGGCATTGTTGCCCAGGGCGTCATCACTGATGCCGATGTCGGCCACCTTGATTGCATTACTGCTATCGGTGTTCTCGGGCAGTAAAGCGCTGGTAATGGTAAGCTTCACCATCGTTGGTGCCTCGTTGAGATCGCTGATCGCGAGGTTGTAGCTGGTGCTGACCGGGCTGGAGCCGACGACAGTGACGTCGCTCACCGTAACCATTACTGCGTAGGAGTTTTTGGTCTCGAAATCGAGGGCGGTATCAGCCTTGAGGAAAAGGGCAGCGCCCACGACCTCAAAGGCCGCCGCATCGTCTCCACTAACGGAGATTGTGTTGCTGCCGAGGGTGTCATCGCTGATGACGATATCGGCCACCTTGATCGCACTGCTGGTGGTGGTGTGTTCCGGCAGGGATGCGATGGAGTTAGCAAGCGTCACCTTTGTGGGTGCCGCGTTCGGAGCGCTGATCGCGAGGTTGTAGGTGGCGGTGACGGGACTGGAACCGGCGATCGAGGCGTCCAGAACTGAAATGGAAAGGCTGTAGGAGTTTTTGGTCTCGAAATCGAGGCTAGTGCCAGCCTTGAGGTAAAGGGCTGTGTCAATCACCTCAAAGGCCGACGCATCGGCTCCGCTGAGGGAGATGGTGTTGCTGCCAAGGACATCATCGCTGATGGCGATGTCAGCCACCTTGATGGGGCTGGCGGTGTTGGTGTTCTCCTCTAGGGATGGGGTGGTGTTGGTCAGCGTCACCGCCGTGGGTGCCTCGTTCAGGTTGCTGATCGTGAGGTTGTAGGTGGTGGTGACGGGGATGGAATCGTCGATAGATGCGTCCAGAACTGAAACGGTGAGGCTGTAGGAGTTTTGGGTCTCATAATCGAGGGCGGTGCCAGGTTTGACATAAAGGGATGTGCCGATCACCTCAAACGCAGCTGCATCGGGGCCCAGCAGGGAGATGGTGTTGGTGCCGATGGCGTCATCGCTGATGGCGATATCGGCCACCTTGATCGCACTGAGGGTAGCGGTGTTCTCTGGCAGGGATGCGATGGTGTTGGTGAGCTTCACCGCCGTTGGTGCCTCGTTCAGATCACCGATCGCGAGGTTGTAGCTGGCTGTGATGGGGCTGGAGCCGTCGATCGTGGCGTCGAGAACCGAAACGGTGAGGTTGTAGGAGTTTTTGGTCTCAAAATCGAAGGCGATATCGATCTTGAGGTAAATGGCAGAGTCCACCAGCTCAAAGGTGGACGCATCAGCTCCACTGAGGGAGATGGTGTTGGCACCGAGGTCATCATCAGTGATGACGATATCGGCCACCTTGATCGAGCTAGTACTGGTGGAAGTATTTTCCGGTAGTGAGACAAGGGTGTTAGCGAGTGTCACAGCCGTTGGCACCTCGTTCAGATTACGGATTGCGAGGTCGTAAGTGGTGGCAATGGGGCTGGAATCGATGATGGAGGCATCGAGAACTGAAAGGGTGAGGCTGTAGTAATTTTTGGTCTCGAAATCGAGCGTGGTGTCGGCCTTTAGGAATAGGGCTGTGCCGATCACCTCGAACGCAGTGGTATCGGCTCCACTGAGAGTGATTGTATTGATGCCGATGGCATCATCTTTGATGATGATATCGGCCACCTTGAGCGCACTGCTTGTGGAGGTGTTTTCCGGCAGGAATGCGATGGTGTTGGCGAGCGTGACCGCCGTTGGAGCCTCGTTCATATCGCTGATCACGAGGTTGTAGCTGGTGCTCACGGGACTGGAGCCGTCGAGAGTGGCATCGCTCACCGACACCGTAACGGAATAGGAGTTTTGGGACTCGAAATCGAAGCTGGTGTCAGCCTTAAGGAAAAGGGCTGATTCCACCACCTCAAACGCCGCCGCATCGGCTCCACTGAGGGAGATGGTGTTGATGCCGAGGACATCATCGCTAATAATGATATCGGCCACCTTGATCGCACTGCTGCTGATGGTGTTTTCCAGCAACGATGGGATGGTGTTGGTGAGCGTCACGGCCCTTGGCGCCTCGTTCTCATTCGCGACGATGATACGTATAGTCTTATCGGCGCCGATAAGAACCCCGTCAATAGCCACAACGTTAATAGTGTAGATATTGTCAGCGTTGGCATCACTGGGGGCCTCATAGTCAGGAGCTGTTATGAAGCTGATCGCACCGGTACTGCTATCTATGTCAAATAGCGCTGCATCGGCGCCGCCACTAATGGTGTAACTAAGGTTGCCATTCTCCGGATCAGTGCCGGTCGAGATGTAGGCAGTGGCAGTGGAATTATCCGCGAAGTAGACGAATGACGGCGATGTGACTGTGGGAGCATCGTTGCCACCAGTTATCGCGAAGGCGATCACATCGGAACGGGCGATATCGTAGCCACCGATGGCCAGAATCGCCCCAAACACATCGGTGGCGGCCTGCCCTTCAGTGAGAGCTTGTGTTGCGGTAGCGTTGTTATCGAGACTGTAGGAAATAATGCCGGTATTAATATCAAAGCTTGTGCTGCCATAAGTGCCTGCTTTGATGTAGACATTGCCCGAAGACAGGCTCCAGCCTTGCTCAATTAGATCGGTAGTATCGTAAGTAGGAATGTCGTCTACATCGGCTAGAGTCAGGGCAATGCAGGCGGAGCTGGTGCCTGTGATGCCGTTATTGATGCCAGCGGCCTCTAAGAGCTGGGCGGATTGGCTACCAACTAAAATGGTCGGGACATCGTTGCTGCCAGTGATCGCAAAGGAGATCCCATCCGAAAGTGCCGTGTCATAGCCATCGAAAACCCGAATCGACCCAAACGCATCGGTGGCGGCCTGCCCCTCAGTGAGAGCTTGGGTTGCGGCAGCGTTGTTATCGAGACTGTAGGAAATAATGCCGGAATTAATATCAAAGCTTGCGCTACCGTAAGTGCCAGCTTTGATGTAGACGTTGTCCGAAGACAGGTTCCATGCGTTGCTAACGAGTTCGCTTGTATCGAAACTAGCGGTGCTATCAACATTAGCTTTTGTAATGGCGATGGTGGAGGAGCTGATGCCAGGGGAGACATTGGCTTCTACAAGCTGTGCAGATTGCGACCCAAGCGAAGCGCTTAAATCTACGACCTCAATGTTGAATGATTTAACCAGGCCTGATCCGTCCCGATCATCAGAACGCACAAGAATGGAATAGGTGGTTTTGGCATGGCGATCAAGAACAGACCTTGTTCTTAACTGATTATTGACAATTTCAAACAGACTGTTGTCATCGCCACCTTGACCATCGACAAGGGAATAAGTATGGCTATCATTTCCATCGGGGTCAGTCGTGCTTAAGATCCCAACAAGCGATGAGATTGGGCGCATGGAACCAATAACATTCGAGCTGAGATCTATATTAGTGGGACGTCGATTTCTAGTAGACTGATTAATGGTAATATTGCGGAACTGACTATCCTCTTTATTGTTCGCGTCATCATCGCCAACAAAAATCAAGTAATTAATTAAGCCATTGTCGTGCTCGCCAAGATTAATACTGAAGGTTTGCCATGACCCCGCACTGGTGTAATCATAATTAGTAATACCGTAACGCGAATTAGAACCATAGACATTGATCACGTTTCCTGGATAAATATTTGTTGTGGCCAGATTTTCCCGTGACCAGGCGATGCCTTGAATCTCGCCGATTACATTACTTTTGTATTCAAATGACAATATCGTATTTGTACTAATTACGTAACCATCCGTATATCCATAATCTTTAAGCGGAACCGCTTTCCATGTATTTCCATCAAGGTCGATCGTATTCTTATCATAAAGCGCAAAGTTTCCGTCAAAGTCTTGGTCGGCAAACGACTCTATGTCAGTTTCTTTGTAATTGACTATGTTTCCATTGATGTTAATATCAAAGCTATCCGATTTGCTCCGGGTTTCAGGTGTAATTGAGACATTTACGGATGCATAGTCACTGACAAAGTCTGTCCCTAAGCCACCATCGCTAATATTGTAGGCGAAAGTATCGGTAATTCCAAAGATGTTAACGCTTGGAGCGGTATAGTAAAGCTGATCATCGGCACGATTGTCAGGAGTATTATTCTTGAAAATACTGATAACACCACCCAATTCGGTGGTAACAACAGGGCTAATATAGGGATCATATTCAAGTCCATTTATTTTGATGCGATGGATTTCTATTGGCAACCGATATCCGTCTGGATCGTAATCGTTATCCAGTACATGAATAGTTATTGTCTCAAGAGCGTTGGCTTCCTTGTTGTCATCAGCAGCAACTGGAGGTGTGACAGCTGGCTCATCATCGATAATACTCACAAGTGCGCTCGATTGGGTGCCTAGTTGCGCACCTCCAGATGCATTACTCAAATATACCTTAAATGTTTCTGGGGTCTGATTTATTCCACCCTCCGGCAGAATATCATTATTTAGTACTATGTCAATAAACTTGCTCATTTCGCCATCTGAGAAGGCAAGATCAGTGGCAAAGTAGAGATAGTCGCTTGGGGATGTTGCCGTTACGGCTTGAGTGGCAACCCGAACAGTAGCCTGTCCCAGAGAACTATCTAAACGCTGCACACTAATGCGAATAAACTCGGCAGCTTCATTCACAAAGTATGCTGCATCTTCTATAATAAAAGTGCCGTTGGGTTGATCCAATACTGTAAGGTTAAAGCTATCGCTAATAGATCCATACGCGTCGTCCGACTGTCCATCATTATCGGTCGCGGACACAGTGATAATAGTAGTGCCTACGCTTGAATTTCCTGGTGTGCCTCTTAAACTTTCAGTGGATGGATCGTAATTTAACCAATTAGGCATCGCGAAGTTATAAGTTAAGTTTTTCCCTTCAGGGTCGTTGAATACGGAACCGATATTGAGTGTATAATAAGATCCTTCATTAATACTCTGGTCGGCTATTTGGTTAACAATGACAGGCAAACGGTTGGAAACTTTAACAGTGAAAGTATCTTGAGCAAGCTTACCGTTCGAAAATCCCCATATCGTGAGGTCTGAAGTGCCTTCCATATTATCATTATAAGCTAATCGTAGCTGATTACCATTGATGCTGGCGTTAACCAGGTCGGGATTAGTATTGCCAAACAACGCTTTCATAATCAATTCTGGATTATTATCCACATCACCAAAGACAGATCTTAGATCAATATATTCAGTGGCTGGATCAACCCTACGCTTCAAGTCGGGCAAAGGATTCAGGACAAAAGGAGGGTTATCAGTATCTGGCGCTTGAACGTATACAGTGAAGGAATCAATAACAGTTTTACCATTTGATTCGGCCTTGACCAGTACCTCTGACCGGCCATACTTATTTGCAGAATAATCAAGCGTTAACTGATTGCCAATTAGCTTGACATCGTCAAACAGGGCCATATTACTAACTGACAGAATAGACTTAGTGATCAATGAATTATCGTTATCAGGATCTATGAAAACAGAACTAATGTCAATTACACCATTTGCCGCATTCATCTGGACTACTTGAGCTGGGATGTGATGGGCAACAATAGGAGCGCGGTCAACGTCTGGCTGCACGAATACAGTAAACGTTTCAGTGACAGTTTGCCCATCCGATAGGGCCTGAATAGTTATATTTGCTTGGCCAGTTTGGCCCTGCAAATAGCTCAGAGTTAGCAAGTTCGCATTTATACTGGCATTGACCAAGCTTTTATTACTATTGGCAATGATTGTTTTGGTAATTAGACTTGTGTCATCGTCGGGATCGGTGAAAACATTGCTTAGGTTGATGACGGTATCAGCGGAGTTCAATAAAACGTAAATACCTGAAATTGGATTGGCAACGGTAGGAGCCAGGTCAACAGGGGGTGCCGTGACGCTGATGGAGACCGTAGCAACATCAAAATCACCATCTCTGTCGACAGCTTTGTAAGTAAACGTATCAGTACCGATAAAGCCTGGATTAGGATCATAAGTAAAAGAACCAGTACTATTCAAACTTACATTACCATTGCTGGGGCCTGTGACTAGCAGGGTGTTTAAGCTATCATTGTTTGGATGAATATCGTTAGCCAAAACACCCTGAATATCATTCACGATTAAACGTTGATTTTTATTGGCACCATAGGCATCGTTGCTTGTATCTGGTCCCACGCTAGAGCTGACAACAAAAGTTAAGTGCTTTGAATCAAAGATGGGATTCAACCGTAGGCCATTTCCCAGGATTAGACCGCTAAAATCAAGATTATCACTACCAGTAAAAGAGCCATAGTTTATCACCCGAAACCTGTCCCCTAAGATCGGCATAAAATTATCGAGTAAGCTAACATTGATTGTTCCATCAAAGCTAGCTGCGCCAGTGATGTTAATAACATCAAATCCCGTTCCCTCACTGCGACCTTTAATTTGAATATCAATGCGAGCACTGTTTGATTCGCTGTAATCTCCACTAATATTTAGTGTGCTTATTTGAGATCCCATTGGGTCATCAACGAATGGATTGATTAAGCCTGAGTTGTTAATATTGCCTTCGATTGTACCGTAGCCACCAATTTGACCATTTTTAATATTTAAAGTTCGGCTGGAATTCAATCGGCCATTGTGCAGGACGATGCTGCCAGTGGTTTGATAAAAATCACCACTAAAATTGGCGATACCTCCTCGTATGTTCACCGTGCCCGTGTTGTGGAACTCATTACTTATGTATAGATTTCCTGCACTTGTTTCAAGAACGCCGCTGTTGTTTAGGAGAACATCTATAAAAGCGCTATACTCTGACTGGTTTTTTATCAAAATCCCTTCGTTATTTAATTGGGCAATAGCGCTACTTCCATTGGTTGAGTATTGAGCAATACGGCCTGCAGACAGCTTATAGATGGCACCTGCTTTATTGACGATCTGACTGGAGTTGTTTAGGTATATATTGGTATATCCATAGTAGTAATAGTAATCGAGCTGGTTGACAACGCCATAGTTATTTAATACGCCGCTTATGTACTTTGTTCCGGCGCTTATGTCTAGTGTTCCGTCAAAGCGAGTTTTGCTATCTACGACTAAAGTGCCACTGCTCCAGGTACCAGTGCCGAGGCTTAGGGTGCTATTTGCATTCACCAAGAGTTGGCCAACACTGCTGCTTAATGCATATTTCCTTAGACTTAAATTGCCAGTATAATTTAAGCTTCCGCCATTGAAGTTAAAAGTTAAGTCGTTGCTAAATGTGGTTTGATTGGGGTTAAAATTAATCTGGCCTGCATTCAGAATGACAGATCCTCGGCCTGTAATCTGACTGCCTGTGCCAAAGTTGAATACTCCTCCTAGGTTTAGGGCAGCATCGATATCGACATAGATTACGCCTTTGTTGTCGCCACCACCGGAGAAGCTGGCGACCCCTGCATTCAGATTGATTGTATTATTATTCGTTAACTTTCCTGAGTTATACAAGCCACCTTCGTTGACAGTTATGGTGCCATTATTGACAAGCTCATCATACAGATACAGAGAGCCTCCCTCAATGTTCACTAGTCCAGTATTTTCAAAGCCTACATATATAGCGCCAATATAGCTGGTATTGATTTTATTGAAGGTGCCTTGGTTGACAAACTTTGCTTCTGCGCCTTGATAGTCTGATGGTACATTGCGGTTAATGTAGCCGGCTGTCAAATTATATGTGGCATCTGCTTTGTTGACGATCTGACTGGAGTTGTTTAGGTATATATTGGTATATCCATAGTAGTAATAGTAATCGAGCTGGTTGACAACGCCATAGTTATTTAATACGCCGCTTATGTACTTTGTTCCGGCGCTTATGT
>Ga0194059_1000724_pt1 | contig 14834 bp, 16 predicted proteins | sample SepL6211m_MetaG_FD_163426 | JGI IMG/M metagenome (GOLD analysis project Ga0194059, IMG submission 163426) | Anoxic zone freshwater microbial communities from boreal shield lake in IISD Experimental Lakes Area, Ontario, Canada - Sep2016-L626-11m | ecosystem: Environmental > Aquatic > Freshwater >... | reverse complement strand
TCCAAAAAATTTGATGGGAGGATGTGAGTATCTACACAACAAAAAATAATTTCAGAATTTTTTATAACATCAATGTTATCACCATCAACATCTGAAACATAAATTTCATGTTCTTGTTCAGATAAATAATTTAATAAATTTAGACCTAAATTACCAATACCGATTATTCCAATTTTCATAAATTAATTATAAGTCAAATAAAATTTTTTTATATTGTCCCCAAAATTATCATATTTGTTTAACTCGTAAGTTATTACACCATTATACTCTAAATCTTTTAATGTTTTGGATATCTTTAAGTGATTGTTTACATCATCAATTGGTATTAATTTAGGTTCTGAAATATGAATATGTTTAATATAGGGAAAAAACTCAACTAATTCTTCATTAGGGTCTTTATTTTCCAACCAACTATTGTGAGTATCGCACATGGTAAAAATATTCTTAAAATTGTGTGTTTTGATAAAATTAACAATTTCAGATATGGTATAAAAAAAATCACCACCATAAACACTGGAGTTAGGTTCAATACACAATTGTATATCCGTACCATTCAATAATTCATCAATTATCTTAAATGTGTTATCTAAATTAAAATCAACAATATCATTAGTTTTTCTTAAACTTGGTGAACCAAAAACCAATGTTTTAATTCCTAATATTTTTGAGTATAAAATTAATGTCTTAAAATGGTTTATGAATTTTTCACTATCAGTAACCACAGACTTACAATCAATATTAAAGAACAATGACTGAGATGATAAACAAAATAAATTATGTTTAGTTAATAGTTCTTTTAAGTTATAGATTTCAGACTCATTTAATTCTGACCAATCTTTATACTTTGAAAAAACCAATTCAATGTGGTTAATGTTATTTTCATTTAATATTTTACCAACGTGGTTAATATCATCAAAATCCCATGCAAAATTACTTATAGATAAATTCATCAACTAATTGTTTAACTTCATTTAATACTTCTTGTGCGGTTTGTACATAACCAAATTTAGTTAAATTAGTTTTGTAATCATATACAACCCCATCTAGTGTATAAGGTATTTTGTCTTTGTGTTGTGGAAATAATTCTATAATTTCTAAACTTCTTAATGGTTCAGTAAACACATTAAAAATACAACGTTCCATACCACAAGTTTCTGAAATAAATTTGTGAAGGTTATTTAAGTTATACCATTGAAAATATGAATTACGATTAATTGATGTAACATTATTGTCGTTCATCAAATCGTACAAAATATTTTTCTTAATTTTGTTATTAAACAATGCTGGTAATCTATAAACTTTGTAGTCATCTTTAGTTAAAAATTTATCAACCAAGTACTCAAACATCAATCTGTTATTACCATAACTTAAACCACCAAAATTTGGCTTATAATCTTCATCAGATAACATTGGTGAGTCACTATAAACATCTATTGTAGAGATAAGAATTACTTTGCTGTATGTCTTGTATTTGATTAAAGTGAGAATATCCATAATATTTTCCATATCCTGTTTTAAATTTTGATTTACTAACCATTTTGTTGCTGGTAAACATGATAACCACAATTCACATCCGTCAGGAACTACTTGTTCAAATGTCTGAATATTTTTTGAATTAAATTCGTAATCAAATTTTATACTTTCTTTTAACGTTGACCCTACTAAACCCGTTGAACCTATTAATACTTTCATTTTTTTTCTATAATATTTTTAATGTAATCTTCAATAATGTAAATCCCTTGTATTTTACCTGTGAAACAATTTATTAAATTGTCTTCTTCTTTAATGATTGGATATCTTTCATCTGACAAATCAACTATTTTGGATTTTGTTGACAAGAAATAAGATTCGTACTCAAAATCAGATAAGAAATTAGGATAAAACTTTAATATTTTTTCTTCGGTTTTTCTTTGTCTGTCATTGAGAAATTCATCGTTCACTTCTTCAGTAATAAAATTGTTGAGAGATTCAATAGTATTAAATTTTTTGATGGGGGTATATTCAACATCTGTAACTGTAAATGATTCATCATAGTACGGATATATTGAAAAAAGAGGTCCATCTACTAAAGTCAAACCACCAAAACCAACTTCTTTAATTTTTTTGTATATAAACGAAACCGTTAATTCATAAAAACAATCAACACAGTCATTTACTAACAAATGATTATTTGTTGCATTAATTACCAAATCGTAATCATTTTTTAACTCACTTAAATTTTCATTTGTAATTGTTTTGTTAATTACTAAATGTCTTAAATTATCAATAAAATATTTTTTAACTTCTTTGAAGTTTATATATCTTTCATCAGTTGTAATACAATTTGGAATTTCTTTTATTGGAGATTCTTGATTATTAAATTCAAATTCTTTGAAGATGTCTAAGTATGTTTGAAAATCCAAAATAGATGAGTGTGTTGGAACACAATAAAGATTTTTATCAACTCTTTGTGTTAAATGTCCATAATCATTCAAAAATTTATCAAAGGTTTCTAAACACAATTGTCTTGTTTTATAGTTTCGAGCATAATGAAATCCAAGATGTAATCTATTTTGATTATTATAAGATGTTTCAGAAAAAATGGATTTGTTTTTTTCAAATAAAGATATATTATGATTTTCTTTAAGTTTATAGGCTAAATGACATCCAACCCAACCACCACCAATTATAGCAATATTCATATATATTATAAGTAGAATAAATTGTATAGGTTATCAAAAACAAAACTATCCCATTCATCTTTTCTTATTTTTACTCTGATATGTGTAAAATTTCTTAAGTGATTAATATCAAAATGTTCTGTTGGTGATAAAATATCAAATCTACTCATGTTTCCAATATTTGCAGGTATTTCATATTTTTGATTCAAAATAAAACCAAAAAATATGTCATCAGTCCATTCTTTAGTAATTAAATTTTGATTTTCTAAAATTAACTTACAACTTTTTTTATTCAATAACATACCAGCTCCTGAACAAAACCAAAAATCATTATATTTTCCGGTAAAACCATCATATATGTATTCCCTTTCAAGATTTATAGAATTACAAAATTCACAAAATTTTTCAAAATTTATAAATGTAGATAGGTTGGTCTTAAATACTAAATCACAATCTGATTTAACAAAATAGTCAAATCCATTTTTTACTTTAATTAGTAATGAATCCCAATAGTTTTCAATACATTTAGAATACAAAGTATTCCCAATTAATTTGTATTCACAATCTAAATTTGGGTCAGAATTTAAATATACAACTTCTATTGGTATATTATTTTTATTTATATAGTCAATTTTTTTATTCCAAATTTCTTTGTACTTTACAAAATTTTTATCGTCTGTGTTATGTTCTTGTACTAAAATTAAAATTTTCATATTACACTGCTAAATGGTCGGTCCCAACTGGCATATTATTGTGGTCAATACGACTTCCAATAAACTCACCAGGGTTTCTTTTAATGGGAAAAGGTTTATTTTCAAAGAATTCATCGTGTGTACATCTGTCATCTTGAAATATTGAATATATTGTTTTTAAGAACGTTTGGTCATTGCCATATTGAAGTTCTTTTGATTTTGGGAATCGTTTGATTAAATCTATGAGTGGAATAATACCCGATTTAATACCCCACATACCACCTAAGATACCCAATCCTGAATTTCCATAAGGAATCCTGTGTGCTGGATGGTCTCTCATTACATGGAGTGATTTTCCACTGTTAATCCATTCTTCAACCGCAAGTTTTTCTCTTTCGGTTACCCTGGCATCAGCATCTCTGAATACAACGTACTGACAATCAGATTCATCATGAGCAAAAAATCTCCAAAACATACCATAAATGTCGGTACCTGTCATATCTTTAACAACGACACCCAACTCTTTTAATTTTTCAATTGTTTCGGTTGGGACTGTGTTGTCATAATAAACAATCATTTTCCAATCAGGGTAAATTGTTTTCATAAGTTCAGCGTTTCTAATTGCACCAACATTATAAATTGGTTGGTTACCCCATAAGCTAAAACTCACATAATTCATTACTGTACTTTATTTTCAATAAGTTGATTTATGGTATTTTTTTCATCTACATAATGTCCTTGTGTTTTATGAGAATCCATTTGGTAATGTTTTAAAAACCCACTTGTAAGAATTAATTTTTTGCTTTTCATAGATGCAAAAATTGTAATAGACCTTTCATGTAAGTGTCCTGCATTTGGGTCAACTTTGATTTCGTCAATCATTGGTAACATCCAATTCATATATTGGTCAAACACACTTTTTCTAAATGTTGTATTTGATGTTGATGACCAATGGGTCATTTTAATTTCATTGATTGCCGTCATTAATATTCGTTGAATGTCAACATGATATGTTTTTCGTATTGCCTTAAATAAAGTATCAATAAATGGTGGGTGTTGTACAAACATTGGGTGAGGTGCGGGGAATGGAATATAACCAATCATGTCTTGTTTATCATACAACATCTTTGAAATTTGGGGTAATAAATCAGGAACATAATTTACATCATATTCAAATAGATTCACATATTCAGTATCAATTAATTTATGTTTCCATAATGTATACCAGCCAGTAAATGATGTTAGTTTTGGATAATCCTCTAAATGACCATCATAGTTACGAGATATGATTACGTTTGGTAAATTTTCAATTTTATCACAAGGTCTATTACCAACAAATACGTATTTGTAATTATCAAATCCTTTAAATTTACTATTTTCCTCAAACAATTCAACCAAGTCTTGGTCATGAACAAAAATAAATGTACTAAGTGTTTTATCAGGAATTGTAATATTCAAAGGTAAGTTATCCTCAAATTTTTTCGCAAATTCAACTCTATTTTCTTCCCATTTTTCATTAGTTTGACCAATAGATAAGTGAGTAACTCTAATATCGGTACAAATACCAATCTTAACACCTTCAAGATAATTTTGAATTGAAAACGTTACATCATAAAAATGGAAACCTTTTACTGTTTCATCAAAATTCTTTTTAATTCTTTGTTTGTGTAAAGCAAAAAATAAACCATCAACCATTACTGTAGGTTCAATTTTACTACCAATTTCTTTTGAGTATTTTGATTCCCATTTTTTTCCTTCATGTTCATGATTTACAATACCATACATTGTTGTTTGTATTTCCCACCACATACCTGACTTTGGCATGTATTTGGAACCAGCCAAACCAACAATACCATACTCAGGATTCTTATCAAAGTGATTTTTTATTTTATAAAGCCATCCACTAGTTTCAAATTTTAAATCATCATGACAAAGAACAACAATATCGTGTTCAGATTGTTCTAATATTTTATTATAAACCTCAGATAATGAATATTCTCCATTATTTTTAATAGGTATTATTTGAACATTTTTACTACCACAACTTTTTTCTAATTGTGTAATATAATTTTCATCTATTTTTCTTGTACTAAATCCAATTGTAATCATATTCCTGTTGAGCCAAATCCATTATCACCTCTGTCTTTACCACTTATTTCAGTAACTTCATTTAATTCAATCCATCTACCGTTTACAACAGGACAAATACAAGCTTGTGCAATTTTTTGACCTTTTTCTATGTAAAGAGTATTTTGTGTTGAATTGTATAATATAACTTTAACTTCTCCGTCATATCCTGAATCAATTGTGCCAGGTGTGTTTAATACTGTTAGTCCTTGTTTAGCCGCTAAACCACTTTTTGGTCTAATTTGCATTTCATAACCATCTTTAATATTAAATTTTAAACCTGTACCAACAATCATTCGTGATAATGGTGATATACCAATACTTTCAGTTGAGTGTAAATCAAAACCTGAATCAGAAGGGTATGCATATTGTGGAATAACCGCATCAACATGACATTTAATAAATTTTAATTCTAATTTAGGTTGTTTTTGTTCAAAAACTTTTTCTAATTCTTTAAGATTAACACCATTAATTTCTTCAAGGTCGTCTTCGTCTTGAACACCAGACATTTCATTTTCAAATTGTCTAATGATTTGTTTAAGTTCGTCTCTTAACAAATCCATTTCTTCATCTTCATTCATATTATTGTAATTCTTTTAATTTTTTTATAATATCAATTAATACCATCACATCTCTTTCACAATACTCAATTATCAAATCAAGTTGATTAAAATCATAATAGGATTCATGTACACGATTACCAGTAACTTCACCTTCTTTTGGTGATTTAACACCCATGGCGGCACACATAAGTTCTAATGATGATAATGCAAAATTATTTCCCATTTTCCACACATCCATAGTATCAATTGCTTTAATTTCCCAAGGTTTTGTATCATATGATGGTAATAATGGTGATGGTTTAATCCCATTAATTACCATACGTTTACTCAATACTGGTATATCAAAGTTTTTAATATTATGTCCACATAACCAAAAATCTAATTTATAAACTTTAGTTAAAAGAGCGTTAATACCTAATAAAACTTCTTTTTCGTTATCACCCGAGAAAGTTTGTGAGTGTGTTTTTCCATCAGGACCAACAAACGCAAAACTTGCACATACAATTTTTGAAAACTCAGGAACCAATGCCGCTCTATTTACATAAACTTCAGCAGGTGTTAATCCTTGGTCTTCAGGAAATCTTTTTAAAAACCAATCAAAATAATTGTGAAATTGTTTGGTTAATGCGGGATATTTTTCTTCAAGTTGAGGAAAATCTTTAGTTATTCCGACAGTTTCAATGTCAAAAAATAAAATTTTAGTTACGGATGGTTGTATCATATTATTGATTTATAAAATTCAGCTCTTTCTTTTGTGACAACATTTAAATCATAGTGTTTCATTACGTGTTCGTGCAATCTTTCACCCATTTCCATAGCCCAATTTGGATTTTCAATTAGTTTTTTTGAAAATTTAAACCAATCACTATGATTTCTTGTTTCATCAACTAATAATGAATTACCGTCTACAAAATTACCTTGATTTAATGAATGTTTCAAGTCAATTGTGTAAGGACCTAAATTACTGGCTATTAAACATTTTTTGTGGAAGCCAGCTTCAATAACCTTAAGTTGTGATTTAACTCTATTAAAAATGTGGTTTTTTAATGGTGCTAATGACACATCAAATTTATTGTAATTTTTAGCGTAAACATTTACAGGTCTTGTCCAAATTCTACGATAAAATTCGTGAGAAAACTTAGAATCGTCTTCTTCTTTAAATTTTTCTAAAAACGTTCTGTATTCAGGTGATATTAATTTAAATTTATCTGTAAAAATATTTTCAAACTGATACCAAACAGTTTCGTGAGGTTTAATGTCACGTTTTGTTTGTTCTTTTGTTTGAGCATTTATTTCTGTAACACTACCACGAATATCAAATCCACAAAGATAAACTTGTGTTTTATCTTTATATGGTTCCATTCTTTGAAATAAATCTTCTAAAATCAATAAATCATGTAAGTGAGAAGACCCACCTAACCAACCAAAACGTAATTTATCTGAAGGTTCACTTTGAGAACAAAATTGTGGTTCTTTTGGATTTAATGCGTTTGGAAAAATAATAACATTTTTATTGTATTTTTTAATTTCATCTGCAAATATAGATGTTGTAGTTGTAACGTATTTTGAAACTTTTAGATTTTCAATAATTTTTTCATGAATTTTGTTAACTTTTACTAAATCATGAATTGGGTGTTCTTTAGTAGGTAACCAATAATCATCTAAATCCATAATGGTGATGATACCCAATGAATTTAAATGTTCAATAAGTTTTTGAGATTGGTCATAATTACCACCAATTGTACGGTGAAAATGAACTATTGGATATTCTTTCCAAAAATTGTCATCATTTAATGGTGGTTCATAATTAATATCCACGTGAAAATCATCTGGATATAATTTTTGTAAAAATGTATGTGGGTCAATAGAACGGAATTTACCAACTCCTGTTCTATCTGATGGGAGTACTAATACTTTAATTTTTGACATAATAAACTTTTACTAAAATATAGTAAATTTATTACATAAAAAAAAGTATTATCTCATCTTTTTAATTTTCGTTACAAAACCTTCAAAAACGTGTTGACCAACTCTGAAACTAATAGCTTCTTTTGTTTTAGATGAACTTTCAGCGACCAATCCTTTTTCTGTTAAAACTTCTGTTATTGTGTCTCTGATAATTGATTTTAACAAACTATAGTCAATACCAGAATTATTTTGTGGTTGATATTGTACTTGCGGTTGTCTTTGATTGTTTGATTCTTGTACATTACCTCTAGCATCTGTTTTCATTAATCTTGCGGCGGCTTCAACAACTTCATTAGATAATGTTGGTCCACCAAAACCTGCGGGTTGTTCTATTGGGTGTTCCATCATTAGTTGTTTTATTTCGTTAGGTAATTTTGAATTTAAAATCTTATCCCTTGTAGGAATTTGTTGATTTTGTGTTTGATTAACTACAGGTGATTGAGATTCACCTAAAAATTCTTGTGGTATATTGTAAGTAGATGGAGGTGCATTATAATTTTCTAACATTGGTGTAGAAATATTTGCATTACCTCTTGGTACATTATTATGTTTATCCATAATTTTTTTTGCAACTACTAATTTTTGCATTAAATCGTTATTCATAATTAAATTGTTTGTGTTGGAAATTTAGCGATTAGAATTACTTCTGACATACTTCTATCACCGTTAAAGTTATACCCTGGTTTAGGTTCCGTAAATACTTCTCTTGTAGGTTTATAGTTAACTAATTTGTCAACCCTAAATAATCTCCAAGATGGAAGAGGTTGCTCTCCCTTATATGCCGTATGGGAAGCTCCCGTTCTATCCCAAGCACGTAATACAAAATTTCCCGCTTTAGAGCGACCAAGAGCAACAGGTTCAATTTCTCTTAAACCTTTACCACCTGGTTCATCACCATCATAATAAATTGAAACTACTTGTTTTTGTTCAATTGATTTTTTAATATCGTCAATTGAAGCACTTTCAATTATTAAACTTTTTATTGCGGAAATTAATTTCATTAAAAATCAGGATAAATTTTATCTGCGTTAAATTTATTAATTTTTATGTTGTTTTTTCTTTCAAAAATATCGGTTGAAGTACCAGCTCTGTCGTTAAAGATATCTAAGAACACACCGGTTCCTCTACCAGCATTATCTCCATCAGCCAAAGCGTCTGGATTTGTAACACCATATTGATTACCAACTTGATTGTAGTCATTTTTAACGATGTTTATTTGTCTTCTAGCATCGGCAACAACTGTTAATGTGTTTTTTTCTGTTTGAGATAAATCTATTGGAATTTGATTCATAGTTTTTAGAGTTTAGTCATTATTTTATTTATCCTTTTAAGGCTTTCAGTTACTTGTAAATTATACTTTTCTAATTTTGATTTGTTTGCGGTATCTTGAGATAAGTTTAAATTTACATTTGGGTTTGGTAGGTCATCTCTATCCATTTGCATTCCAGTATTATTTCTAATAGTTTGAGATGTTGATAGTGATTGTCTTGCTCCTGAAAGGATTGAATTAACAAAATCTTTCATTTTATTTTCGCCATTTAAAATAAACGGAGCATCTTGTGGTTTTCCAGTGTAAGTATCAAAAAAATTTTTAATACGTTTTAATTCGGGATAACCAATGTTAATTGTTGATTGTAATCTTTTATTTCTATTAAAACCCTCAACATTTGAATCGGCATTTTTTACTTTTGCAAAACAAATTTTCATATGGTCTTGCATATGTTTTGGAAATTGCCAAGATTTACCGTACAAATCTTTATTCATCTTTCATCAATTTAATTATGTCCAAATTAGATATACCTTCTTTTTCAGCCATTTTTTTAAGAGATTTTAAATTCTTTATAAATATTTTGGAAGTTTTTAATTCTTTTGAATGAACATCAGAATCTTTACTTTTTTTAGTAAGAATATCTTCAAGAACTTTAATCATTTTTTCTCTTTCCAAAGTAAGAATTCTCATATCAGCACCCTTTTTTTTCTTTTTATCAAATTTTGGGTCTTTACCAAATTCTAAAGCTCTACCTTCAGGGTCTTCAACACCCATATCAGCCAAAACCTCAATAGTTTCATCAGGTGGTAAATCTTTGGTTTCTTCATAACCAAACGCTTTTGACATATCTTCTTCTCTTTGAAGACTTTCACCGTAATAAACTCTATATCCACGTGTAAGTGGGTTTCCTGCTTGTCTTGTTGAGAAGACGGTTTGGTCCATGGTTTTAGTTGGTGATAGTGTAGGGTCGTGAATTGGTATTTTTGAATTACTTAATGTTCCATCAAAATCAATTAATTCATCAATTTCTTCTTTTTCAGGTGAAATTTTTGTAATTATTTTTTTTAAATCTTTTTTTAAAAATTTTTTCTTTGATTTTATAATTTTTTCAACAACCAATTTAATGTTTTTTTCTTCACTCAATGGTAGTGAAACTACATCGTCAGAATTTCTGGCTTCATTTAACGAAATCCCATTTGAAAAATACACATCAATTCTAGTTTCTCTTTTTTTCAAAAAGAAATATGTATTTTCTGAATAATACTCTTTTCCAAACTCAATCATTTTAGTTTTTTACTATAAATACTGCGTCAAAGGTATTTATCTAATATGGCTTATCAGAACATTAACCAATATGTATATAATAAATGGTATTTACAACCTGTTCAACAGGTTGAAGACCTTTCATTATCTAATGATGAACGTGAATATAGTGAAGAAGTTGTATTCTCACCATTGATTATTGGTTCTAATGATGGAAATGTTTTACCAGTTAAAATGGACCTTAATAGTTCAGGTTCAAGTGAAGGTTATATATTGGAGTATGGTGATTATGTTCCTGAAAACATAATTATTTCTGAAAATTATTATAATGATTTACAATTAGATTTAAGTTGTTTTTCATCAAAAACAATTTGTGATATTGGTTTGACAGGAACTGACAATGGATTGGTTACTCAAATGACAGGTCAAACCATAACATACACTAATGGATTATTACCTAATAATGAAAAATTTGATAGATTAAAATTTGATAGAAGATTAAAGTTTCATCAGGTTACGGGTTATACTTGGAATCCAAATCATAGATTTTCTGGTGTAACTGCAGGTACAATGTATGAAATTGTTTCATATAACGCAGATGAAGTTGGAATTTATAATGAATTATATGGTGGTTTTTATCAAGGGTTTTATGAATTATTTGGTTACGATTATCAAATTTTACCTGAAAGGTATCCTAAAGGTTGGACCGTTGAACTGACATTAAAGCCAAGATTTATTAATGAATATGTTCCACAATCGGGTCAAACAACATTAAATGAGTATTATCCTGACAATGCAGGAATATTTTTTTACATGGGAACAAGAGCCGAAAACAAGTATTGGCACCACGCAAATGGTATGAACTCAGGTTATACTGCCTACACTCGTGTGACAGAAACTTTAACAGGCGAAACAACTTGTATGTGTAATGATTTAAATCCTGGTTATACGTCATCATCAACAACATATTTTAATATGTCACGAACTAGTGGTGTATTATTAATAAACCCAAATTTATTGTGGGACACAGGAGATGAAATTTTAGTTTATCACGATTTTGAAAATTATGTTTTGGGAACTGTAACAGGATATACCGCAACAACAGGTTATATTGGTTTTGAGGTAACTGAAAGAGTTAACCCAACGGAGTTTGAATTTTGGTTAATTGATAAACCAAACTTTTTAGAATACAATGTTTCAAATTGTTATAGTGTTTACCCACCAACAGGAACAACAAATTACCACTACACTAACACACCATGTTGTACAGGACCTCAAGATTGGGTTGATGATTTAAACACATGGTACGACTCAATGTCAAATGCTTTAGCCATAAGATTTAGTGGTGACCCACATAATCCAAAAATTTGTGTAAGAACCTTGACCTTCACAGGAGATTGTATTTTTACAGGAGCGTGTGAAACTTTAGGTAGAGAATCAGTAACAGGATATTCAATTAACAATTATTGTTCAGAAAAAGGAATATATGATATTTGTAGTGGAACCACATATGATGAACAAGAACATTGGGTTTTAATTGACGCTGTTTTTGAAAGATATACTTGGTTTGACAAATGTGATTTAGTTTATCGTGGTGGATTAGGTGTAATTACATCCATTCCATATACCGCATCAACAAACCAAAATTCCGTTTCATTAATATCACCACCAATAACACATTATCAGTTAATACCACCAGTTATTGAATTGGTTGAATTAAATAACAATTGGTTATTAGAAAAAGATTATCGTAAAGGTAAATTTAAAATCTATGTAAATGGAAAACATTTTGTAACATTTGATAATGTTGAAGAAATCATACCACGTGGTTTATACGGACCAAAAGAAACCCAAGTTGGTGTACCATTTAATATATCTTGGGGTGGTGGAACACAAGGTTTACATGAGAATTTAGTCTTCAGTGCAATGCCAACAAGTTTTATTAACCAATATATTCAAGACCCTGAATTATTCCCACCAAATATTTTAAGTGGAACTAGTTTAAGTGCGTTAACAACAAATATTTTACTTGAGCAAAATTTTGGTGGAACATTTGATGGTGGTATATCAATGTTTAATATGTATGCAAAACCTCTTTCAGTTCCTGAAATACAACACAACGCAAGAGTACTAAAAAATAGGTATAAACTTTTGAACCCATATTGTAAAGATTGTAATGTTAATATAGATGGGGACTTTTACTATGAATATATTTAATTAAGATGGCTTGCGGTATTTTCATTTCAAGTGTAAAATTTTCAGGACAAACTTGTCAAGTTACTTTTTTGGATGCCAGTGATAATTTGACATACCAATTAGGTAATGAGACAATACCATTCACATACTATCCACCAGATAATTCACCACAAGGAACATATTTTATTTATTTTTCAGGTACAGATACCACTTATCCATTGGTTGTTAGTGGAGCGTGTCCTACACCTACACCAACGCTTACACCAACGCTTACACCAACACCTACAGTAACAACAGGACTTACACCAACGGCAACTCAAACACCAACCTTAACACCAACACCAACAATAACAAAAACTTCGGGAATTTATAACACATTATTTACAAGTGGTAATACAATATATAATTCGTGTTATTCTAACAATACGGTTAGATTATATTTTGATGAACCATTTTATACTCCGTTCCAAAATGCATACCTTAACTCAAATTTCACAACTTTTGCACCTGTAGGATATTACACAAATTCTGGTATTGTATATTATTACAATGGTTTTGATTTGGAAAGTCAAGGAGCCTGTCCGTCAGTAACACCTACAAGTACAGTGACACCAACACCAACGGTAACTATCGGTTTAACACCAACCGCAACTGAAACACCGACTCCAACACCATCGGTTACACCTACTAATACAATTACACCATCGGTCACTCCTACTAATACGGTAACTCCAACAGTAACACCAACTAACACAATAACTCCAACAGTAACCGCCAGTGTGACACCAAGTAACACACCAACCAACACATCTACAGTTACGGTAACACCAACAAAAACTACAACGCCAACTAAATCAAATACTCCAACACCAACACCAACTAAAAATTATACAGGTTGTCAATATTACCAATTATCTAATGATTCATCCCTTGGAAATGTAATTTACTCATATATTGATTGTAATGGTGGTTTAATAACGGGTAATATATTACCTCCTAACCCTGACATTTTATTATGTGCAAGAAAAAACAGCGTAATAAGAACTGGTGGTGTAAATTCATTAGTAATAACTGATTTGGGATTATGCCCGCCACCAACTCCAACACCGACTCAGACACCCACAAATACACCTACACAGACAGTAACTCAAACTAATACACCAACAAACACTCAAACTCCAACACTAACTCCAACAAATACACAAACATCAACTTTAACACCAACACCAACTTTAACACCAACACCAACTAAAACGCCAGCACCGTCAAATAATTTGACATATTCTTCAATACCTAACGATGATTTATTATATACCAACATTCCGGCAAATAATATAAATTCTTTAGATATTCCAAATGATGATTTAATTTATACCAACATTCCCGCAAATAATATAAATTCTTTAGATATTCCAAATGATGATTTAATTTATGGTAATATTCCCGCAAATAATATAAATTCTTTAGATATTCCAAATGATGATTTAATTTATGGTAATATTCCCGCAAATAACGTAAATGCCTCAGATATTCCAAATGACGATTTAATATATAACATAGTTTGGTCAGGAATTTAAAATCTTTATACATTTTAAATGATGATTTAACATATGGTAATATTTATTAATAAAAAATATTATGTCATCAATAGAAGGAATTAGAATAACAAGTAGCAATTTAATAGGTAAAACATCAAACCCTACTACTTTTTCAGCAACAACAGGTGGAACCATTGTTCAATTGAGTGCACAAACAATACCATTTAATTATTACTCAACTTTTCCATATGGAACATATACATTAAACATTGTTGAATATGGTGGAGCACCTTATACTTTATTTGTACCTGAACCTCCACCAGCACAATCAGCCTATACCACAACAGTAAATTCAGTCTTTAGTGGGTCTGTCCTATCTAGTTTTTGGGGTTCATACACTACGGGATACATACAAAACTTAGGTTTTGCTCCCGAAGATATTGTTTTTGCTGAAGGAATTTGTTCTGATGATGTTGACGCACCTGTATTTCAAGGAATTAACAATATTGGTCAGTTTCCAACATCAACAAACTCACTTCTTGGTCCATTTATGTCAG
>Ga0194059_1000720_pt1 | contig 14900 bp, 12 predicted proteins | sample SepL6211m_MetaG_FD_163426 | JGI IMG/M metagenome (GOLD analysis project Ga0194059, IMG submission 163426) | Anoxic zone freshwater microbial communities from boreal shield lake in IISD Experimental Lakes Area, Ontario, Canada - Sep2016-L626-11m | ecosystem: Environmental > Aquatic > Freshwater >... | reverse complement strand
CAAGAGAATCGCTAGCATCGCATTCCGAGTCCTATCGAAGATGAAGAAGGGTGCCGAGAGGAAGTAGATGACCGCAGCTTGGGTCATCGTGGACTTCCTCTTGCTCAGGGCCAAGACAACACCAAAGAGCGCTGTCAGTAGGATCTGGACATAGGTCGCCAGTGCATAAATTGCATCGATCCCTCCACCCAGACGTCCACGGCCCCATGGATTTGCTTTTTCACCTAAGAATGGAAAGAACATCCCGATGAAATCAAAGTCCGTCCTCATCAGAGCGAGGGCCATTAGAATGATCCATGGTCCAATGAGCAGCTTGGTAATGAGGGATACCTGATTCTGGAACTGGTCCGTATCGATTGTCAGATTCCTCATCATCTGGAAGATCTGACTGCGTGGCTCCAGATCCCCATTGATCTTCCGATTCATCACCGGAACCAGCACTCCGAGTGCTACAAAGAAGAGGAGGACCTCCCACCATGCAGCAGTCAGCGACTCGGGCCCCTGGATCTGCACATACTCCGCATACTCATTATAAAGAGCATCACCCAGATACCATGCCGAGGCCGTGGCCACGACTACACCCATCGGGATTCCCCACCCCTCTGTGCGCCCCTGCCATGCCCGGAATCCCAAAACTGCGGCCACCAGACAGCAGAGGTAGAATGGGAGAGGGAGAAGGGGGGAGAGCATGCGATGGGGCCGAGTCGAGGGATGAGTGTCGAGCGTCGAGGGCTAGTCAATATACACAGATTTAGCCAAAACATTCAGTAAACGCACAAAGGGTGGAATTAACTTCTCTGTGGAAAACTCGGCATTCGATCCTTATGTGGGAAGCCTCTGTCATTTTCTATAATCGGAGCCAGATCCGGGATGATAAGGACTCTCCTACAAGAACATCGGATCGTAGTTGAGTCGATAGCTCAACTCCTTGGAGCGCTCACCGATCTTTCTTGCGGGATTTCCCGCCATGATCGAAAACGGCTTGACATCCTTGGTTACCACTGCGCCGGCACCCACCACAGCACCCTCCCCGATCGTTATTCCGGGGAGAATCAAGGCCCTATAACCGATCCAGACCCGGTTTCCGATCACCACATCTCCTCCACGATCTGCAAAGTCAGATGACTGGGGATCGTGACCCAGTGTCAGGATGGATGCCTCCGGACCGATCGATACATCGCTCCCCGTTCGGATATGGAATTTCCTGCCATCAAAGAGGCACCCGAAGTTGATCACATTGCGATCCCCCAGATGGACCTTGCGACCGTTGAGGAATCGACAGCCCATCTGGACACCTGTTCCTGTTCCAACTTTTCCAAGCCACACTTTTAGATAAATCTTTCTCAAGGCTCGTAAAGGAACCCACCCGACAAAAGAGTTATAGCCTAAGGCCAGTAATCCTCCGGTCAAAAGTCGCAGGTTCATTGAAGTTGGCCGTTGATGGCTTCTACGACGCCCTCACTGCTCTAAGAATAGCTTCCAAGGCCCTTTCAGGCGTTATCTCCTTGATGCAATTTCGACCCGTTACACACTTTGCATCGTAAAAGCAGTCGCAGGCTTTAGGGGGCCCTACTATTTCGCCACGGCCATAGAGCTCGAATTCGTATTCGTTGAAGATATTGTTGAAAAGCACAAGAGGTGTCTTGGCTCCTATTGCGAGATGCATGGCTTGCGTCACGCTGGTCACCAATGCCCCACAGCGATGGATCATCGCGTAGAAGACATCGAGGGATTGCACTCCGGGCCAGAGGCAACCGGTGGCCGAAGCCAATCGATTGTTTAGCTCCACTTCTTCGGGTCCGCCCAGAATGACCGGCTTCAACCCCTTTTCTTTCAGAAGATCAATTAATTTGATCCAATTCTCCTCAGGCCATATCCGGGTGGGCCATCTCCATCCTGCTCCGGTGTTTAATCCAACCCATCCATCTCCAGTCAGAATTTCTTTTGCCTTTTCGAGCGATTTTTCAGCAGGGGACCGCAGCCAGTATTCCTCGCCATGGTATGGCAGGCCTACAATGTCAAAAATCTCCTGAACGTAATTAAGCTTATTCGATTTGCTGTAAGGGTTGTCGATTCCAGTCGCAAATTTATGCCAAGCGCGCTCGTCCACGGGATAAGGTACCCCGTTCACCAGCGTGTATCCCGCCCGATCTTTTGCCTTCACTTGGAAGGCAGCGGCACAGGCCTCTATATCCTTGTCGAGGTTCCAGCAGAAGTCCCATTCCTCAGCGCTCAGCCTAGCCAAGGTGGATGCATCGAACTTCACAGCTTCGCACGCTTCCTTGGGAAGAAGCTCGGGATGATGGGTCACCCAGAGGATTTTTGTTCCACTTACCAGCGGATCCAGAGCGCGGAGCAGTGGTGTGGTACGGAGTACATCTCCTGCAGCCCCAAGCTTGATGATCACACCACGTCGCTTGACCGGGATCACTTCATCACACGAGCAGGTCTTTCCAGAAATGCGATGCGGCTGGCAGGGCAGATCTCCGCGATAGTGCAGGCAATCTGTCCTCAAGTTCGCAATGAGTTGCCGTGCAGTATCAGGAGGGGTCGGTCTCTTCATTTATAGTGGGGTTACTTGCTTATGACTCGTGCGAGGCAAGGAATCAAGGACTTGAAGAATCGCTTGGGCATTGGCATCCCATGAGGCAACGGCCTCATATTCATCCCAGCGAGGAACGGGCGTATTGCTGATTAGCTCCCTCATTCCCCAGATGAGGGGATCCAATTCATCGGGTGGAATGGAAACTCCCAATGAAAAAGCTTTAACAGATTCCATCAGGGGGCTGGGGGCAGCGGATGCCAGAACCGGCTTGAGTGCCTTGGCGGCGATGTTCAGAACTCCACTTTGGGAGTGGAAATTTGCGGAATAGGTCAGGAGAACGAAATCAGTCCCCTCGAAATATCCCCCCAAGTCCTCATCGGAAACAAATCCCTCAAAGAAGCGGCACCGATCCACCACACCCAGCTGAGAGGCTAGAGCCTTGTAGAATTGGAAGGACTTGTCCTTGGTCGAGGCAACGGACCCCGCAATCACAAGGAATGCCTCCGGAACCTCCACCAGTGCCCGGATCGCCAATTCCAGATTCTTCCCATCCCTCACATAGCCGAAGGAAAGAAAGACCTTCTGCCCCACCTGCACACCCCATTCACGTCTTATCTCATCACGGTTCTTTGCTGAGGGCCTGATATCGTAAACCCCGACGGGGACTTCCAGGGTTCGGACGCGGCTGGGCACTGGGGATGGCACTGTCAACTTGTCGTGGATCAGCACGAAGTCCAGTGGCTGGTAGGCGAGCCAGACCGAGAGCCGATGCCACCACTTGGGGCCGATGGAGTAGCTCCGCACAGGATCATGGAGATTTGCGGCGTACCGGAAACCAAAGATCCTGGAGAGAAGGATATGGGGATCGACCCAAAGCGGGGCAAGATACTCAAGATACGAATCCAACAAAACCAGATCCGGACGATGCTTGATGATCTGCCAAGCGAGTACATATTGGCTTGAGATGATTCCCCACGCCATACGGAGCTTCTTCATCAGGCCGGATGCTCCCTCCACCGGATCAGGAAGGCAGGGAATCGTCTCAAAGTCAGTAATACGACCACCCAAAAAGGAGGAAGAGACGAGACAGATCACTTTCGCCCTGGCCTTTTCCAACGCCCTTGCTTGGTAAAAGGTATGCTCCGCAATTCCTCCAGCAATGGAAGGCGAGTAAATGAGAACCTTAGGGCTTGATTGCACAGTACAGAAACACTTTGAATAGTCTCAAGGTAGAAAGTCAAAATAAACTATCCAAATATATTATTGATCTCAGAAAAGTTAAGATTTGATTCTTTAATAATAACAGGGAGAACGCTCGCAAGGGTTTGCTCTACTTCATGAGATACTTTTAGCCTTCTCTCAATAAGTTTAACAAGGCTTCCTTCTTCTAAGTCTGCATTGTACCCAAGACAAATCTCACTAGATAATCCGTAATTCATTCCAGCATCTTGCAGATGAACAGTTTCTAATAATGAAGATGATTTATAATCATAACATATTGCCGCAAGGTTTTTTCTACATTTAATGGCCATCACAAGCGCATGAAATCTCATGCACACACAAAAAGATGAATTTAGAAAGATGGAATAAATATCATTCAATGAAAAGTTTTGGTCATAACTCAGAAAAGTCACCCCAGATAATTCATAAGATCTTTTAATAAAATCTGTTAAATACTGATCATCTCTTGGAAAGAATGATATTATTACAACATTGAAGCCAGATTCCTGAAGATATTTTGTTGCGTTAGCGTACTCATCGGCAAGCTTGCGCATTCGGATGTCTCCATCATCCTTAAATAAGGTTGGAAACCATGCCGGGTTTAACAATACATATGGCTTTTTTATTAGAATATGAGGAATGCTTGAAGTTGGTAGTTTTTGAGAGAATACCAAGTCATGATGCATGTGAATTATTGAATCTGAATTTGAACATGATTGCAGAAAAGATTTAGACTTGTTATCACGAACTGAAACATATGTAGAGTTTTTTATTATATAAGACCAATACTTAAGTTCAAGACCAGTCTTGTTAGGATTAACTCCAATTCCTAATATTATAGTTTTTTTGTTTAAAAAAGCAGACAATAAGAGTTCAAGATAAACTCCAATAGAATCTTTCTTATTTGGGAACAAACCCCCACCTCCGAGAATTATACCATCTGAATTAATAACTCGATACAGTTTTTTTAAAATACCTGGCGCTTCAATAGCTTTGGTATTGCATCGATTCAGTATTAACTTATCTATTCCTTTTTTTCGTCCGATTATATTTAGATGGATATTTTTTGGTAGTTTTTCGAGCATTATTTCTAGAAGAAGGTCATCGCCTAGATTATCCTCTCCATACCAACCCCTTAATGTATAATTTTTGCTTGTAGTTATATTTTCCCCAAGTAATATACTTCTAAATTTTTGAACCGAGTAGCTTGCACAAGCTGTTTTTTGTGATTTTAGAGCACTTTCTTTCAACGTGGAGTAATTTGTCTCAGCCGCATGAATACCCATCACTATTGATTCGATATCTTCATCATTAACAGAAATAGATGAACCATAGTCAGACGCGTCGGCTTCAAGAGTGGAATTCTTTGTTACGACGACAGGAATTCCATTGCATAAAGCCTCAATTACTACACGGGAGACTCTTAATTTATAGGAAGTACATCGATAAGGCAGCAGTAAAACATCAGTCGCAAGCAACTGTTCATGATATTCGATACCTTTGAACAAATGATTAACAATATTTATCCTTGGATCTTTTGTTGAAATATCATCAATTGATGCAGTTTCTCCAGTCGGTAATGAATAATCGTTTAACCATTGAACGATGAACCGAGCATTGCTTTCAGGGTATCGGCGCAAGTATTCAGCAATCGCTGAAATAAGAAGATCACTCCCCTTCTCATATCTCGCTGCACCATAACATCCCATAACTAGATGTTTATGAACAATTTCTTTTTCATTCCGAATGGGGGATACAGGATGAGGAAAATACATAAAAGGCACTTTAAATAGATTCTCCGCAGCAACCTTCATGGCTTTCGTTTCTACTCCAAGTATCACGTTTCCTTTTTTTACTTCTCTAGCTAGAAAATGTATTCCTAATTTAAATATGTATGACGTAGGGCTTCCATCAAGTATTAAAACATTTTTGCTGTTTTTAATTGGAAGTCCTGGAAAAAAAAGTAGGATTCGCTTCCCAATCAATCTCGTAGTTTTTATAATAATAAGCCACGTTAAAAGACTCTCAATTACAACAGTGGGAATAAAGATTATATCTACATTATTTGAAAGCCTGATGACTTCTTTGATTTTAGGCAGTGCTTCTAATACATAATATTTAATCCTGATTAATCTCTTTAAAAGTGTTGTTTTATTACTCATTTTTTTAAACGGTGATTCGGGAAGTAAAGGATTTCCATCAAAATTATCTAAAATATCCCTATTTGCTCTTTTAGAAACTACGAATCTAACCTCATCACCAAGTGCGATAAGACCATTACGAAATTCGGTTAAATATTCAAACCAATGCCCTGATCGGTCTTCTAACGAATCCTCAAAGATTATCCATTTCATTTATTTTTACCTCAAAGAATATTACATCTTAGATTGCGTATTCAAGATATCTCCTTTTAAATCTGGCTTTGTCCGTGGCATCACGATGTACTGCGAAATGCACGGTGACTCCCAAGGCCCTCAAGCCATGGGCAATATCACCATTGTCACTTGGCCAATTTCCAGAAGCAGTTTGCAGAGCCTCTTCAGTTATAAGGATTCTCATGAATAATCAGGCGAAATGCTACTTTAGCCACAAGAGACAGAAGAAGCCACAAGTTGAAGACGCATCCGTTTGATTAGAGATTGCTGCGCCTCTGTGATCGCACCCGATTGGAAAGACGACTTTGATCTACTTCCCGTAAGTCTTGATTGAAGGCCCAGCCACTTCCGCTCGGCCGCACGATGGAGCTTATAGATAAAGCTGGATCCTCCACGCTCCATGATCATTTGGAGAGCCATGCGAAGATTCTGCTCATCGACTCTGAAGATATCGAGGTCCTGAAGCGCTTCCCAGGATCTAGCACGGAATCCAAACCACTCTCGTGGACTGATTCCATGTTGTTGGCAGGTCATATCGGCATCCACTAAAAAATGAGCCCAGTTGACTACATGGCGCTTCTGCCCCTCACCGGACGCCGTGATCTTACTAGGATCGTTTGTTCGGTAGAGTTCCAGCGTTCCGGGCGAATGGACCCCCCTAGCTCCAGCTAGAAGGCAGTTTAGAAACATCATCTGATCCTCTGTGCCAAAGAGATGTTCGGGAAAGCCCCCAACTTTTTCCACAATGGAACGCCTGAATAGGCATGCATGTGGAACAACCGACCAGTTTGTCAGTAGGGCCTTGACCAAGTCTCCCTTGGGCAACCCTCGCTGCTGAAGCACATGATTTTCTGGCGTGAATTTTCCTTCGTCAATCTGCCCCTTCACCCATGGGCCATAAGCGATGTCTGCCCCGCTCTCTAGGAGGATCCTGACCTGAACCTCGTGCTTATTGGGAGCAGCGAGATCATCGCTATCGAAGAAATGGATAAACTCCCCCTTGGAGGCGGCAAAGCCTGTGTTCCTTGCCTTGGCTGGACCGGCGTTCCCCTGCCTGATAACCTTGAATTCAGGAACCTTTGTACCTTTTACATTTCCACCTTTCCACTCATCGAATGCTTCAAAAGTTGCATTCGAGGTATCATCCGTCGATCCATCATCCACCACAATGATCTCCTCGGCAGACAAGGACTGGCTAAGAAGACTTCGTAAAGTCTCGCCGATTAGGCCCGCCCTGTTGTAGACGGGAATGATGACGGAGATGCCTGACATTACTTTGTGACAGCTACAGACATGCAAAGATCTAGTAATTCTTGAGCAGGATCTTTTTCATCCGCTTGAACTAGTGACCGTCGGGCGCTCTCTCCCATCTGCTTCCATTGACCACGTAAATCCCATGCACGTTCCATCGCCTTCGAGAATGATCGAGACGTGGCGGCCTCAGCGATAAACCCAGTCTCACCCTCTTGGATAATTTCAGTATTCCCCCCCACATCGGTTGCCACCACAGGACGCCCTGCCATCATGGCCTCAAGTGCCGCCAGAGGAGTTCCCTCTCCATGTGAGGGCATTACAAGTAAGTGATTCTTAGACCAGATCTGATTAAGATTTTTCACCTGGCCTTCGAAGAAGACACTGTCTGATATTTTATAAAACAACGCAAGTTTCTCTAGGTATTCACGATCGGGCCCCTCTCCGTAGAACCGTAATCTCCACTGTCGATCTTTCCACTGGGGCTGACTCAGAACATCGAGGAGGAGATCCTGACCCTTCCATGCAACTTCAAATCTCGCCACGCTGGCAAAGCAAGGCCCCTCCGACTCATCGGGCCATGGAGTTGTGATTTCAGAACGATTGCGAATGGGATTTTGAATCACATGTGCCTTGGGTGGGTCCATGGCAAACTGACGACGGGCCTCCATTAGATTCCTTTGGGATACAAAGACTGATCCTGTCGCTTTTTCCAAAACCTTCGCAACAGTCTTCCTTTCCCTCAATGAGACGATCAGATGATCAGCATTAAACTGACAGAGCACCACCAATGGAGAGCTGGTTTTTAAAAGTCCATCCACAAGTCCAGGCACATAGTTCATCGCTGGCAAAGAACCAAGGGAGACAAGAATCACATTATATTCATTGAGGAAGTGAGGTGAAAATGTTGGGTCAAGTTTTTCTTTGAGGGACTGAAATCTGGCAATACGAAGTGCCTTCCATTTTTTTAAGTTCCCTCCGGCTTGAAGAAATTCGGAGATCTGAGCCGATTGCATCAAATCCGGGTGAATAATCGCTGTTACTTCATACTCTGCTTTCAACGCCAGCATCGCGGCCTGATGCCACAAAGACTCGCTACCAGCCCAGGAATAGCCACTGACATTGGAAATAATCAGAATTTTCATAGGTAATCTTTAGATAACCAATCAAGGATCCTGAAAATAGATTTCGAAATAAGATCTCTCCGCGAAGTCATACAGCGTGCGCTATTAATGAACCAAGGTGATATAATTATATGCCAAAAGCGATTTGGGTTATGAGATGATCGTTGCCAAGCTCCATAAAAGAGTGGCCAAGCCGAGACGGGATACTCCTTGGCATGTAACAGGCGGAAGACACTGGGAGGAATCCTGAAAATCTGTTGAGACTCTCTTGAAAGGGAATCTGCCACGAGATCGGCCAGTCGGTTTCCTCTCTTGGCACCAGCACAAATACTTGATGGGTGTATTCGATAACGCGTAAGCAGCTGGGGCAGATTAGCACCACGAAACCTAGTCAGAAGTTTGAGATAGAGGTTATAGTCTTCCACGGGCGCAGGAACTGAATAGTTTCCTGAAATTAACACGTCTTCTCGACGAAAAACAATTGATGGGTGATTGAAGGGACAATTATACATGAGGCGACTTACAATATCGTCATGCTCCACAGGGCATCTGGTCCAATCTTCCTTGGGCAGAACCACGCCGTTAGGATCGATGCACTCAAACTGGGCCCCCACTAGAGCGACCTCGGGGTGATTACTAAGGAACTCTATCTGAAGACGGAAGCGCTCCGGCAGGGCTAAATCGTCTCCATCCATTCGCGCACAGAATTCGGTCTCCGATATCTCCACCATTCGGGCAAGGCATTGCTGAAGAGGAAGCGGTTCCCCGTCAACAACTCTCCCTGGTAAACGAGCAGGGATCCATTTGCGTGCCTCCTCAACGGTTCGATCTGTCGAGCCATTGTCCCAGAGAAGTACCGTGAAATCCTTGAAGGTCTGGGCCTCAAGCGAGGCCAGCATCTCAGGGAGATAAGGCATCGCGTTCAGGACTGGAATGAGAACAGTAATGGACTTATTCATAGAATTCACCAACAGAACTTAAAATAGATATTATCTTGTAATAAAGATCGCATTCTTTACAGATTTAATAATGAATGTATAAAAGTATACATCAGCATTAATAATTGGGAAAAATGTTTTCAGTAAATTAAACGATAAATATTTTATTAGAATTAGTGGATATGCATCGCTTAATTAGACTTTTTATTTTCTTTATAGACTTACTGAATTTATTTTTAAGTTTTTCGTATGAAGATTTATAAACATAATGCATCGAATATGGGCTGAGTGATAAATCAACGCGATCAGCGTCAGTAAACGTTCCAACACTACATTTGGCAGAATAATAGATTATCTTTTCGACACCAAAAAGAAAAAAGTTGTCAGGTTTTTCACAGTCAATAATGCTTGTCAGACAATTAAAGTCTTTATAGGTTGCAACATCTAATTCTTTTTTTATATTCGCTATGAAAGTTTCATCTTTCTCGTCAGTCATTAAATAGAATTTAGTTTTTTTTGGATAATTTTCGGTAAGAAACTTTACGATGTAATCTGACTTTGTAAATTTATCGATTTTTCTGTTAAGTTTCAGTCTATCCCCTCGTCGCACATGAATCGCCACATAGTCGTTTAATTCTTCTCGAACACGATTTGTTAATCGTGTTATCTCCTGGCTGAAATCGAATAGTATCGTATATTTTCCATCTATATTTTGATCTGGAGCACCCCAAAAATCAATGCTCCCGTCAACATTTCGAATTAGATACTTACTTGATGTACTAGAAGCATCATCAAAGTTTTTAGCTATGTGTACATTTTGAGTTGGATCGAGTTGGTTTGAAAAATCATCGCTGCAGATGCATTTAATTTTTTCTTCAGAGTAACCATCAGATTTCTTTACTTTTATTTTTATAGAATCTAAATCAATATAATATTTCCATGATTTTGAAATATCATGATTAAAGTTATGCCGTGAATCGAATGATGGGTATGGCAGAACAGCCGTTCTATTCATAACGAACGCATCAATAAGCATGCTATTAAGATTTGAGATGTTGTGCATTAATCCCACCCTTAATTGGGGTTTACTTATATTGTATATAAGATATCTGTTCATTTTTTGCAGCAAAGATAATTTTAATCTTTTATACGCTCACTCCCATCCTTCGCTTGATTGTTTTTTTAGTTTCCAGGACATATTTTGGCCATTTTCTTGCCAGAAGTTCATCAATATCCAAGGCCAGATTTGATGGGAAGTACTTGCTGAGTCCGCACTCCCTTAGCGCCCGTTTTCTAAAATAATCCATGGGTTCCCTAAAAGTCTCCTTGTTCTCCCGCCAAGGCTTTGGACCAGCCCAATGCAGGATCGTCGGTTTTTCTAATAGTACTGGCAAATCCCCCTCAATTCTAAAATTTTTCTTGAGTTCCCCTTTATCTAGTACGGGTATAACGGATTGAAGATGCGCTGCAGTAGCTGTCAGCTTGCCTGACCGCATTGCTCGGAAGACTAGTATATTTAACATACCCTGATCACCATTGACAAAAATATCTGGATGCTTTCTTTGTCCCTCCAGCATCCTCATGTATTCATCTAGATCCAGAGCATCCCTTCGGATGCAGACTACGCCGGCTTGAAAATATGGATTTCCTTCCCATGGAAATGGTTCGATGTGATCAAAGATTCTTGAGGGGTCAAAGTATTGGGTTCTTTGAATAAATTCCGTGATCTCCTCATGGGGTTCATTATAGACGACATCCCATTCACCTGTGGGAAGGTTTTTTCTGATATCACCCCAGAGCACCGCGTCTGCATCGACATGAAATACCATTTCGAATGGAGCCTCCCAAAAAGCAACCATCTTGGTAAGTCCCATACCGAAACTGTGCTTACGTAATCCCTCATGTTTAACATCTGATCTGCGAATCACCTGAACATTATATGTTCTCTCCAGTATTTTTGTTGAAAAGTTTCCGTCTACAATGAGACAAATCGGTGCGTCAGGAGCAAAATACCGAATACTTGAGAGACATGCCCGGGCTAAGGGAAGGTCTCCTCGATAACACGATACGCTAAAGCCTAGCTGTGAATTCATCGGTTAGTGTTATTGATTGCTGGTTTTGCGAAGCAGTCCTCTACTAATCTGCCCTACAGTTGCTTTGGCAAGTTCTTTAACAGTATAAGCTTTCAGATTATCCAAGCGGACAGAGGACTCCTCGCGTGGAGAAACCGTATCCGAAAGCCATGCGTCTTTTCCCCAATCGGCGCAACAACTCATAACTTCCTGATACCAAGCGATTCTTAGTTGTAGCAATTGCTCACTTCCTAACCTGACCTTGATGGTCTCTCTGGCATGGCTGATGATATTATTCCTGTCTACCTCACTGAGAGCACGAACAGTACGAATGCATGCAGCGAGATCTTCCGGTTTTCCCGGGTCAAATAAGAATCCGTTCTCTCCATGGTTGATAAGCATCGAAGCCCCTGCTGCTTTAGAGCATATAACAGGAGTTCCAAGTGTCATCGCCTCTACTGCTGTTAGATTAAATACATCCCACTCAGAGGGGATACACAGGTAGGTTGCACCTACGACTTCCTGGAGGACATCCTCCCTTGATTTCGATCCCTCCAGGAGTATTTGGGAGCCTATCACGCCCGGGAACTCCGAGTGGATACTGGCGGAGTGAGGCAGATGGGTATAGGAATCGATCACATCGCTTCCTATCCAGCGTACCCGTTCATCTGGCAACTCTCTTATTGCCCTAGCCAGAACTCGAGATCCCTTCCAGTTTTGGAATCGACCCACGACCACTCCGTCTGTTGATCGCATCCCTTCATGAAAATCAAGATGGGGGATTTGAGGCTGATGAGGTGGCAAAATGTCAATCTTACGCTTCGTGGCACCCTCCCAAAAGCGCGAGTTCGTAAGACTATTTGTATAGACTGAAGGGGCGCAGGCGAGGGCGACTCTCTCCATTAGCCGAAGCATATCTCCATCCATTGAGTTCCTCTCAGGATGCTCATACCAGTCGAGTTGACCGCAACTTCCGTGAAGAGAGACAATGACGGGAGGGGAATCTCTAGAAATCACCCATGGCGTGAAGATCAATGGGAAATCAGTTGTCTCTACAAGGTCGTAGCCCGAACCATGGCTCACTTGTTCATAGGCAGCCCAGGCCAAGGGAAGAAATGCTGAGAACGTAGGATACCCTATTTGAAATCTCTCAAATCCACTTTTCGACTTTTCAAGGAACTCACTTTGCAAATAGGAAACCCTGACCCCATCAATCAAAATATCAGGATGATCCAGGTGTCGCATGGAGGCTACCAAGACATCCACCGAATGTCCCTTGGCCACCAAATAAGGTAGAATTCCTGAGTAATAGGAAATAATCCCTCCCCCGGATTCTGGAAGATACTCAGAAAGTACAAAAAGGAGTTTCATGGTGTCAGATCTGAGATGTTTTTTTACTCCGATACTGATCGCGATACGATATTTACAAACAATTTAGTTGAATAACTCTATCGCACTTTTCCAAGGTACTAAGTCGATGGGCAATAGTAATAATTGTCAGAGTGCCTTGTAACCGATGGATCGTCTCCATGACGGCCGCCTCGGTCGCATGATCCAGTGCGCTGGTCGCCTCATCCAGAATCAGGATTTGCGGCTTGTGATAGAGTGCACGGGCTAGGCCGATCCTCTGGCGCTGTCCTCCTGAGAGTCGGACTCCCCTTTCCCCTACCATCGTCTTGAATCCGTGAGGCAATTCCCTCTCAATAAAGTCCAGGATCTGAGCTCCCTCTGCGGCAACCCTGAGTGCCTCTGGGTTGATCTCGGAGGGGGCTATGCCAAAAGCGATATTCCCCTCAATGGTCTCATCCAGCAAATAGATATCCTGAGGAACATACCCGATCAGTCGGCGCCAGGAGTGCATATTGGCAGAAGTGAGAAGCTCTCCATCGATGCTAATCGCACCGGTCTCTGCTTGATGGAGTCCAAGGATCAGATCAACAAGAGTGGACTTACCGGATCCTGATGGTCCAGCAATGCCAACTGATTCATTCTTTCCAATCGTGATACTGAAATCTTTTAGGATCGGGCCAGCTGCTGAAGGATACCTAAAGGTGAGATTCTCGAGCTTAATCTCTCTCTCAAAAGGGAGCTCTCGCACCGTTGCGCTGCAATCCTCCGAAACAACTGTTTCAGCCTCAATCTCAAGTATCTCATCCTCTAGTTGGCCCAAGGTGTAGCTATTGGTTGATACGGTAACCAACTGGCTGAAGAGGAGCTGAAGCGTTGGGAGCAGCCTATACGCAGCCAGCGCCATGACCGAGAGATTTGGCAGGATGTCGGAGAAGGGGCGACCCTGCAGAGCAAGGACGATCACGATCGCCACCAGTCCGCCGAAGGCAATCGGCTCGATTAGATAACGGGGGCCATTGCTATAAATCGGTATCCTACTCTGAGCCTTCCCAATCTGGGCCGAGTGGAACATGGCCTGATCCATGAAGTATCTACTCCGGCCATGGACGAGCACCGTCTTGATGCCCTGAAGGAACTGATTCGAGTTTTTCCCAAATCCAACGTTATGAACCCAAAGAATATTGCCAATCTTCGCAGTTCGGGGCCTGAGCCAAAGAAAAGTAAGGAGGTAGAATCCCCCGAAAATTACGATCGCGCAGAGCGCAACCCAGGGCTGAACCAAAAAGACAGTCCCTACCAGCAGGACCACCATCACTACCCTGGTAATGATCTCACCAATCGGCAAAAGTACACTCTGGATAAAGGACATCACATCATTCAACTTCTGATTTAGATCAGCAGTATTTCGTTTCAGAAAAAACCTGTAAGGTCGGCCGGCATACGACAGGAAGAGTCGCCGCCGCAACCAGTGGCAGAAGCCGTAGGCATAGCGGATACGGATGACCTCGCTGGCGATGCTCCCGACACTCGCTATCACCAGCATCAGGATCGAGAAGCACCCAGCCACGACAAGCAGGTGATTCCCATCCATTGGAGGTAGGAAGTGGAGGAACCATTCGCCGAATCTGGAGTTCCTAATGCGATCGGGATCAGCCGCGAGGGCAAAGAATGGGAAGATCGAGGTGACTCCGATGAGCTGGAGCAGTCCGTTGAAGAGGATCAGGCCAAGGACGGCAAAGAGCCTCATCCGCCCATAGGGGAGAGCAAGTGCATAACAACGGGTTAGGAGTTTTAAAAATGACCTAAGCATTTTTAAAAAGGAGTTGGGAGATGGAAGCTAGGATTTAGGGAAGTCATGTAGGGAAAGGACTAAGAAGGATGACAGAGGGGAGGCTTTTAGACTGTTAGACTGTTAGGATGAAAAGCGGAACCAAGCCCACTGCAGTGAAAAGTGAGAAGGTGATATGCGGAGTCGAGCGACGAGGGCCAGAAGGGGGAAAAGGCGTAAGGCGAAAGGCGTAAGG
>Ga0194059_1000717_pt1 | contig 14943 bp, 12 predicted proteins | sample SepL6211m_MetaG_FD_163426 | JGI IMG/M metagenome (GOLD analysis project Ga0194059, IMG submission 163426) | Anoxic zone freshwater microbial communities from boreal shield lake in IISD Experimental Lakes Area, Ontario, Canada - Sep2016-L626-11m | ecosystem: Environmental > Aquatic > Freshwater >... | reverse complement strand
CCGGCGTTGGTTATGAACTGCTTGACGCCGTTCAGCACGTAATGCCGGCCATCTTCAGTCAAGACAGCCGTCGTCCGGGCGCTCAGGGCATCACTGCCGCTGTTCGGTTCGGTCAAAGCGTACGCAGCAAACCATGTTCCGGATGTAAGCTTATCGAGGTAGCGGTTTTTTTGATCGGTTGTGCCGTAATAGACGAGCGGCAGGAGTCCTATTCCTGTCTGGCCGCCATAAGTGATTGAAAAAGATCCCGCCGGGGCTATTTTTTCTGCCAGCAGCATGCTGGTGACCTTGTCAAGCTCCATGCCGCCAAAATCCTCGGGCACATCGACAAGGAAAAGCCCCAGATCTGCACACCGTCGCAATTTGGCAACCACCAGCTCAAAATCCTGCTGTTCCATTCTGTCAAGATCAGGGAGCAGTTCCTTCTTGACAAACTCTTCGGTCGTCCCGGCAAACTGGCGCTGTTCATCAGAAAAATCTTCCGGTGAAAATGCGCTCTTTTCTACCGCATCAGTCAGTAAAAAATCACCGCCCCGTGCCAGAGTATCTTCCATGATGCTGCCTCCATATACGAACAATTTCAAAGGGGTGAACGGGTTATTCAGACTGTTGCGAATCAACCAGATAGGTTGTCATTCCGGCCCGGATATCTGCCGGAATCACACCGGAAGTAACCCCTTCGCCCATAAGAGAGGCAGATACCAGAACGGTTTCAAGAGAAAGCCGCTCCACCCCGTTGCAACTGGCTGCCACTCCGAGAGTGAATGATCTGGAGCCAAGCCTCCGTACCTCCAGAGACCATTCAAGCATCTCATCAAGTCGGCTGGCTTTTTTAAACGCAACCTGCATACTCACCGTCGGAACGCCAAGTTTCCGTTCATGATGCATGATCCCCCACGGCACTCCCAGTGCCTCGGAAAACCAGTCTTCAATCAAGCGGTTGAGCATCAAAAAGTAGTTGGGATAAAAGACAATGCCGGCGGAATCACAATCTTCAAAACGGACTTTATAGGTACGGACAAAACGGGCCATGAAGAATACCTTTATTCATGTGGATTTGTGTCAAGCCATTATTGTTATACTTTTTCCGGTATTTATAATAATCTCCGCATACCGAGGTTGACAGCATGAAGAACAGTTTATCGATACCAAAAATCAGTATTGCTATCCAGGAGCAGCTAACACAGATGGATAGCGCCTCCGGGGAGGAGTACCTGACTGGAGTAGCACAGATTGTTGAGCCGTTGCAGCAGCGTCTCGGTGCTTCCCGTGATGAGATATCGGCGCTGGTTGCGCGGGCCGACAGAGCGGAGACAACCAATGAATTACGCATCATCAATGACAATGCAGTACGTGCAGCGTGTGAGCTCTTTGCCGCAACACGCTCAGTCCCGATGCTCCAGGAGATCTGTACCACCGTCAGGGATGCCATTGCAGAGCGCGCACTGGAATTGTCCCGCAGGAAACTTTATTTTTCCGGCACCTACTGTGATCTCCCATTGGCACTTCTGGCCGTCGGAAGCGACGGCAGAAGGGAACAGACACTGTTTACAGACCAGGACTACCTTTTTCTGCACGGACTGGGGACTGCAGATTCAGCACAGTCTGAAGAGCAGATGGCCGATTACTTCGGCATGCTTGGTTCTCTCTTTGCCATAAAAATGGAGGAGGCCGGCATCAGCAGGTGCAGCGGCGGTATCATGCCGGTCAATGGCGACTGGCGTGGGTCGCTGCCGCAATGGCAGCAAAGATTGGCTACCATGTTTTTATTTGAGAGAAACGATTGGGAGAGAAATATAGTTAATCTTATCGCCCTCATGGATACCCGCTTTGTCTGTGGTGACGAGGATCTCGGGTATTATTTCGGTAAAATGGTACGCTCTCAGGTAAGGAACAATCCTCAAGCCATGCGACAAATGGCCAGAATCGTAAGCTCCATGAGACTGTCAAAGGGCTTTCTCGGTCGCTTCGTTATTGAGGCTGAAGGAGCCCACAAGGGCGAATTCAATATCAAGCTGCTTGCCTGGATGCCCCTGGTTATGTCCATCCGCCTGTTGGCGGTCAGCGTCCGGATTGAGGAGACATCTACGTTGGGGAGAATCAAACGTTTGAGGGACGATGGGCATGTAACCGAAAAGATGGCGACCGAACTGACCGACGCATATCATATAATAACCAGGCATCGAATTTTCCAGCAGATAAAGAGACTTAAGAGAGTCATTGATGATGACAGCTATATCAATCCGTATGAACTTCCAGCGTGCGAGCGGGAAGAGTTGAAAACCGCAATCGGCTGGATTGACGAGCTGCAGAATATGCTGCGGAGCAGGTTTTCAATGATGACATCAGTGGACAACTTCCTGCCTGCCGGTCATTAGAAACAGTTCGGGCGACGGTTTCAACCGTCGCCCGGAGAGCAGACATTAATCGTTATATTTTTTAATCAGAGCCTTTGCATCATCATACAGCGCTTTGCCGTTGGCTCCCTTTGCCGTGACATCCTTGATCCACTCGTCATCAACCTTGTCGGTCGCCTTTACCCATTTGGCATACTCTGCTTCGCTCAACGTATTGATGGTGTTTTTACGGTCTACAGCCATCTTGCGTGATACCAGTGCGCCGTCATCCCATATTTTGCCAACCCATCTGGCGGTCTCGATACCGCTGTTGTTGTCGATAACCTTTTTGAGATCGGCCGGCAGACTGTCGTATTTTTTCTGATTCATGCCAAAGACGAAGATAGCGTTGGAATGTTTTTTATGGCCTGGACCTACTTCTGTGTGGGTCTTGCAGATTTCGGTCAGTTTCATGGCATTGGTTATCTCCCACGGTAAACTGGCGCCATCCACGACAGATTTAGAAATCGACTCCGGAACCTGTGGCATCGGCATCTGAACCGGAGTTGCGCCTAGAGCGGCAATAGTCTTGGCGCCGACACGCGTCGGAGCACGCATTTTCAATCCCTTCAGGTCTTCCAGGGTTTTAACCGACTTGCTGCCGAAATGCATCTGAGAGCCGTCATGCACATGGTTGAAAATAATTTTGACCCCTTTGAATTCGTCGAGGGCGTGTTTCTGGACATACTCGCTAAAAGCCATGCTCCCTTTTTCCGCGCTGTTTACCATGAATGGGAGCTCAAAAACCTCGGACTTGAGGAAGCGACCGGCCTGATAGGTGGGGACAGTCCAGACGATGTCGGCTACACCATCCTTGGCCTGGTCAAAAAGCTGTGGCGGTGTACCTCCCAACTGCATGCTGGGATAGATCTGGCATTTGAGTCTTCCGTCTGATTCCTTGCCGATTTTCTCACACCATGGCAGCAGGTTTTTCTGCTGGAAAATAGATCCGGGGGGGAGAAAGTGGGCTACCTTTAAAGTGACTACTTCTGGAGCGGCACTGGCAATACCGGTTCCAAACAGGATTACTGCGGCTGCTGACATAAGACCAAACTTGATTATTTTCATGTTACTCCTCCTCTTTTCGGGTTGTTTGAAGCGAAAATGTGTAACAGCCTACTACGACTGAGACCAACTTACAACCAATTTATGAAACAGTGTGTGATTAATTCATCTGCCCAGAAAATCACGGGTGAAACGTATGTACCAGATAGAGCGAAATGACCGGGAAAAACATCAGGATGACTATGCGTACGAGGTCGGAGGCCAAGAACGGCATCACCCCTTTGAATGTTTCGGTCAGCGGCACATCCTTGGCCAGTCGGTTGATGATAAAGACATTCATCCCCACCGGTGGATGTACAAGGCCAATTTCAACCACCATCAGGGCCAGGATGCCAAACCAGACCGATTTGTCGGTCGGGTTCATCCCCCAGTAATCAAGGCCCATAATGATCGGATAGAAGATCGGAATGGTCAGCAGGATCATAGAGAGTGAATCCATGACGCAGCCGAGGAAAATATATATGACAAGAATCATTGTCATAACCAGCATAGGCGATAAACCGCTCTGCTGAACCCAGAGAGCCAGTTCCGCCGGCATCTGTGAGACGGCAAGTCCGGTGTTGAGCATGTCGGCGCCGGTCAGTATCAGAAAGATCATGCCGGTGGACTGAGCGGTGCCGATGGCGCTCTCGATCAATCCTTTCATGCGCATGCCGCCGGTCACTACAGCAAGAATGCCGCAGGAGGCTGCGCCGATCGCTGCTGCTTCGGTCGGATTTGTCCAGCCTCCGTAAATACCGACAATGACAATCAGGAAGACCATTATTACCGGCGTCACCATCACCAGACTGCGCAGACGCTCACCCCAGGGGATAACAGGCCCGGCCGGACCGGCTTCAGGTTTGAGCGTTACGATGACCTTTATGACACCCATGTAGGTAAACATGGCAAACAGGCCAGGAATAACGGCAGCCATGAACAGCTTGCCGATCGACTCCTGGGTCAGAATGGCGTAGATGACCAGTGGCACGGAGGGGGGAATCATGATGCCCAGGGTACCGCCGGCGGCCAGGCAGCCGGTGGCAAGTGAACCGGAATAGTTGAAACGCTTCAGTTCCGGCAGCGCGACCTGTCCCATGGTGGCGGCGGTGGCAAGCGAGGAGCCGCAGATGGCACCGAAGCCGGCACAGGCACCGACAGCCGCCATGGCAACGCCGCCTTTTTTATGTCCGATAAAGTTGTTGACACAGTTGAAAAGCGCTTTACTGAGGCCGCCATGGGTGGCAAATTGTCCCATCAGCAGAAAGAGCGGAATTACAACCAGATCGTAGTTGGAGAGTCGCGAATAGGCCAGGTTTTTCAGGGTGCCCATCAGTGAGTTTGTGTCTCCGCCGGAAAGATAAACATAACCACCGGCGCCGACGGTGAACATGGCGATTCCAATCGGGATGCGAATCACCAGCATCGTCATCATGATGCCGAACATAAAAAAACCGACTTGAATACCTGTCATTTCATCACCCCCGCTACAGCCTGACGGAGCTTATGTCCGCACATGAAGAATCCGGCGATTGCCAGCAGGAAAAAACTTGGCACCATCAGCGCCTGGAAGATCCAGACCGGCCAGCCCAGGATAGGTGAGGTTTCACCGACCTCTCTGAGAGAGAGGGCTCCGGCGGCGGTCCGCCACGCGAGTATTGTGCCGAAAAGCCCGACCATCAATGATCCGAGGGTATCAAGAAAGTTAATCTTGTACGGCTTCATGTTGTGGGTAAAAAAGTCTACCTTGATGTCCCCCTGAATCAGATGGCAGTAGGGAAAAAAGGAGGCGCTTGCCACTGCGGAAAGCATCTGCAGCACCTCAACGTCTCCCGGCACGACAAAGCTGAACAGCTTGCGACCGACAACGGACACCAGTGACATGACAACCAGTCCCACAAAAATGAGACCGCCGCCAAGGGCCAGAATCCTCGACAGTTTCAATAGGAAGTTTCCCGCCGGACCAAAAGCGTCAGATACGGTAAAGGGGTCATAGGTCAAGACCTCTTCACGTTCAATATAATCTGCCATTCAGTTGTCTCCTTTTTACTCAGGGTAAAATGATCCACTCATACTGTGAACCGTTTCTATGACGTCACAGAACTAATACAAAATCTTGTTCTAAAAATCAAGTAAATAAGTACCGGAATATGCATTTACTATGGCGGGCAATCTGGCGTGCGATGAAATCAGTCGATCCGGCTCGTGGGCAGAGAGCAAGGCACTGTCGGCAGCTCCCGTAAGCACGCTTACCGCTCGTACACCCGCTGCATGACTTGCCTGAATGTCGATCGGGGCATCGCCAACGTAGAGTGACCTGTCGGGCTCGATTTTGAGCCGACTCAGCCCTTTGCAGATACCTTCCGGGTCCGGTTTACCTCTGGCAACATCGCTACCAAGAATAATGGTGTCAAAGTAATCCAGAATGCCTTCCGCACGGAGCAGTTCCATCACTTCCGGTCGTGCTCCGCTCACGATGCCGAGCCGTATTCCTCGGCACTGCAGTGTTTCCAGCGTTTGTGCAACCCCTTTGAACAGTGTGCCGAATTCAATCAGCACCCGTGGCCATTCAGTGGCGGCACGTGCAAACAGCTCTTTCAAGATGGCATCAGCATCCTGCAGATCATGAGGAATCAACCCCTTCCAAAAATTCTTCCCGGTAGCGAGTGAGTGGCGTACGTGCTCCTCCGTCACTGCAAATCCGAACGGTTCTGCGGCAAGCCGCGCAACTTCAACGTAGGCGCCTACCGAATCGACCAGTGTGCCATCAATGTCGAACAAGATGGCCTCGGCCTCAAGCGGTGGACACAAATCCACCCTTATTCGGGCATTGTCAGCGAGTGTAAGGTGTTTTCGCAGCGGCAGCGCCGCAACAAGTTCCATTTTGTCCGCCGGATAGTCGGCAGATTCTGGCAGCAATACTGCCGCCGGAAAACGACCCTCTATGCGTACCGGATAACAGCGGGCACGACAGAAATCAGGATCTTCGGGTTCGATGCTCTCTCCCGCCAAGCTGCACCAGTTCTGCCAGCGTGACAGGTTGGCATCATCCTTCAGGTTCAGGTTGAGTGTGCCGGGATGAGGATCGATTCCAACAAGCTCAATGAGTTGCCGTCGGACCCAATCAATTTGAGTCAGATTTTTTGCCAGACCCAGCCCATGTACAAGATGCCCATCTATGGTCATCTATCTGGCCCGTCAACCCATACGAGCGGCTCTGGCAAACCGGGTGGGCAGAGTTCAATGCGGTACGGCGTGATTACGACAACTCCGTAGTTCGGGTCATCCGGGCCCTGAAAGTAGTTCTTGAGGGATTCCTTCCAGAAGCCGTTACGTTCTGCGGCGTCAGTGAATAATTCAGCGCGCCCCTGAATCTGCAGATACGGTTTCATATCCGCCGGAGATACAACTCCGCAGGTCAGATGAACCTCGGGATTGTTCCTGATCTGGGCAACCTTGCGGGAATGCCTGAACGTAGCAAAGCGGATGGTCATATCTTCCCTGCCCTCACAAAATACGTACCGAACCCATGGTTTTCCCCCAGCGGTAATGGTTGCAAAGCAGGCTAGTTGGGATGGCTGCAACATCTCGATAATGCGCTGTTTAATGTCTGACATATCATCTCCCTTTCTCTGAAAGTGGTAATTCTATCTCATCGCGGTTGCCCAGGCCGAGCGAATTGTCGATGAAATACATCTTTTGTGGAACAATTTTGTACCAGCGCACCTTGGCGAGAGCCTTGACGATTGCTGCGGGAGCCTGAGCTATCAAGCCGATAACAGGAAACTTTTGACCGTATAACGTGCGGGCTCTCTGTTCTTCGCTCCCGGAAATTTCACTGGCGACACCTTCGATCTGCACCCCTTTGATGTCGAGCCAATCGGAGTAATCCTCCTGGATTGTTACAGCTACCTGCGGGTTTTGCGTCAGGTTAAGGGAGTGCCGGCTGGTTGGTGAAGACAGGAAGTAGAGGATATGGTCATCGCTGGCATAGAAAATTGCCGCAGCCCAGGGATAACCGCCGTCACTGGTAGCCAGGGTTGCAACATTGTGGTTATGCAGGTAGAGCCGTGCCTTACTGGATGGCTTCATTTTCTTGCAGACGGCTGAGGCGATATGATAGTTGCCGCCGGGTCAGTCCGAGCAGCCTGGCTGCTGCAGAAAGATTGCCGCGTGCTTTATCCACGGCTGTTTCCACCAGCATTGCCTCTACCTGGTCCAGCGTCAAAACTCCGTTAAAGACCGCCTCGCACAGATCCCGCCCGGTCTCCCCACTACTGGCTCCGATGCCGCCGATGCCGACACTCCCGTTGATATCAAGGCTGAATTCCAGGGAACTGTCATCGTTAAATGACGAAAACATCTGATTGACTTCGATCCTGGTGTCGTTCGGAGCAAGAATAACACCGCGTTCAATCACGTTCTGGAGTTCACGGATATTTCCCGGCCATGAATAGGAGAGCAGTGTTCGTTTGGATTTATCAGTAAATCCACGCAGCTTCTTACCGTGGATGGCAGAGTACTTCTCCAGAAAGTTTTTGGCGAGCAGCGAAATATCCAGTTTACGTTCCCTGAGTGGCGGGATGGCAATCTGGAATGCGTTGAGCCGGTAATAAAGATCTGAACGAAATTTGTTTTCCTTGACCAGGAGTTTAAGGTCGGAGTTAGTTGCCGCCACCAGCCGCACGTTGACCTTACGGGTTTTTTGGTCGCCAAGCCGCTCAATTTCTCCCTCCTGCAAGACACGCAACAGCTTGGCTTGCGCAGAAAGGGGGAGATCACCTATTTCGTCGAGAAACAGTGTGCCCCCGTTGGCCCGTTCGAAGCGCCCGGGGCGGGAAGTGAGAGCGCCGGTATAGGCACCTTTTTCGACGCCAAACAGCTCAGCTTCGACCAGATCATGGGGGATCGCGGCGCAGTTGATTGCAATGAACGATGCGTTGCAACGGGAGCCCATCTCATGCAGCGAACGGGCGAACACCTCCTTGCCGACACCGGTTTCACCGAGCAGCAGCACCGTAATCTGGCTTTTCGCAGCCTGCAGAAGCAGTTCGTATGCCGCCAGAAAGGCCGGGGAGGTTCCGACAATATAAGCCGGCAGCTTTTCCTTTTCATTGATGGCCGAGCGCAACTGCACGACCTGTGTCTGCAGGTCTATCAGCTGCTCGGCAATCGACTCACGGCTTAAAAACTGGGTGTAGTCTGTTGCATCATCCCACTCTTCAACCGGCTTGCCGATGATGCGGCAGTTGTTTGTCCCCATGCCGACGCACTCAACCTCCTTATACAATATCCGGCGCCCCATAAAAGCCGACGTATAACCGCAGGCGTAGCCGATCTGGCTCCAGCACATCGGTTCTGAACAGATGCCGAAGTGGTGACGGTGCCATTGTCCTTCCCAGGAATTTTCCCAGAGGAACTCGCCATAAAATGAGCCGACGTTGCGGTCAAATTGAAGTTTAATGGGAGTAACTTTAACAACCCCTTCCAGCGTATGGAGGTGCGGGCCGGTCATGAAAATTTCTATGTCACTGCCGGTCTTTGTGCGTGTGCTGGCAAGTTCAAAATCGCGCATACCGGCTGCGTAGCCCATACGTGAGAACAAACCGCGCGCCCGATCCATGCCGAGAGTTTCAATCAGTTCCCAGCGCAGTGTGGCCTGTGCCTCAGAATGGACAAGCAGCATACGATGCTCGTGAAGCCATATCTGACCGGTTTCGGCACAGAAATGGAGTCGCGCGCGAAGATCACTGCTGGTAATGTCGCCGGTAGCAGTTTCTGTTTTTTGTGATTTTGTCATTATCACCCTGATTGGTTGTTTTAAAGCGTGGCTATACTACATATGCCGGTAGTGCTATGCAAGTAAGAAAATTTCGTTCTAATCTTCCGTTCATGGTTCGACAAGCTCACCACGAACGGAAGATCAGTGAGTTTACGCTAAAATCCGTTCACCCTGAGCTTGTCGAAGGGTGGACGGACTTTAGCGGTGAATGGGAACGAATCAGATGGCGTTTGACAATTTTGTCATAAACGGTGGCAGGTAAAGCTGATAATTTACAAAATGGTCAACTGTCGATTTGCATCAATAACGGGTGCAACTCATTTTCCGGTGAGAGACCATGGATTCGCCACCGGCGGAGACACTTTGTAGTACTATAGTTTAGCAGAATTGTAGGCATTTCAATCCGGCTATAAAATTTATTACAACGCTGTTTGGCACGATCAGTGCTTTTCATTAAGCGATTAAGGACACGAGTCACAACTAACTTGTAGGGAGGAGCCACCATGAAATTTCCAAATCCGCACGATTTCAAAACAATTCCGGGGACAGAAGGATGGGAAAGAATGTACCCGTACCAGTACCAGTTCGTCACCGACGATCCGGAGCGTCAGGAGTATGAGGAAAAAGCCTTCTGGTTCTATGATGGCCTCCATTACCCTGAAGCGATCTATCCGTTTGACACCATCTGGGATGAGGCCTGGTATCTGGGACTTTCCCAGTACAACAACCGCATTTTCCAGGTTCCGCCGGTGCGTGGCGTCGACCATCGCATCATAAACGGCTACATCTATATCTCACCGGTACCGGTGATGGATCCGGCGGAAATCGGTAGTCGTGTCCCAAATTTCATGGAGCGTGCCGGTTTTTATTACAAAAACTGGAACGAGCTTGAGGCCAAATGGGAAGTCAAGATGAAAGCGCTCATCAAGCAGATCGAGGATCTGCCGATTTCGCGTCTACCTGATCTTGAAGATATCAGCGTCGTAACCGAAGGGCTTGGTGAATCCAAGGGATACCACCTTATCAAAACGTATGATGACCTGATCAACATGGGTATCCAGTGCTGGCAGTATCACTTCGAATTTCTCAACCTCGGCTATGCTGCATATGTGTTCTTTCTTGATTTTGTCCAGAAGCTTTTTCCAAGTGCGCCGCTGCAACGCGTGACGCAGATGGTCGCAGGTATTGACGTTATCATGTACCGCTCCGATGATGAATTGAAAAAACTGGCGAAAAAAGCCATCGAGCTTGGCGTTGATCAGGCTGTCACCGCCAATAAGGAGTGGGTTGATATCCTGGCAGCGATGAAGGCATTACCAAAGGGAGAGGAGTGGCTCACCGCTCTTGAAGTGGCCCGTTATCCCTGGTTCCATGTCTCCACCGGTACCGGCTGGTCACATGCGGACAAAAGCTGGAATGATGATTTGAACATACCGATGTCCGGAATTGCGACCTATATAGATCACCTCAAAAAGGGGCTGGAGATTGAGCGCCCGATGGAGAAGGTCCGTGCTGAGCGTGACCGCATTATTGAAGAGTATCGAAGTCTGATCAACACGGAGGAAGAGCGCAAGACCTTTGATGACCTGCTTAATACTGCCAAGACGGTATTTCCGTATGTTGAAAATCACCTGTTCTACGTTGAACATTGGTTTCATACCGTTTTCTGGAAAAAGATGCGTGAGGTTTCGGCCATCATGGTAGAGCATAAGATGATCAATGATGTCGAGGACATCTGGTACATGCGGCGCGACGAAATCAAGCAGGCGCTGTGGGATATGGTTACCGCCTGGGCCACCGGAGTCAAGCCGCGCGGCATAACGGTCTGGCCGAAGGAGATTGACTGGCGCAAGGGGGTCATGCAGAAATTCCAGGAATGGAGTCCACCGCCCGCCATCGGTACCGCACCGGAAGTGATCCAGGAGCCATTTACCATAGTGCTGTGGGGTGTCACCAATTCCTCGATTTCTGATTGGGCAGAGGTAACAGAAAGTGCTGATCCGGATAGTATCACCACCCTGAAGGGTTTCGCCGGCAGCCCTGGCATCGTTGAGGGTAAGGCACGAGTCTGCCGCACCGCAGACGACATCCGCCAGTTGCAGGATGGCGAGATACTGGTTGCACCGACCACTTCGCCCTCCTGGGCACCGGCTTTTGCCAAAATCAAGGCGGCAATCACCGATGTTGGTGGCGTCATGAGCCACGCGGCGATTGTTTGTCGTGAGTATGGTCTCCCGGCGGTGGTAGGTACCGGACATGGCACAAAGATCATCAAGACCGGCATGATGCTCCATGTCGATGGTTCCAGCGGAGTTATTACCATCCAACGCTGATTTTAACGAGGAGAAGGTTCCCATGAACACTGTTACGAGTATTGAAAGGGTCAATAATCCCCGTAGTGGGCGTATGTCGACACTTTCACCGGTTACGGGTCTGCCGTTGGTCTGCTGGCTGGAGGAGTGCCGCAAGGAGTCAGTAGATCTGGTCGGGGGAAAATGTTCTTCCCTCGGAGAGCTGATCAATGCCGGAGTGCGCGTACCTCCCGGATTCGCCCTGACGACAGAGGGGTATCGGCGTTTCATGGCAGATGCCGGAATCGAGCGGGAGGTACAGTCCTTGCTGGTTGGCCTCGATGCTCAGGATATGGATGCCCTGGAGAATACCAGCAGTGCTATTCGTACCCTTATCGAAACGCAATCGTTTTCCACGGAAATAGAAGATCTGGTCGCGGAAAGCTACCGCAAGCTCTCGGTACGCAGTTGCGTACCGGCCGTTCAGGTGGCTGTTCGCTCCAGTGCTACAGCAGAGGATCTCCCCGGTGCAAGTTTTGCCGGACAGCAGGATACCTATCTCTGGGTTCGTGGTACCAATGAGGTGCTGTATAACATGCGCCGCTGCATCTCCAGCCTGTACACAGGGCGTGCCATTGCCTACCGTATCAATCAGGGCTATGGGGACGAACTGGTCGCCATCAGTGTCGGGGTGCAGAAAATGGCCAATTCATTTACCGCCGGCGTTATGTTCACACTCCATCCGACCAACGGCGATCGTTCAGTGATTGTGATCGACTCCAATTACGGATTCGGTGAATCAGTTGTTTCGGGAGAGGTGACACCGGACAACTTCGTCGTAAACAAGATTACACTGGATATCATCGAACGCACCATCTCTCAGAAAGATATTTACTATACCGTTGATACGAAGACCCAGGAGTCCCGGAAAATTGAAGTGCCCTTTGAGCGCCAGAAGGTGCAGTCACTGGTAGACGACGAAATCACCGAACTGGCCTGGATGGGCAAGCAGATTGAAAAGCATTATGGCCGCCCCATGGATATCGAGTGGGCGGTGGACAAGGACCTCCCTTTCGGTGGCAACATCTTTATTCTGCAGGCCCGTCCGGAAACGGTCTGGAGCCAGAAACAGCAGACGGTGGCAAAAGCAGGGGTTTCCGCAATGGATTACATCCTGTCCAGCATGCTTGAAGGCAAACGTATGAAATAGTGGTGTATACAATCACGCTTTACAAACTATCAAGAAAAGGAGTGAAAGAATGAGTAAAACAGAAATTGCACCAATTAACGACATCCGCAGCTACATCGCAGCACTGGACGCCCACGGCATATTGCATCGTGTCACAACCGAGGTGGACTCCAAGTTTGAGCTCGCCCACGTATCCAAAGTGAACGAAGAGCAGAAAGGCCCGGCACTTCTCTATGAGAATGTCAAAGGGCATACTATTCCGGTATTCACCAGCGCGTTCACGACGCCTCAGCGCATAGCCATCTGTCTGGAGCAGGACCCGTCCCTTACCATGTGTCAGCTTTCGCGGAAATGGATGGAGCTGACCACCAAGCAGATGATCAAGCCTGTATTCGTAGACAATCCGCCTGTCATGGAAAACATCATTCCGGAGGCTGAGGTTGACCTTGATAATTTCCCCGCACCCTGGTTTTATCCGGATGACGGTGGCCGTTTCTTCGGCACCTCCGGCTATCTGGTAACCCAGGATCCGGACACCGGCTGGACCAACCTGGGCACCTATCGCTCACAGGTTCTCGGCAAGAAGATTCTCGGCTCACAGATCATCAGCGGTAAGCATGGTGATTTTCACATGAAAAAGTATCAGGAGCGGGGCGAGAAGATGCCGGTCGCCTATGTCGTGGGAGGCGATCCGATCCTGTTTCTGGCCAGTTCCACCCTGGTCAGTGCCCAGACCGATGAGTATGATGTCGGGGGCGCGCTGCGCGGTCGACCGATCGAAGTATTCAAATCGGATCTTACCGGCTTGACACTGCCGGCAAACGCCGAGATCATTGTCGAGGGGTGGATGGACCCGAACGAACTGATGGAGGAAGGACCGTTTGGCGAATATACGGGCTATTACTCAGGTAACAAGATGAAGGATTACCCGAAACCGGTGATCCGCGTAAGCCGCATCATTCACCGCACCAAGCCGGTCTTCTGGGCAACCACGGTCGGCAAGCCGATTAACGACACCCATATGGTCCAGTCAATCAACCGTACTGCCACACTCTGGCACGATCTGGAAACCGCGAAGGTTCCGGGCATCCAGAGCGTTTACTTCCCCGCTGCCGCCACCGGTCGTTTTTGGGTCATCGTTTCTGTAAAGCAGATGTATCCCGGCCACTCAAACCACGTCGCCGATGCGGTCATGGGGAGCACTACCGGGCATTACGGCGTCAAGGGGATCATCATCGTTGATCATGATATCGAGGCAGACGACATGGACCGTGTCTGGTGGGCGCTGGCTACCCGCTACGATCCAAAGCGTTCGACCCAGATCATCAATCGCGGTCGCTCCACCCCGCTCGATCCGGGCCTGCCGATCGAAGCACGCGATATTGTCAGTCGCATTATCATGGATGCCACCACACCATACGAGTGGAAAAACAAGCCGAACGAGATCTTCATGGATCGTGAGGTGCTGCAGAAGGTTTCCGATCGCTGGAACGAGTATGGTTTTTCCGGAGCAAGCCCTGTGGCGGATATGATTACACGGCTGACCAAGCCGGTAGCCGGCAAAAAGGGAAAGTAGTTGCAGCGGGGCAGGTGGCTCCGGTCGCCTGCCCGCTCAATTCAATATAATTTGGAGCCTTGCAACAATTAGCTGAACTTTATTCCGTTCGTGGTGAGCTTGTCGAACCCTGAACGGATACCCTTCGACAAGCTCAGGGCCAACGGCATTCGACCCAATTATTTTTGCAAGTCCACTTGAGGGAGTACTTAACATGGCCCAGAAGAAAGGCATCGTTATCATCTGCAACCTGGATACCAGGGGCGAGGATATCATCTTTGTCAAACACCTGATTGAGTCGCGCGGCCACAATGCCTGGTTCCTTGATTTCAGCATGGAAGAACCACCCCCTTTTGCGGGTGATATCACCTGTGAACAGGTGGCAGAGCGCGGCGGCATGACGATTGAGGCGGTGCGCGAATGTTATCGCTCTGATCGTGACAGGGCGATGGAAAATCAGATCCGCGGCGCGACGCTGATCGTCGCCGACATGATGAAAGAGGGGAAAATTCAGGGGGTCTTCGGCGTCGGAGGCGGGACGTCGTCACTGGTCGGCACCAGTGTCATGAAGAGTCTGCCGTTCGGTATGCCCAAACTGATGGCCTCCCCCATGGCTGCGCATCCGGTCTATGTCGGTAAATATGTCGGCACCTGCGACATTACCATGCACCACACGGTACTTGATG
>Ga0194059_1000713_pt1 | contig 15005 bp, 15 predicted proteins | sample SepL6211m_MetaG_FD_163426 | JGI IMG/M metagenome (GOLD analysis project Ga0194059, IMG submission 163426) | Anoxic zone freshwater microbial communities from boreal shield lake in IISD Experimental Lakes Area, Ontario, Canada - Sep2016-L626-11m | ecosystem: Environmental > Aquatic > Freshwater >... | reverse complement strand
GCCGACCACTCGCCGCGGCCCGCTCGCAGCCCCTGGGGCCGCGGCGAGTGGTCGGCTGGCAGCGAACCCCCGCGTTCGGCCAGCCACGACTGCAGATCCGATCGCATGAAGCGGCGGTGGCCACCCGGCGTTCGGCAGAATGGCACCTGGCCCGCAGTCGCCCAGGCACGGAGCGACGACACGCTCACCCCGATAAGTCGGGCGGCCGCCGAGACCGTGAGTGCGACGTCGCGAGGGGCATCGAGAGTGGCCATCAGCCGATGAGTCCCCGGCGCATGCCCTGAAACGCTGCTTCGGTGCGATTCGCCACACCGAGCTTGCGATAGATGTTCCCGAGGTGGAACTTGACGGTCTGCTCAGTGATATAGAGCGCCGAGGCGATCTCACCATTCGACAGACCCTCCGATGCCATCTTGAGCACTTCGAGCTCGCGTGCTGTCAGCTCTGCAGGTAGCTGGACGGCACCACCCATCGCAGGCAGGATCACCCCGCCGGAGACCACGTGCCGGACGATGGCCGGGAGGTCTCGTGCAAGGGTGCCCTTACTTACGTAGGAGACGACCCCGCTCTCCATCGCCTGATTCACGTGCCCCGGGTCGGCCAACCCGGACAGGGCGATGATCGAGAGCTTGGGATACTCGGCATGCAGCCGGGCAACTGACTCCAGGCCATCCCCACAGCGCATCCACGGATCAATAAGCACCGCATCCACCAGGGGCTCGTCGGCGATTCGGCCGACCAACTCCTCTCCGGTGAGGGCGAGAACGACCACCTCGAAGTCTTCCTCTCCCTCAAATGCCCTGGCCGCGCCATCGACAAAGAGCGGCTGCTCGTCGGCCATGGCGAGCCTGATGACCCCCCTCGGTGCCTCGACCCGTGCCCCGTTCCGATCGCTGGTCGCGTGGGTTGGTTGTTCGTCAGAGTCCGATGCGCGCTTCATTGCCGTCTCCCCGAATCCCCAATAGCCCAGTGGTTGAATGTCCCGCCGTCAGCCCCTCCAGGGGGCCCAAGTTCAGAGCTCACACCCCGACCGGTACGGAGGGGGGCGTACTTGCATTCGATGCAGATCACGGAAGCGGGCGCCACTCGGGCACGATCTCGCGCAGATGGTTCGCGAGTTCAGCGCCGTCATCGCCTGTAAGCCGTTGGCCCAGAACCACCCATGCGAGCGCCTGATCCCATGTGTCGGCACTGCTCACATCGCCCGACCCAAGGGTGGTCCAGACCTTCGCTGCCACCACGGCCAATGCCTCGTTCACATGCGCGTGGTCGGCTGGTGCATCCATGAAGTACTCCCTGTAGGGAATGGAAGCTTTCGCATTCCTTTCGGACGCCACTAGACCATCCGGATGTGCTTCCTGGCACCGCCAAACGGGTGGGGTTAACCCCACCCCGGGAACGGACATGACCACCCCCATCCGGTATTTTTGCGCTTCATTTAGTTTGTCCGTCCCAGCACACGCCCGGTAATCCTGTGATAACCCTCAAGTGCGATCCGCGCCGGGGGCATTTGCCCGTAGAAACCGGGGTATGGGATCAGGGAAACCAGGACACCCGCACTCACGCCGGGATGGCGACGGCTCGGGCCACACCTGGCCAGGCGTCGCCGATGTCGGTGCGCACAACCCAGTACGCCTGCAGGCGACCCACGTGGTCTCGCCGGCGACGGGCGCAACCGTGGCAACGGCCCTGGCCCCGGCCACGCCGATTGAGGGGCTGACTCCAGGCCCCACTGCTGCGGGCCCCCTGGTGGCCTCGCCGGACCTCCGCACGAGCTTCGAAACCACCACGGTGCTCGAAGCCATCGCCGCGATACGCCCCGACCGCGAGAACGCGGTCATTGTGGGAATCTCGCGCGCATCGCTTACGACCGATGGGTTCGCGCCCATGATCAAGGCGACCATGGATGACCGCAACCTGGCACTCCGCCGGCTGTGGCTTGAGGTCGATACGCCGGCCTCGGCCATCGCGTGCCCATCAGCGATCGGCAAGCTTGCCCGCTCGCACGAGGTTGGTTGTCTGGTCGGCGGCAAGGACGTCTTCGGGGAGCGAGCGGCCGTCGTTCGGCTCGCAGAGATGGGCGTGGGATTCCTCTCCCTCGCGTCCACGCTGCTTCGCGGAGTCGCCGAAACGACCGCGGCCGCGGTTGCACTCCGGTCGCTCACCCGCAGAGCGCAGATTCACGGTATTCAGGTAATTGCCCGCGGCATCAATGACCCACAGAGCGCAACCCTCGCCCGCACCATGGGTGTGGACCTGCTTGAGGGCCCGTCCCTCTCGCTGCTGAGAAGCGGGACGCGATGACCTCTCTCAGCCTGTTCGCACCGCCTGTTGCCGACTGAGACGGAACCCGAACCCACGGGTGTTGGTGCATGCGATTCCCGTTACCCGCATGGTGCAGCGGAATGGGCCCCAGCTCCACGTGGTGCCGTATCTCAGCGTGCGAAAGCCGCTCTGGCCTGCGCGAAGTGCCGTGTCGCCGTGGCAGGTCCATCCTGCGCGACCCCGTGCGCCCAGCGTGAACGAGTCGCCATACCCGCCGTAGTCAAGGGGGCACGAGGCTGGGCGCGGCGGCCGCGTGTACAGAGGATTTGCCACATCGCACCTCAGGCTGAACGGGCCGTCCATGTTCGTGGCCAGACAGCCGATGTTGCCCGAGGGCGACGACAACTGAATGAGCGTGTCGGGTGCGATGGCCGTGCCTGCCGATGCCGCCCCCAGCACTGTGATCACGGCGATGCCGAGCACGGCCCCGATGCGCGGAAATGACATGTCGCCCCCCATTCGCCGACTGTCCACCGAGGATACGACCGGTACTGCAGAGACCCGACACGAAGTACGGAATCTGGCGGATTCAGTCACCAGCCAAACGGGCGCCACGGGGACGAACCCACCTGATCTGCGAATCGAATCGGGCCGAGAGCCAGTGGCGCCAGATCCTGCCCGACGTGAAGCGTGGCGCCGCCTGCGAACTCTGCGCCACGGCGATACCCGATGGGGCCTTGTATGGCCCGTGGTCTCACAGTCCGACGATCTGCCGCACATTGGGCACGAATCCAAGGCTGCTCAGCATGCCGTCGCTCAATCGACGGTCGGATCTGCTGGAATAGTGTGGGCAATGAAAGAAGACGCTTCCACGGGTGGCGTGCCCGAAGCTGGCCCTCCTCCTACGCCGGGGGGCATGCCAGCGCCGCTGCCCCGCAATGAGGGCGCGCGCCTCGAAGATGTGAGCGACCTGGCGGCGGTCGGAGGAGATTTCAACGGCGACCTTGATGCCATCGTGGACATGGCGAGGATGGTCGCCGGCACACCCATCTCGCTCAGTTCCATCGTCGATGACACCGACCAGTACTTCCTTGCGCGGCGTGGTATCCACGTGGACCAGACCCCGCGCAGCATCTCCTTCTGCTCGCATGCCATCGCCGCCGGCCACGATCCGTTCGTCGTTCACGACGCCCGCAATGACCCGCGCTTCGCCGACAATCCGCTGGTCACCGGCCCACCTCATATCGTCTTCTATGCAGGCTTTCCTCTTGTGACGTCCCGTGGCAATGCCGTCGGCTCCCTCTGCGTGATCGATGTCGTACCGCGCCAGCTCGACGATCACCAGATGTCCGCACTCGCCCGGCTTGCGAGCCAGACCAGCGCAATCCTCGACTCGCAGCGGCAACATCACACGTCGCGCGACATCCCGGTGAGCAGCCGCCGGGTACGCACCGGGGGCGCCGACCCGGTTCTCTTGCGCGACCCGCAGTGCGGCCTCCTGACCAGTGCCGGCCTCATCCGTGACGTCGAGGCAGATGGACACCTGTCCACTCCCTCGAGCGCCATCGTGCTGCTCGTCGATGATGCCGACCCGACCGGCCGTGCCATGGCAGAAGGGGCCATCTCCGCCATCGCGGCGCGCGTCATTGGTGCGGCGCCCCCCACAGCCAGGGTGGGGCGTGTGTTCGGGGGCTTCCTGGTGATTTTGCCGGGATTCAATACCCGGCAGACCCGTGAGGCCATCGACGCCCTGTTGCGCGCCCTTCGCCGCCCCGTGTATGTGAGCCACGAGATAACGATCACCGTGCGAACTCGGTGCGGATCGGCGGTGGCCCTCGAAGCGAGCGGTGTCGGGGCGTCTGATCTCATCGACGCCGCAGATCAGGCGCTCAGCCATGCCGGTGGCGGTGAGTACGGGCTCCTCGTGCTCACCGGGGGCCGCCAGAATATGAGCCGCGAGCACGCAGCTCTCCTGCGTGCCGATCTCCCCGATGCGCTCGTTTGCGGTGAGATTGTTCTGCACTACCAGCCCCTCACCGGCCTCGCGACCGGGGAGGTCATCGGTGCCGAGGCCTTGGCCAGATGGACTCACCCGATGCTCGGAGCGATTCCCCCAGATGACTTCATCCCCCTGATCTGGGAGTCAGGGCTCATCCTCGACTTCGACCGTTTTGTGCTCGACTTCGCCCTCTGCGACATGGCGCGGGGGGCGCTGCGGGGGAATGAGGTTGCAATCAACCTCTCGCTCGCATCGTTTAACGAGGGTGTTGATCTCATGGTGGCAGCTGCGCTCTCCACGCACCACGTCGACCCATCCCAGCTGGTTCTCGAGGTAAATGAGCGGGCGTCCTTCGAAGGAAACGACGAGGGCGTCGAAGCACTGGTCGCCCTGTCCAAGTTGGGCGTGCGAATCGCCATCGATGATTTCGGCGCTGGTATCACGTCGGTCTCGCAACTCTTGCGGTTGCCCTTGGCACGCGTCAAGTTCGACAAATCGCTCATCGCAGACCTCGACGGAGACGAGCCGGGCAAAGCGGAGGTTGTGATTCGCGGGCTTTCCGGGCTCGTGTCGGGTCTGGGCCTCGAGTCGGTTGCCGAGGGAATCGAGAGCGAGAATCAGCTGCAAGCCGTGCGCCGCTGCGACATCGATTTCGCGCAGGGGTTCCTCATGGGGTACCCCGTGCGCGCCGCCGCAGGGGTCTAGACCACGCCAGCGTCCGGGTCGGCGCTGACCTCGGGTGCGCGGTCAACGGTCCAGCGCACGTTGGTGGACCGCCGGCGGCGACGCAGGGTCGGCCCCGGGTGTGTGGGTGCCCCGGGGCCCCGGGGGTGTGTCGTTGTCGGGGCTCAGCGCACCATCATGCTTCGGCGCCGCGGCATGCGCAGCGGCCCACGACTACTCACCGAGCCCGATCGGGCTGGCAGTCACCGTGCGCGCCCGGCCGCCGACCTTCGCCTCGTACAGGGCGGCATCAGCAGCGGCATACGCGGCGGGCCATGTGGCCGTGCCCCGCTGCCCCACGCACAGCGCACCAATCGAACATGTAATCGCGTCAGGGCCGTCGGTGGGGATGGACCGAACCGCGTCCAGCAGACGATCGGTGGTGGAAATCAGGATCGCGGGGTCGCACACCGAGAGGATGACCGCGAACTCATCGCCCCCGAGCCGAGCAACCAGGTCGTCGCTCCGCACCGCGCTGGAAATCGCCTGACCGACGCTGATGATCACCAAATCTCCGCCGAGGTGCCCCACGGCATCGTTCACCTCCTTGAAGTGATCGATGTCGATCAGCAGCAGACCGAAAGGGTGGTCTCCGATCTCAGCCTGGTCAGCGGAGCGGCGGAAGGTCTGCGTGAGGCCCCTGCGGTTTGAGAGGCCCGTGAGGGGGTCGACAAGCGCCTGCGAAATCAACTCCTCGCGGAAGGCCACCTGCGCGAGCGCACCCGCAAGGGAGTGAATGCCCTTGGCGAGAAGATCGAGGCGGCCCTGAGTGCTGAGGTCGCCCAACGCCGGCATTTCCGGGATGGCCACCGTCAGCAAACCGAACTCCTCGCCGGTGGTGGCAACCGGGGCGCAGATGGTGGCGGCGGCGCTGCGGGACACGTGCGTGCATCCGCCCAGATCAAGATCCGGACGTGTCACGTGCACCTGCCCAGACCGCATCGCGGCACATGTCTGGCGGTCCACTCCGGGCTCGCTGCCGCCCAATGCCCGCCGCAGCATGTCGGCATTGTCCGGATCGAACGTGAACAGCCGTGCCACGGATTGAGGGGCCAGTGCTCCCATGGTTGCCTGCACCGCGTCGGCCGCGGCAATGAGTGACTCGGCGTCCAGAACGGCGTTCGTGCCACGAGCCAGCTCGACGTGGTCATCCCCGAGGAGCGAGAGCGCCATCACTGCGTTTCCGAGCGCCTCGGCCTCCTTACCCACCGCCTCCACCGCCACGTGAAGCCGGTGACGCTCAAGTTGCTGGGCGATTACTGACAGGACCGGCCCCAGCATCACTGCAACGTCGTCGGCGTATCCCCCTGGACGATTGGACAATCCGACCATGCCCACCAGATCCGCGTCGTCGAATATTGGGAGACCCATGTAACGCAACAGCGGAGGATGCCCAGGGGGCAGGCCGCCACGGCGCGGGTCATTCGGGGCGTCGTTGGCAATGACCATCTCGCCCGATGCAACCGTCACGCCAAAGAGCGACTGAAGATTGTGAAATTGCAGTCCGGCGGCCGCGAATTCGTCGTACAGGTTGCGTGACCACTCGTTCCACGCGATGTTGGTGACGGCGAGCGACAGCAGGTACGGCGCACCGGTCTCTTCGCTCGTCTCGATGCGACCGATGAATCCGTACTCACTGTCGGACAGTGCAATAAGACTGGTGAGTGCGGAGTCCCACCAGTCGCGGGTGTGGCCGTCTGTGATGAACATGCTCTGCAGCGATGCCTGCGCCTCCAACACACGCAGGAGTTGGTCGCGCTCGGCCTGCGCGGCCCGCTCGCCAGAGACATCACGTCCGTTGGCCAACATCAGGCCTGTGTCACGGTCCAGCGTGACGTGCCACGCGAACTCGACCCACGTGCCGTCAGCGCGGGTGCAGCGAATGACGTGGTTCGCGATAGGCGGCCCGCCACCCTCCAGGCGGGCGACGCTCGCACCCACGGCATCGAGGTCGTCCGGGTGGATGAAGTCGGCGATAGAGCTCCCGACCATGAGCAGGGGCTCCCATCCCAGGATGTCGAGCCAACGCTGGTTGGCGCGCTGCACCACACCCGCTTTGACGATGCACGCCAGATCCGTGGTGGTGTCAAAGAAGTCCTCAACCAGCCGGCTGGTCTCGTTCCCCGACGCTTGATCACGTTGATCATCAGGCATGAATGGCGCGTTTCCTCAGACGAAATCTGGGGGAGCACCCGAACCTAAACATATTCGGGGAGCTCGGCGCAAATTGGGCAGCGCGCCGAGCTCCCGTCTCTTACATTCCGAGGATCTGCTTCACCTTGGCGAAGAAGTCGTCGGAGCTGAGGATTCCATCGCCCACCAGGCCCGCAAGCGTGCGGATCTGGGTGATCTCGTCACCGGCGGCAGGTACCGCGGCGGGTGCGGCTGCCGGCGGGGCGGCCTCTTGTGCCTGCTGCGGCTCCTGATCAGCCCATTTCTCCTGCTGGCGACGCTGTACGCGGCCGCTCACCGCCGATGCGGTTCCCGCGATGACGGCCGTACGGCCCATGGTGCGGACAAGTCCCATGTGGTCTCCCCTGTTCCTAGTTGGACTCGAGGGCGTCCAGCGCCTCGAGCACGTCCTCATGCGGAATGCGCTGGCTTGCCACCAGCATTCCGCCATTGCGGCGCACGGCCGCGGCAAATGGCGCGGCCCAGCGGTTCTCGTACAGCAGAATGAGCGCGGCCTCGCCGGGCTCAAGTGCCTCGCCAGCATTCGTGGCGTCCTCGTCAGCCAACAGGCCGCTACGGGCGCCCTCAAACATGACGACGTCGTTCACGCCGTCGCCGTCCAGGTCGGTGACGGCGATGCCAGTGATGCTGCCGTCGTCGTTCTTCCGTACAAACAGGGCGTCAAGAATGCGGATGATGCCCCGCTCCACCAGGTCAACCAGGATCGGTGCGGCTTCACCGGTGAGCGGCGCGCCCTTGGGATACGCCACCACCACCACATCAATCGGTCCCAGCTCGTCAAGTTCCTCAGCCACGTGTGCTCCTCTCGTGCGCCGGCCACCCGCCGGCCCCGGTGGCAATGGTACGCGGCGGAACCCGGCTCCCACCACGCCACGGTGTCCGGAAATCCTCCGGAATCCGCGACATGGCACCACATCAGCCCCCGCCATGCACAGTTGGTACGTCGTTGGAGGCTCAATACCCCTCAATGGTGTGGATCCACGCAGAGAGCGAATTGGCGAGCGACCTACGAGTCGCTGCGCCGCGGCACTCCGGTGATGACCACGGGCCTGCCATCAAGATCTATACGGCTGTCGCCTCCACGAAGAGTTCCCAGGCCATCACATCGGGGTCGGTTCCCAGCCCGTAGTAGTCGCGGGCCTGTTGCGCGAGTTCGGGTGAATCGAGAAACACCACTTCCATTCGGTCGAGCCGGAATCCGGCCCCAGCCAGCACCGCGCGAAGGCGCAGCGGCGAGTAGAAGATCTGGGTGATGCCCTGCTGCTGCTCGGCGAACCGGCATTCCTCCAGGTTCACCTGATCCAGGATGGCCCTGTCGGGCTGCAGGTATCCCATCTCGAGTGGCGCATGGATTGACGCGAACAGCCCGGCCAGCGCCCCGCCATCGGGCACTGCCTGGCGAAAGGCCCTGAGGATGGACCGGTTCTCCTCGTCGCTGTCTGACAGCACCGAGTTGATCGTGATGATCATGTCGGCCTGCTCACCACAACCATCGGTCGCGATGTCGGCGCCCACCCATCGCGCACGGGGGTCGTCCATCCGGGTGGCCGCCACCTCAACCACGCCCGGGAAGTCCACGCCCACCACGCACTCCACGGTGGCGACGCGATCGAGCAGTGCCCGCTGGATGCTCACGTTCGACCCGCATCCGGCAACCAGCACCCTGCGTGATCCCCGGCGCTCGGCCACCTCGACGCACCGCGACACGACCACCTCATCCTGCGAGACCGTGAACACGCCCTCGTAGTCGTTGTCGCGGTGCTCGGCTTCCCAGTACGCCCGACGGGCCTCCTGGGTCATTCCATCGTCACCGGGTATTGGCCATTTGCGCATGGGCCGCAGCATACGAGCCGTGCGAGGTCGGTCGAGTGCAGGGGCCGGATGGGCCCTGCTGCGCATCCCCGGATGGAAGCCGTGGATGCCCGAGGCACCACTGCCATCCGTATACCTCTTTACAACTGTGTCGTTGTGCAGTATGTTCGGTGCGTAAATGCCGAAGGAGGAAACCATGGCCGTGCCGCACCCCATTCCCGACCCGCTCGCAGAGCTCATCGCTGAGCGGTTCCGCGTGCTCGCCGAGCCGATGCGCATCCGCATCCTCGATCACCTGCGCGACGGGCCAATGGCCGTGGGCGCCCTGGCATCAGCTATCGGCACCTCCCAGCAGAACGTGTCGAAGCACCTCTCGCTGCTCTATGGCGCCGGCATCGTGGGCCGGGAGCGTGCTGGCAACGCGGTGATCTACTCGATCGCCGACCAGACGGTGTTTGACCTCTGCGAGCACGTATGCGGGGGAATCCAGGGACGGCTCCGAGAGCTGTCCGCACTGATGGGCGAGGAGGTCCACTGATGAACAAGACACCCGGTTGGCCCCTTGAGCGCATGCTCTTCCTTATGGCTGGGACGGTGACGCTCATCAGCGTCCTGCTGGCGGTGCTCGTCACACCCTGGTTCCTCATCCTCACCGCGTTTGTCGGACTCTCGCAGTGGATGTTCGTGGCGGTCGGTGACTGCCCAAGTTCGCTGGTGCTCCGCAGGCTCGGGTTCAAGTCGGTCACACGATGACCGGCCCGCGCCCGGATCTTGGCCCCATTGGACGCCTCGGCCGCTGGTCGGCCACGCACGTCAAGTGGGTCGTGGGGGCATGGGTCATCCTCGCGCTCGGCCTCGGGTTTCTCGCTCCCCGTGTTGAAACAAGCCTGTCCGGGGCCGGGTGGGAGGACACCGGCTCGCAGTCGGTGGCCGCCCGACAGCTCATTCAGGACAACTTCGGCGGCAACTCATCGAATGCGCTCATGGTGGTGGTGCACTCGCCCGACGGGACCTTGGCATCGCCTGCGTTCAGGGCAACGGTCCGAAAGGCGTCGGCCACGCTCGCGGCTGATGGTGCGGTCTCGAAGGTGGTGCAGCCGATTCCAGGCCAGACCATCAGCCGCGACGGCCACACCGCAATCATCATGGGCGGCGCGGCGGGTAACGCCACCGAGATGGTGCGCGCAGCGGATCGCCTGAAGGCGCCGCTCGCAGCCGACGCCGCGGCTGGCACAACGGTGAACCTCACCGGTGCGTCGGGCATGTGGTCCGACTTCAACGAGGCCAACCGCTCGGCGATGATGAAGAGCGAGCTCTTCTCGTGGCCGGTCACCCTCATCATCCTGGTGCTGGCATTTGGTGCATTCGTCGCCGCGGGCCTTCCGTTGCTGCTCACCATCCTCGGGCTGGTGGCCACCGCCGGGGGGCTCTACCTCACCACCCTGCTCTTTGACGTCTCCATCTGGGCCATGAACTTCGCGCTCATGTTCGCTCTGGCGCTTGGTATCGATTACGCGCTGTTCATCGTGGTGCGATTCCGCGGCGCGCTGTTCGGGGCGAAGGAGGATCCGGTTCAGGCCGTGGGCGAAACCATGGACACCGCAGGCAAGGCGGTGCTGTTCTCGGGTATCACCGTGCTCATCTCGCTGTCGGCGGTGATGATCGTGCCGAGCCCGGCGTTCCGCTCCATGGCGCTTGGAATCATGATGTCGGTGGTCTTCATCCTGCTGGCCACCCTCACCCTGCTGCCGGCCGTCCTGGGCAAGCTGGGCCCGAAGGTGGACAAGGGTGCACTTCCCTGGGCACACAACAGCGATCACCGGTCCAAGCGGTTTGAGGCCTGGGGAAAGAAGCTGTGGAGCAAGCCACTGCTCTATGGGCTTCCGGCGCTGGTGGTGCTGCTGATACTGGCCATCCCCGTGTTCGGGCTGAAGACCGGAATGCCATCCATCACGGTCGTGCCGCAGGGGGATTCCTCGCGCCAGGGCTACGAGCTGGTCACCCAGGCGTTTGGCCCCGGGGCACCCGGGACCCTGCAGATCGTTGGCCCGGCTGGCGATATGGCACAGGTTCGGACTATTGCGGCGGCAGATGCGGGCATTGCGGCCGCAATGCCACCCCAGCCAGGGGCAGGTGGTCTCGCGATGGTTCAAGCAGTACCGACTACGGGGCCCTCAACCCCTGAGACGGGCGACACCATCGCCCGCCTTCGAGCCGGCCTGCCCGCTGGGGTGATGATCGGAGGAGCAGCGGCCGAGCAGTACGACCTGTCGTCCGCGCTCAGCACCTACACGCCGATCGTGATCGGCATCGTGCTGCTCCTCGGCTTCATCCTGCTGATCGTCGCCTTCCAGGCACCGGTCGTGGCGCTTATCGGGGTACTCACCAACCTGCTGGCGGTGGGCGCGGCGTTTGGAGTGGCCCGGCTCATCTTCCAGGATGGCTGGCTCGCGGGCGGGCTCGGATTTGAGAGCCAGGGGTTTCTCGATGCCTGGGGGCCCGTGTTCTTCTTCGCCATGATCTTCGCCATCTCAATGGACTACACGGTGTTCCTGCTGTCGTCAGCACGTGAGCACTGGGATCAGTCCCACGACCCCAAGGACGCCATGGTGGGCGGCATGGCCCATTCGGGCCGGGTCATTCTTGCCGCGGCCGCGGTGATGGTGGCGGTGTTCTTCACCTTCGCCCTCTCCGGTCCGCTTCCGCCAAAGGAGATGGGAATCATCCTCGGCGTGGCCGTACTGCTGGATGCCTTCCTTGTGAGGCTGCTGCTGGTGCCGGTGCTGCTGCGTCTGGTGGGCAAGTGGGCGTGGTGGACGCCCACCTGGATGAGCAAGATATTGCCCGAGGTGAAGTTTGGGCACTGACCTGATGGCGCTCCATCGCAACCGAGGCAGACCCGGCGGGCGAGCACCGGGATGAGCAGCACACCCATCTGCCGCGCCTGACCCGGCGCGACAGATGGGTCGCCGTCTCTAGGCAGGCGGCCTCGGCATGACCGTGGCAAGCCAGTCGTACACGCGCTCGTTGCGCACCTGCAGGCCCATGGGCTCGCAGTGCCAGTTGGTGCCCTCCGACGCCGGAAATGGCACCAGCACCTTCTCCGTCATGGGCAGCAGGTCGAATAGCGCCTGCGACTGCCCCGGCCAGAACTGCTCGTCATCAGGTGATGTGATGAGCGCCGGGCACGTGATCTGGCTGGCCACGCTCTTCACGTCCCAGCTGCTCTGCTCGTGAAGCACCGCCGCCATTGAGTCGGTGCGGTACGGCTCCATACGTTTGGCCACCATGGCCGCAAGCCCCGGGTTGGCGCTGGTCGCCTGGTTGAAGAACGTGTCGAAGTCGGCGTCGTCACCCGACTCAAACAGGCCCCACAACTGCGGCGGCAGCTTCGCCTTCCATGTGGACATCACATCGACAACGCCCGGGTCGATGATGATGGCCGCAAGCCGGTGCTCGAATGCCGCAGCGCGCGGCACCCAGTACCCGGCCTGACTCACGCCGGAGAGCGCAATGGCATCGGCCTGCACGTCACCCCGGGCGAGCGCCCAATCGACCACCGGTGTGGCCACGGCCTCCCAGTCGCCGCGAAATGGCATGTGCTGCTCGTACAGGGCGTATCCCTGCCCTGGGCCGTCGTAGATCAGCACGTGGTACCCGCGCTCCAGGGCGTCCATGCCACCCATCGAGAGCATGTCGCTCACGGTGCCGTCACTGCCATTGGTGAGGATCACCAGCGGGCGCACACCCTCGCCGCCCGACATGAAGTACCCGTGCAGGTGGGTCTTCTCGTATGGGATCTTCACCTTCTCAACCGGAGTGGGCCACAGACGGAAGGCATGGTCGATGGCCTCGCGGTGGTGGCGCCAGGTGGAAAGGCCCCGCGAGGGGTCCTTCGTACCCAACACGTAGAAGAAGCCGGTGCCCATGTAGGTGGCCGCGCGCAGGTACCGGTAGCGCGCAGTCACCGGGTCGCCTTCGCGCTCCGCGTGGTGGGCCTCCTTCAGCAGGCGGTCCCCCACCGCAACCCACTCGTCAAACCACGAGTCGGGGTCGCCATCGGTGATGCGTGCCGCAGTTGAGGTGACCTCGCCGGCCTCGGCCAGACGATAGGCAACCGCTCCAATCGCACAGCGTGTGGCGAACTCGTAGCCCTCATCCTTGAAGAACATGTGGTCGGTCATGCGTCCATTTTAGGATGACGCGGAACCACACAGCCCTGGAAACACCCCCCTGCGTCTCGCGGTTGCAGGGAGGGTTTGCTTCAGGCGGTGAGTTTCGTTGCAGCCTCGGTCGTCAGGCCCCGGCGCTCAAACATGTTGGCGAGCAGTGGCAGACCGGCCCCGATGGAGATGGCAATGGGCAGAATGATGGCGCTGAGTACAACGGTCTCGGTGAGCAGCATTTCGACCTCCCGTGGATTGCTGACGTCTCCACCATGACCCCCCGCGAGGGGGCACCCCGCCGGGATCTCCTTCGGGGTCGCCCCACGGTTGGTAAAGGATTCTCCAGAACCCCCGACGCGGGACGGGCGCGCGCTGGCGCTGATCGCGCATGATCGTCAGTGCGGTTCGGCAGGCCAGTGCACGGTGATGATCTGAGGAGCGACATGGACGTACGACGGCTTGGCGACGGCACACCCGTGGGAGAGATCGCCCTAGGCGCAATGGCGTTCTCCAACTTCTATGCCGGTGGTGACGATGAGGCCGGCGTGGCCGCGATCCAGCGCGCGCTCGATGCCGACATCACCCTCATCGACACCGCCGAGGTGTACGGCATGGGGCACAGCGAGAAGATGGTGGGTACGGCAGTGCGCGACCGGCGCGACGAGGCCGTGATCGCCACAAAGTCGATCCAGGGTCACCCCGACTACCTGCGCCAGGCGATTGACCGCAGCCTCATGCATCTGGGCCTCGATTACGTGGACCTGTACTACCTGCACCGGGTCGATCTGGACGTACCCATCGAGGAGTCGGCGGGGGCGATGGCCGATCTCATCGCCGCGGGCAAGGTGCGCGCGTACGGGCTGTCGGAGGCCGCGGCCGACAACATCCGCAAGGCGCATGCCGTGCACCCGGTGGCCGCGTTGCAAACCGAGTACTCGTTGCTGGAACGCGCCCCCGAGGTGGATCTGCTGCCGGTCACCCGCGAACTCGGCATCACCTTCGTGGCGTACAGCCCGTTGTCACGCGGTCTGCTCACGGGCACCATCCGCACCGGGAGCGACCTGGACGAAACTGACTGGCGTCGCGATGTTCCGCGCTTTCAGGGTGAAAACCTCGCGCACAACGTTGCGCTGCTGGCACCGCTCGAGGAGATGGCCACCCGCATGTCCACCACCTCCGCAGCCGTGGCGATCGCGTGGCTGCTCAGCCGAGGGGACGACATCATCCCCCTGGTCGGCATGGGGAGGCCGAGCAGTGTCGAGCGTGCCCTCGAGGCGCGTGATGTGCACCTCACGCCAGATGACCTAGCGGTGCTCGATGCGGCGTTCCCCATCGGTGCGGCTGCCGGCACGCGCTACCCCGAGGAGATGATGTCGCGCGTGCACGTGTAAGGCGATTCGGCCCCACCGCCATATCCGGCTGGGGGGCGCGTAAACCCGCGGCGCATGCGCCCAGGGCAGTCCCGTCTATGCTCACTCAGCCACACCTTCTCGCACGTTCACGCCGGGCGGGCGAACCTCCACCCTAGGAGCACAGTTGAACCTCCCTACTCGCCGTCTTGCCGGTGCCGCGGCCGTCCTCGGCCTTGCAGCACTCGCTCTGGTGCCTGTCGCCCAGGGCGCTCCCGCGACGGGCGCCGCTTCCACGGCCAGCACGCCGACGACCAGAGCCCTCGCCCTGATGCCCCTCAAGATCAAGGCAGGCCTCGACATCCGCATGGCGTACCGGCGCTACGCGCTCTGTGCGGCGAGCAACATCACCCCCAGCAAGAAGTCGACCTACATCAATGGCAGGAAGTACCAGGTGGGCACAGGGTTCTGTCCGATCGTGAAGGGCTGGACGATCTA
>Ga0194059_1000712_pt1 | contig 15038 bp, 2 predicted proteins | sample SepL6211m_MetaG_FD_163426 | JGI IMG/M metagenome (GOLD analysis project Ga0194059, IMG submission 163426) | Anoxic zone freshwater microbial communities from boreal shield lake in IISD Experimental Lakes Area, Ontario, Canada - Sep2016-L626-11m | ecosystem: Environmental > Aquatic > Freshwater >... | reverse complement strand
CTAAATAGATATATTGAAAATGATGGAGAAACTCAATGGATTAGAAAAGAATTAGATCTTGGTTTACTATTAATTAGTATAAGATTTAGTTGGAACTTTAATGAAACAAAAATGGAGGGCTAACCCCCTCCATTTTTTTATTGAGTTACTCCAACTCGTTTTGAGTAGTAAACCACTCTATTAATATTATTTAAATAAGGCATGGATTTAGTTATTTTAAGAACCGTTCTTTCTCCATCATACATTGGATCACCATCTTTATTTTCTAAACCTAATGAATAAGCACTTACAGCTTTTATTGCACTTAGACCTTGAGTGATTGTTCCTATAGAAGGAACTACATTTTGTGTAAGAGATTCAATAGATGAAGGATCTGTATAATAGGTCATATCACGAGTTAAAAGTTGCATTTGATTAACCATTAGTTTTTTCCAAGGTTCATCATCATCATTTACACCAGCAGCTAATATCATATGTAATAAGTATAATGTAAAAATAGAAGCAAACTCAGTCATAAACTTTCTTAAGTTAGCCACTTCTTCTTTAGTAAGATCTCCTTTTTCTTTTTTCATAGCAGCAGCATACAGATCTTGTATCACTCCTTTTAATCTAAAACCATTTTCATTAAATAATCTATTATAAAAAGTTCTATAATAACCTTCAGTGTCTCTTTCAAGAATGGGGTCATATCTACCTTTTTCAAAACGAGTGGCAATAGTTTCAGGAAGCCATGTTTTGAACACAAATAGCATTCTTCCTAATATATTATCTTTACCTGCAAGAGATTGACCAGCTCCAGAAAAACCATGTAATTTTTTAGCAACTTGACCTAGTTTAGCTGAAAAATTATCATAAAAATCATCATAGTTTAATCCTTTGTTTTCAGCTTCTAACCACTTACCATACTTTTCTTCATTATAGTTTAGATTTTTATCCATCACCTCATATAAACTAAATTCACCCTTCTCTGTTTTTACCTTTGTAGCTAACATCATAGAAACAGCAGTTTGTGATTTAAACAAATAATCTGTTGACTGCATCAATCCTAAAGGACTAGGAATAGAATTTTTAATAGTTTCCCATGTAGAGTTTTTATTAATACCGGCTATAGCTCCTTTAAACATCTCATCACTAGCTTGATCTACTATTTTAGAATCAAGCATAAATTTAAGTATTTTTTCTGCTGGCTCTGATTGAACAGTTCCCCAACTAATATATTTAGCAGCACTAGCTTTTATAATGCTAGTAGCTTTCCAAAGGTCTTTTCCATTAAAATCTTCTCCACCCTGAGCATGGATTAAGTTATTTATTCCACCAACAGCAAGGTTTCTAAAAGCTGAAAAAGGGTTAAAGCCCAATCCTTTTTGACGAGTGAGACTATTTAAGCCATCTAAAAAACCACTTATACTAACATTACGTCCTCCTAATTTATAATAATCTGTTTTAGCTAAACGTAAAGCCTTTTCTAAATCCTTACGTTCTTCTTCTTTAAGGGTATCATTTTGTAATGATTTATCTATTTGTTGAATAGTATCCTGTAAAGCTTTAGCTTTTTTATATTTTTCAGACTTATACCCACCAAAGCTTAATAGTTCCCATATGTTATAAAATCTTCTTTTATAATTAACTCCTTCAGCTTCTGGTTTAACATCATAGTAAGATCTTTTTACAGCACTACCCACCATGTTTTGAAGTTGTTTAGGAGCTTTACCTTTTTCTATACGTTCTCCAAATTTATCTTCTATAATGACAGAATCAGCATTTTGAACTAGGTCATTAATACTATCAACCTGATCTTGAATTTGTATTTTATGTTTATAGATAAGAGCCATATCACTGAATAATCTCATCATTAGAACAAGATCTTTACTACGTTCTTCAGTATCTACATCTTCATTTATAAATCTAGGTTTAAAACCAAATCTTTCTTTACCAGTAACTGGAGCAATATTTTTATTTTTATCATAATCTACAATGGTAAGATGTTTAAAGAACCAATCTCCCATGTTTTTAGTAGTTTCTTTTAAAGAACTAAATCCATACTCTTTAGCCATTCTTTCTATAATAACTGGTAAGAAGTTAGACTGAAGATCATTAATCTCCTCCTCAGGAAGATAGCTTAATTGTTCTTTAACAAAATCTCTAAAGAATAAGTAAAAATCATGAAGGTCTTTATCAGCAGCAATTTTAGAGAAGTTTTCATCATAATATTCTGAGTCTTTTCCTTCTATTGATTTAACTGGAAATTTAACAGAATACCGACCTCCTTTAAAAGCTTGAAGGCTTTCAAAAGCAGAAGTACGACCACTAGTAAATTCTATATAAGCAATAGGATCATTAATCTTTTTCCACTCTTCAACTTTTTTATCAATAAATTCATCTTGATTTTGTCCTTCTGGAACCTCTATATCACCACTCATGATATCTAAAAACAATTTAGTTTTGTATACCTCAGAGTCTTCCTCAAATCTTTTATATTGTTTTTGAGACTCTCTTATCATATCACTCACCTCATCTTTAGCAAATCCTTGAGCTATTAATTTATTAATTACTTCCATTCGATCATCATCAGTATGGAATTCTTTATTAATAAATGGAGCTGAATCAAACAAAATAGTATTAGCACTTATCCATTGATTATATCCTTTATAAGCTTCTTTAACAGCATCTTTATTATCACCAGCTTTATCTAGATTTTCTCTAAGTCTTTGAGATTGTAATTTTATAGAGTCATAATAGTTTTGACTAAACCTTCCTCTAAGACCAATAGTCTTTCCACCTAATGAAGATGTTTGTTCTTTAATAAAAATATCAAATCCATTAGCTTTAATCTCAGCATGATCTTTTATTTTATCAAAAGCTTCGTCAATTAAAGAATAATTTTTATTATGCTCTTTACTAATCTTTAAATTAGCAGCATTAATTATTTTAGACAGATAGCCGATAGCTGCATTATCAACAGTGGTTATATCTCTAGCTAATCCTTTCCATGCAGATACGTCTTTAAAGGCAGATAAATCAGCAACCGTAATTTCTTTGCCCTCAGGCATAGATTTATTATAGGCTTCAACAATTAATTTTTTAGCTAAATCAGCTATTCTTGCTTGATTATAAAGGGCATCAGAAACAATTTTTCTACCTCTTTCTTTTAATTCTTCATCTGCTATATCTTCTACACTTGATATATCTAGTATAGTATTAAGATTAGACCAAGCTTGTACAATACTATCAGCAAATTTTACTTCAGTGAGGTTAACAATAGGACCAGATAACACTTGTTTAACTGTCTGCATATCAGATAATCCTTGAGCCAAGACATATTCCATTTGGTTATTCTTAGTAAGAGTGTCTATCTGTTGATTAAACTTTTTAATAAGACCATTGTAATATCTTTCTCTTTCAATTTTTTGATCTTTGCTGTAGTCAATATTTAACTTAGACTTTTCTCTAGCATCAATAGCTAACTTTATTCTATCTTTAATTTCTCTAACAGTAAGATCAACAGAAGCTATCAATCTTGATGTTGCTTTAGTTCTAGCTGAATAAAGCTTTGATTGTATATTAGGGTAGTATTTACCAAACTCAAATATAGACACTTTAGATCCTTTTGAATTTGTAACATTAAGATTATCATCCAATGTAGGTTCTATTTGCCACTCACCATACCATTGTTTAAATTTTTTATCATACATCTGTAGATATAAACCAAGAGCAAGTTCTTCAGGATCAGTGGTATTTTTAATAAACTTACCTATATATTTATCTAATGAAGCCATACTAGTTAAAGTATGTTCACTAGGAATACCTTCCTGAATACCATTAAGAATCTTATAATAAGCCTCTGATTCAGTTTTACCATCCGGAAGTCTTACTTCAGTGATGATATCATTTTTATCTCTTTTAATAACACAAGCCATGATTATTTACATTGATTTTCTAATGAATAGTTTTCTAGGTTTCTGGTTGATATACTTTCTAATTTTGGACCTTCAGCTGCTCTATCAATTGGTCTACTACTAATAAGATTAAATACATCATTTACACCTTGTTCTAATGCTGACCCACTTTTAATACTAATATTTAATCTCTCAGCTAAGGTACGAAATAATTTTAATAATAGTTGTTTGAATCTTTCAAAAGCAGTGATATTAGTTTTATTATCTACACTGATATTATTCATAAATTTTTGGAAAGAAGCATCTGTCATAATCATACTAGCAAATTCATCAACACTAGTAAGTCCATAATACATACTCTTATCAGAAGGTGTTAAATAAGATGACTTGTTAGACATTTTATTAATAACATCTTTTAATTTACCACTATGTTCTGGATCTTTTGAAACCTTATCTACAACTGTATTATATAAAGCTTTTAGAGATGTTCCAAAAACACGTTCATTTTCAGTTAAGGTTTTATCATTTTCAGCTATTCTACTTAATACATCAGCTGTATAGGAATGAATAGTTTCATGCATTATTACATCTTCTAAATTCTCAGCTCTGCTCCTAGATGGATTATCTGTTAAAGCTAAATCAGGATTTATAATCATTACATTTTGAGCAGTGTCAAATTCTCCAGGATTATTAATAGCTTTATTTATAATTAATGTTGTTTTAGGAAAACCAATTTTTTGAAGAACTTCAATAGTAGTTTTATAAAACTCATTATTTGTATTTTTAGCAATTCTAGTTACAACAGATTCTAAAGTGTTGGTTTTATTAGGATTGGCATATTTAGTAACAACATCTTCATCTGACTCTATAATATTAGCACCTTCATCACTTACAGAAGGAATAAAATTAGGTCTATCTTCTTCTTCAGCAAAACCCATTCCAAATAAGCCTGAACCTTCTTTAACGTCATCATCTACAGAAGACTCACTTTCAGAAGCAACAGTACCACTGAAGAAGTCTGCTACATCCATAGAAGGAGCATCAAAGTCAGCACCAAATGTTATATTATCTTCAGGATCTGTAGATTCCATATCTATAGATGGTGTAATGGCAGCATCACCTTTGGTGTATTTAGAATATCCTAATTCTGTAGGATTTTCTTTATAGCCATTCTCAGTTAAATATTTTTTAGTTATTTGATCTACACCAGTAAAATTAGTAAAAACAAAAGATGATCCTACCTTTATTCCTTTGTCTATCAATGGTTTATAAAGTTCATCAAATATACTATCTAAAGTACGATATGCTTTAGCTGTCTGTAAACCATCTAATTGTTTTTGATCAATCTCTAAAGGAGTAATATCAGTAAGACTATTACCACTAACCATAATTACATCATTTGAATTATATGTATTAGTATTATGCTTATCCTTAAAAGCTTCAATATTTAACTTAACAATTTTACTTTTTCCATCAATGTTAAATCCTATATGTTGTGTAGCATCTTCTCCCATTGAGATCTGTCTTCTGAATTGATCTACATTAGGTACTTTAACTGAATAGTAAGGGTTATTAGGATTTTTAGCAAGAATCTCCATTTTATCCTTATATAGAAGATTGTTAAAGAATACTGATTTAACATTACTATTATCTATGTTATATTCACTCACTTTATCATTACCTAGTGTATTTATTCTCTTATAAGCTGAACTATCTAATATAGAATTACCAGCATCTTCACTAGTTTGAAGACCACCAACTTTTTGGAAAAGAAACCATTTCTTTGCAATTCTATCATAGTAAGAAAGAAAGTTAGGAAATTTTGTACCTGTACCTTCATCTGGTCCTTTTTGAACCATTAAACTCTCATGTTCTTTTACTTCCTCATCTAATACAATAATACCATCATCTGCTAATTTCTTTGAGAAAAGTGCTTTATACACTTTATAAGGAACTCTTCTAGCATACTCTGGATTATTTTGTATATACTGCTTATAAAAGCCATTGTAATCATCTAACGGATTTAAGTTATCTTGATCAAGAAAAGCAGGAAATTTCTGAATAGAATTCATGTAATCCTTATTAAGCATAAATAACTCAATAGGAATATATTTTAAATAAGAACCATATGATTGACCATATCCAGTTACATAAGAATACCCAATAAGATCTTTAGCTATATTAATAAGTTCTTTATCTCCACTTAATATAAGCTCTAAGAATCCTTTATTGTTAGCCATTTCATCTATATCTTGGCTAAATGGAGCTCTATACTCAATAAGATGAGGATCTCCAAATTTTCCAGTAGCAGGAGATATTAGTCTAAGACGATTAATAAAGTAATTTTTTTCTAAGAAAGGATGAGATTTTTTAGCATCTTCTATTCTCTTAGCTAAAGGTTTTTCACCATTAGCACCAAATAATAATCTTTCTCTTTCTCCATCAACATTTTTAATTATTCCAAATTTAGGACTAGTAAATATATAAGAATAAAGATTATTCATTAAGTCTTCACTAAGAGTAATATACTTTTGTTTACCATAGTTAGCTATTGATCCCGTAGAACTTCTTTCTCTAACTACTTTTTCTCTAAATTTACTAAAAGATTTATCAAAATGTATTGGAGCTAATTCAGAAAGAACTTTCACACCAAACTCAAGAGCTACACTCATTGCATGACCAGCTTGACCTTCTGGCTCAACCAACATGTTTCTATCATTAACTTTTCCTAAAAGCTGGCTAAGATTTAAAAAGCTTTTACTTTCACCAAGCACTGCTAGTTTTCTTTGTTTATCTGCAATAGCAAATAGTGAGTTACCTACACCAGAGCTAATTACATTAGTAGCAGTCATTACAGAACTCAATGCTTGTCCAATAGTATCTAGTTTACGATAGAGTTTTAAAGCTGATAATTGATCAAGTATATATTTATCAAGTTTAGCTTGGTTAACATCACTAAGTGTTTTACCGGCTATTTTTTGTTTAAGTAAATCTTTACCAAATTCTTTTCCATCAATAAGATTTTGTAATAAAGAAGCTGGAGAAAATATAGTATCAGGAACTATATTACTAGAATACTCACTACTTAACTTTTTAGATAGTAAACCTGAATATTTTTTATAAAATTCATCAGCTAATTTAAATTTATCTACAAAAGTATTATCATTTAAACTATCTTTTCTATTCTCCACCTCATCATTAAACTCTTTAATAATCTGTTGAGGCATCAAACGGGTGGCATATCTAATATCAGCTATTTCATTTTTATCAGAGCTAAGAGATATTAAAGCTCTAATAGGTGTCATAGCTTCTACACTAAAGTTAAACTTATATAAGTTTTTCTTATTACCATTATCCACAGACTCAGTAAGCATCATTGATGTATTGTCAGTCTTGGTTCTAGTTTGAGATTTACCATCAACAGTTATAGTAGTTTTTCCTTCTTGAGTTAGTTTATACAAATCTAACTTAGAACCATTATCTTTTAATAGTGGAATAAACTTAATATTCTTATTACCATTTTGATCTACAAAACCTGATATAACTTCTTTATCTTGATGTTCAGCAAGAAAACTAATAAGCTGAGCAAATATACCAGTACCTGTTTTACCACTACGATTATCTATAAAAGTTTGTATTTGAGTTCTATAATCCATAGGCATAAAGTTCTGATCAGTTGGAATTAATCCATTCTTTTCAAAAATAGCTGATTCAGACTCAATATCTGGAAAATCTAATGCACGTGTAATTTTATCAAACACCTTAGGATGAGTGAGAACAGACCAGTGAATATCTTTATACATCTGAAGAAGTTCAGAATCACTCATCTTTTCCAAAGATTGATAACTGTCATCATATCCTTCTAAAGAATACTTCTGACTACTAATTCCTTCTATATCAGATTGTAACTCAGAAATTTGTTCTTTTATATTATCAATATTTTTAACTAAAACATCCTTAAGTTTATATTTCTCTTGGTTAGCTTTTTGAAGTCTTTGTTCATCAGTTTTACCCATAGCATCAGCATAAACATCAGATAGGATTTTATTAATACCATCTATCCTTTTTTGTTTCTTTTCCCTTTCTTTTTGACTGATGTTAGTATATTTAAGTTTTTCAATATACTTATTTTTAGATTCTTTTAGCTGACTAATAGTTTCTCTAATATTCTTTGGATAGACTGATTCAAATAAAGCATCCACTTTATCTGAATAGTCTTTTTTAAGAGTGGTTATTTCATTATTAAGTTTACTTATAGCAGTTTGATTCTTTGTAGAGTAGGTAAAGTTATTTACACTCATATATGAATATAGCTTATCCACGTCAAAATCAGATCCCATTTGAGCAGTGATACCATCTGGAACAATCACAGTATTCTCCATGTAACTAGGTAGGAATCCTGCCACTTCTATTGGAAGCATAGAAGAGTGTAACTGATTAGGGATACGAGCTCCAATTAGTTGAAGAACATCTTTACTAACTTTAGTAGGATCAAGTATCCATCTTCCATTTTCATTTTGAGAAGCAAGTTTCTTTAAATCTATTAACCTACCATTATCATCTTTAATAAACTGAGAAACAAATATTTGAGCAGCTTCTACCACTCCATTTTTTCCTTTTCTAATATATTGAAGACCTTTGGTAGGATCATAAGACTCTGTATATATAATTTCATTCTTAACAGCCTCTGTCAGTTCAGACTCACTAATTTTAGTTCCCACTGAACTTACTTGTACTAGTGAAGTACCTGGAAGTTTAAGTTTAACCAGTTTGCTAAATATACTAGTAACCAATCCTTCAAACCTTTTTCCTTTAGCCATCAAGTAAATAGGGATAACAAGATTACCATTTTCATTCACCTTGATACCTTTAATATCATTAACATCAAAGTCTCTATCAATAGCTTCTTCTTTTAATAAATTAGCCAAAGCTGTTTGATTCTTAAAAACAATATTACCAGCTTTATTTATTTTAATATTAAGTCTATCTTGAAGTTCATCTCTGTTTTTATAGAATAAAGCTATACGTACATTTTCTTTAAGTTTTTTAAAGTCTCTACCGTTAAAGCTTTTATCCTTAATTATAAAGTTTTTAATATCTAATATACCCTCAAACAACTGACGGTCCATCTGAGACACTACGTTAATTTCATCCTTTTGAGCTGGAATTTCTTGCTGAGTTCTTAAACCTTCTCGGTTTAAACTTTGAGTAACTTTTTTTAACTGAAGAGCAGTTGGCTCTACATAGTTACCCTCACTATCAAATACTTCTAAAGCTTTACCAGGACTACCTACCTTTTTACCTGTATCAAAAGGAGCTGATTGGATGTTATTATTTTCCATCAACTTTCTAAGCTTATCAAGTTCAGTTCCCTGAATAACTTCAGGAATCATAGGATAAGTAGAAGACTTAATATAATCTATCTTAGTAAAACCATCTATATCAGTATTAGAACTATGTACAGGTTTGGTGGGTTGTAATACTAAACTAAGATCTTCATTATCTAGTTTATAAAACTTGCCTTTATTACTTTCAATTTTATCAGTAATTCTCTGCCATGTTTCAAGTTCTATTCTTCCTTCAGACATAAGTCTATCTACATGCTCTTGAAGAGTGACAAGCTCTTGAGCATCTGTAGTAACTACATTTTTAAAGAAGTCATTATTTTTAACAACATCAGATATAGTTATTGTATTATATGTAGTTTTATCTACAGGTTTTCCATTCATATCCAACCACTCAAATACCCCCTGAGAACCAGGAGCAATAAACATAGCAGCACGTTTACTAAAGTTGTCAATACTAGATTTTACTATACTATCTCTATCTTCATTAGTAAGATCCTCATAAGGCTTATTAATCTTAGTTTTATAGAATAAAGATGGATCTGCTCCTAACACTTGAAGAGTGTTCACTTGAGCACGTGTATAGTTATATTTAAAATCAGTTATAACAGCTATAGCTTGATGACGAGGAGATAGATTTTTATATCTATCCATATACTCTGTATTAAAGAAAGGAAAGTTAAAACCTATAATTGTTTTAGGTTTATCACCGGTATTATCTATAGTTTCTGTTTTAACTATTAAACCTGCATCCATCATTTCTACAAATGAAGTCATTACAGAGTTTTTAAAGCTATCAGTCACTATATTACCCATATGCTCTATATCTTCTTGAGTTGGGGCAATTCCTATAAAAATATTTTCTTTAATTTGATTTAATCTAGCATCTGCTGTATCATTCAAAGTAGGAAATAAATAGAATAATTTATTTGACTTATCAAAGTTATTTATGGCAAGAGTTTCTTTATCAGCATATCTAGCATAATCAATCATTCTATCAACCTCAGATTGAACCAGTCTATATAATTTATCTGTAAAAGCCTTTTTATATTTAAAAGAATCTCTAAGCTTTATATCATCATTCTTACTAATTGCTATATCTGTAGCAGGACTAATATTATCTTTAGTTATTTCAATAATAGGAGTTACTGTCTTATCAGACAAAGTAAACATATTATAGAAACCAGTGGTTCCAGTTCCATTCTGATGTTTAGCCATAGCATCAAACACCATCTCTTTTGGAGACATATTCTTTCTTACTTTTCCAGCTTTATCTTCCTTATCCTTTTTTAAACTATCAGCATATCTAATACGATAGGTGAATAAGTTAGAATCTTTATCTAAGTTTTTTATAAGCTGATCAACTACTTCTGAAGATTTACTAAAAGAACGGCTAGCTAATCTATCTAAAAATACACGACCATTTCCTAGTTTCTTTTTAACAGTTTCTATATAGCTAGGTTGAATATAAGAATAAATGGTTTTGTTTTCACCATTTCTGAAAGTTCCTGCTTGATATTTATCTCCATGAAATTCAAAATAAATTTCAGCAAATTTATCAAACACTCTTTCATGGTTCATTGCATTATTAATATCATCATACTTAGAGTCTCCATTACCTGTTGGATCTTTTGCATATGTTCTTAATATTCTATCAAATACTCCATTAGGACGGAACATAGCACTTAAGGACTTACTTCCCATCATTTTAAAGAAACCAGAGTTAGCTTTATCTTTAATGTAGTCTAACATCTGAGGAGTAATTTCAACACCTATAGCATTGAAAAACTGCTGCATCCAGTATAATTTCTCTGTACCATCTTTAGATTTATCAACTTGTTTTAATGAAGCAGATAGCTCATTCACTTTATTTTTATTAATAACCAAGTCTCCTATTTCATCTTTAGATATGATACTAGAGTTTTTTTGACTTTCTAGCCAATCTGCTTTAATTTGTCTTATTACACTCTGACGATTAGAACTAATAATTTTAACAGTTACACCATTTTCAGATTTACCACCATTCCATAATACAAGTACATGATCTGTATAAGCTTTATTAATTACAGTCATGATTTCATTAAGAAGCTTTACGTTCTTATCCTTAGCTAATTCAGCAAGTCTATAAGATACATTCTTTAGATATGGTTTAGCTTTAGTCTTATCTATAATAGCATCCTGTAAATTTTTATAATTTACTTTTGTTAAGTTTGCACCAATATTCAAAAGATCTTCAAATATTTGGTCATAAGAAACAAAGTCAGTTTTACCAAATACATTCTTCTCTGTACTAGGGATGGTAGAAAAGAAAAGCTTTACTCTTGTACTAGCAGTATCTTTAGCATTAATTCTAAAGGCTCTCCCATCCTCAAAGCTTTCATTAGTTTCTCTATCAGATTCTTCTATTTCATCATCATCACGACCATCCTGATCTTCTTCTATAAGGGTTTGGAAGTATTCATGACTAAGACCAAAGTCTTCTAACATATTATCTTTAATACGTAACCCCACTTTATTTAATTTCACTCTAGCAAGATCAATAAACTTATCCCAATTTTCACCGTCTGTTACGTTTTTAAATTGTTCTATAGTTGTATTTAATTGATCAAATGATAAAGTTTTTATTTCAGGATATTTTTCTAGAATTTTCTCATTGGTTTTCAATGAGTTATACTCTTCTTCTGTTTTTACTTTTTCAGCTAAAAAGTTTAGTCTTTTATAATCATTAGTAAAAGCAGCTTTGATTTCTGCAAATAATCTATTAGCATTAATATTAATTTTTTCACCTGGCTTTAATGTACCAAGCTTATTAACCACCTCAGAGAATATTACGTTTGTATAAGCTGTTTCTTGATAAGGATCAAATAGATTAATATCAACAAAACGATCCTTGCTCAACTCCTTGACTTTCTCAATAAGCTGTTCATCAGACATATCTTCACTTCCAGGTATAGCTGATACACTACTAAATATTTGTTTAATTTCTGTGTTTGTAAATGTTTTAGGAGAGAACAATACTTTTTGAATATCTCTGTTTGGAGAAATAGTTAATTCATTCCATGTATTACCATACTCATCTGTAACTTGTTTTACATTCTCTTTACCATACTGTTTATTAAGAATATTAGTTACAGTATTTTCATAAAAATTGTAAATAGGTTTTAAAGCACCAAATCCTTCTCTTTCTGTTCTTTCAAGTTCTTCTTTAAGTTGATTAGCTTCATTTTCTAAATCTTTTAATTCTTCATTAATTCTTTTTTGTGCTAATTTTTTAGTATCAAAGTTATCATTTAATCTAAATCTTGCTTCTGGCGTAAATCCATTTTTATCTTTTATTACAAAAGAACCATAACCTGTTTCACTTATTATTAGTTCATCTAAAGAATCTGCTATATCACCTAATTTTTTTAATCTATCTTCTTTCTGCTTTTTAAACTCTTCTAATGTTGTATGTCCTTCCACTTTACTAGCTGTATTACCACTTGGAAATAATACTTTCTCATATCCTTTCTTAGCAGAGTCTTGTATAATAGATTTAGTAAAGAATGTCACCCAGTTATTATCTTTGTTTAGAAGTTGTAGGAATTGATTTTGATCATTTTTTCCTGTAAATTTTAATATTTCTTGTTTTGCTTGTTCTTTTGATTCTAATTTAGATTTAATTACTTCAAAAGGATTATTTCTAAATACACTCCAAGTATCATCAGGTTCTTGAGATACCGAAAACTCATCCTTTAAAGTATTTTTTGTAGATTCAACTAAACTACTTTTATCCCTACCTTTCTGAAAAAGATCAGATTGTACTTCTAGTATTCTACGAGTTTTAGTTGGTGTACCTTCTCCATATATATTGTCAAGGGAAATCTGCTGTCCTGCTGCCTCAAGTTGCTGTATAAGTCTTTCTTTTTCTTCATCAGGTACTATTCTATCATTTATAGTTTTATCATCACTTCTAAACCATCCTATACCATTCTCTGTAGCAAACTGAGCATGTCCTTTAATAGAAGGAGTGATAGCTGGTGTAGCTATTTCATTCTCTGTATAGTTAGTTCCTCCTGGAACTGTTAGATTGGAGTAATGTTTTGTTGGTATTTGTTTGTCATTATTAAAATCTTCATATTCACTTTTAGTAATTTCATTTTTAGTACTATATGCAGAATCAATAAGATAATATTTGCCATTCTCCTCTTTAACATACATTCCTTCTTCTTCTGCAATTTTCCCTGTTAATTTTTCTTTAGCAGTATTAATCTCAACAGCATAACTATAATCAGCTAACATGTTAGTAAGTAGTTGATCACGGTCTGTTGTATTATACCCTTTAAGAAGCTCTATTTGCTCCCTAGGAATTTGGAGGTCATTCTGCACCTTATTCCAAAAAGTATCTCCAGTTACCTTATTCTTCTCAAGAGTTTTAAAAAGACGCATAGCCTTATCAGACTGTAAAGCATTTGTAGCTTTTAGTCCAGCATCTACAACATTTTCTGGTGTAACTGATTGAATACTAGGTATGGTATAAACACAACTCATATTTATTTATTTAGCATTGTTTTTTAATAACATCTTTATTTACTAATGTTTCTATTTTAGTAGCAATAGACTTCTTATCCCCTTCAAATTCTCCTAGAATACCTGGATCAAAATCACCAAAGTCTGTAAGACCATCACCAAAGTCAGCACCAAGTAATTGGTCTTCTAAGCTCATGGTAGATGGAGCCTCTTTGGTTTCAGTAGTTTTAAATAGCTCATTAAATTCTTTTTCAGAATATCCTATACCTCCTTGTACAGTGCTATCAGATAGTTCCATATTAAATCTAATAAAATTATCTTTTCTATCTACATCTGTTACAGTGACTGTTCCTGTCACTGAAGAATCTTCTTTAGATGTAACATTTAAAACTTGCCCTTCTTTTAAATCTTTATAACTAACTTTAGCTTTAACATCTTTAACACTAGTAGATGGTTGAGTAACAAACTTCTTAAATCCTTCTATATCTTGTTTAGTGCCTAATATATGTATTTGTTCTTGGCTTGGTACTGCATAACTTGTACTACCTTTATCTTCACTAAAATTTACATACTCAAATCCAATATTTTTATTTTCTAATATTTCTTGAAGTTTTTTATTACCTGCTTTTTCCCCATCAGGTATAGCCATTCTATAATTCTCATGAAAATATGGAGATTGTTGAATAGCATCATTTTTAACTTTATTAATACTTTTAATTTCTTCAATAGTTAAAATATTTCTATCAAGTAATTCTTTAAGTAACCCACCTTCATCTGTACCTAAAAACCACATTCCATCTTTTATGGCTTGTAAATCTTTAATGTTAAGTAATACTTGATTTAAAACATCACCTCTTTGTAAAGCTGCATTTTTAGAACCAAAATGTATTAAAGGCTCTTTTCTAACTTCAAATTGATTTATTTTTTGATTGCTTCCATGATAAACAATATCTTTTACTTTACTATCAGGAAATATAGTATCTAAGTATTGAGAGTATTGTTGTAAAGCTTGTTGTTTTTGTTTATCATTTCCGAAAGCTTCTTTGTTTTCTTTAAGTTCAAAATTATTATCATTAAACCCTAAAGCTTCATATACTTGATTAGCTAATTCAGGATTAGAATCAAATAATTCTACCACTCCTTCTTTAACACTAGTAGATGGTTGAGTGGGTGTAGAAACAGGAGTTGCTTTTGTAACCACTTCTTTTACCATTGGTTTATCTTTAGTCACTGTAGTGAAATCAAAGTTAATCACTGGGTTAGAGAAATGTACATATTCACTTGTAGG
>Ga0194059_1000711_pt1 | contig 15081 bp, 12 predicted proteins | sample SepL6211m_MetaG_FD_163426 | JGI IMG/M metagenome (GOLD analysis project Ga0194059, IMG submission 163426) | Anoxic zone freshwater microbial communities from boreal shield lake in IISD Experimental Lakes Area, Ontario, Canada - Sep2016-L626-11m | ecosystem: Environmental > Aquatic > Freshwater >... | reverse complement strand
CTGGAGGCCTGATGCCATCGATATCCTTCCAGAAGCGGCACATCCCAAGTGAAGGCTTTACCAAAACCCAACCCCTGGGTTTCGGCCGAAGGCAGGGTGAGATAAAGCACATCGGGATCGATGGCGGGATCGTCACTGAGATGACGAAACAAGGGAGAGTGATACTGAATTGGATGGCTGCTGGCAATCAAAAGACGGGTGCGCTCTGAAGGAAGAAGAGCCGCCCCGCGCGAGTGAAGACGCAAGGCCCACAAGAGGCCACGAATCTCGGCCAACAGGGTCAGGGGCATCCACCAGGGATGCTTGAGATGGTGGCGGGTCCGCACAGAGCGCCCTAAATCAGCTAGGGAACCTGACAGAGCCGGGACAAGGGACTGGGTGCGCAGGCGATAGTAATAACGGCCGACGGCATGGTCGGGCTTGATGGTGGCCAGATGTTCGCCATAACTTCGCGTCCCACCGCGTTCCGTCTTGAGGTGGCGAATCAGGGCTGTGGGCTCGTAGCAAACCGGGTAACCGGCTTGACGCCAACGGAACGCAAATTCAGCCTCATAACGATAGGCAACACGCACAAAGTTATCGTCAAATCCACCCAGCGATAAAGCAAGATTCCGTGGCACAGAAAAATTGCACCCAATAAAATCGAGACACTCACGGGGCTGAAGTGTATTGAAAGTGAACGGCTTCTTATCCTCCGGTTCCGGTCCATCTGTATGCCAAGGCTGAATCACTCGTCCGGCCAATAAAGCCTTGGGAGCGCGCTGACCAGCCTCTACGTGGGCCTTCAAAAGTTGGGCATCAGGAATGATGTCATCATCAAGAAATAGCACCCTTTCGCCAACCGCCTGTTCAAGAGCCACATTCATGGCCACGGTGATGGAAGGCCGCTGCAGCCTTAACCACCGCAGCCTTCCCTCCTGCTGCCAGGCCCTTAAGGCTGCCTCGGTGGGCCCATCGTGGTCGGGGGTCTGATCGACCAACAGGAGATCATCTGGGGGGGGATCAAGGGCCAGCAAGGCACCGATCGTCTCCACTAGGACCTGGTTGCGGCCGTAACTAGGAATGGCGATGGTGAGATTCATCGCAGACGTGAGAGCTTGAGACGGGCCTTCATATGCAGCGGATTGAGGTCGAGGGCCTGTTTGAAATACTTGGCAGCCAGTTGGGGATGTGCGGTTTCCAGGCAAGCGGCGATGAAATAAGCGCCATTGGCCGCGCCGCGCCGGCGCCCTTTGGCGGGGGCATTTTTGCAGCGAAGCGAAAGCGCCTCAGCCTTGGCCAACCATGCTGCCTCGGGCAAACCCTGGCGACGGGCGTGGGTGAGGCTGACAATATAGGAATGAAACTGCTCTTGCTCCTGCCGCCGCGAACCGCTGATCGAGCCGGGGGCTACGGTGGCTTCGTAGAGAATCTGGGGGACAACTCGGTGGCGCCCTAACTCGACCAGCCTGGTCCAGAGATCAATATCCTGGGCATAATGAAAAGCGGTGCGATAGCCGCCAGCCTGCCCATAGGCGCTGCGACGCATCATGACCGCTCCATGGTGGGCCGGCCCTGTCAAACCATCCGCCAAGGAAGCCTCATCAGGCCTGTTAACCGTGAGGGTGGCACCCTCCGGCACCAGCAGCCGCACAAAAGTAGAGCAAAGTGACGCCTCAGGATCAGACTCAAGGCAGGCCACCTGGGCGGCAAAACGACCTGGCAAAGAGCGGTCCCCAGCATCCTGACGGGCCAGATAGGTTCCTCGGGCGAGTTGACATCCTTCGATCAAGGAGGCGGTCAGACCGCGTCCAGAACGCTGCAGCACCACCAGCCTCGGATCACGAGAGGACCATTCAGCCAGCAGATCGGCCGTAGCGTCGGTGGAGCCGTCATTAACGACAATGATTTCTAGGGCGACTCCCTGCTGGGTGGTTAAAGACTCCAGGGTGTCAGCGAGATCAGGTCCGCCGTTACGGACACCCATGACAACAGAAACTAGGGGAGATTCAACCATTAGCTCCCCCGTCGTAGCGAGAAGAATCGATAACCAAAAAGGATCATTCGTGCAGCATTAGACCAGCCAAAAAGAGTGCCAAGCAAGCCATAAAAAAGATAATCGGGGCCAATACGGCGAGCGGGCGTCGATGCCCGCCTAGCTAAATCAAAAAGATCCTTGGACGCAGAATCCAGTCCTGCCAACCCACATTGGCGGCTTAAAAGAAAAGCCGACCGGGCAAAATGGGCCATTTCCGGATTACGAATGTCCATTCCCGCCGCAATCGCCGAGAGAAAAATGGATTGACGGGCGGCCGCGCGGTGGAGAAGTTTGCGGGGATCCTCGGTGCCTCCCGTACTGAGATGTTCCGAAGCCAAATGAATACGCCTTACCGACACATCCTCGTTCACCCAGCAAAGGCATGCCCCTGTTGCACCCGCACGGGCATCATATTCCCAGTCTTCCTCATTGAGCCAAGCCCTCCAAGGGCCAATACGCTGGAGAAGACTGCGACGGTAAAGGGGGCTGCTTGTGGTCCACCAACGTTCGACCAGCAACAAGGGGAACAGGTGCCGGTGGGAGCGGCCGGTTTGGCGCATGGGCCCTTCTCGGCGTACCGGTTGCCTGGAATAATCCTCCTCGTAGCTGCAGCCATAGCAGATCTGAGCCTCTGGGTTCGCAGCAAGTGCGGCCACCTGGATAGTGAACTTATCTGGCAGTAGTAAATCATCACTATCAAGAAACTGGACAAAATCGCCGCTTGATAACTCAAGCCCCCTTTGTCGGGCCGGTCCCGGACCGGCGTTGGGCTGACGAACCACCTTGACCAGGTCCGGCCAGCGACGTACCAAATCAGCCAGAACATTTGGTGTGTCATCAGTAGAACCATCGTCGACAAGTATAATTTCAACAGGTCTATAAGTCTGGGCTATAACGCTATCAACCGAATCAAGCAAGAGACGGGCTCTGTTATACACGGGTATCACAGTACTGACCAGCAGTCCGTCTTTACCGAGATCCCTACTCAAGAGAGCCCCCTTAACCGCCTGAGAGACTCAATTCGCTCGACAGGGGAACGCTCCATCACTTCCCTACATCGGGAAATATTTGGATTCTCCCGATCCTCCTTGAGTGGTTGACTACGGTGCCAAAGGTGCACAATCGGTTCATAACCCCAAATCCAAGTTGGACGCGTTAGACAACGATCCCAGAATTCATTGTCTTCTCCACCCCAGCCCACAAAGCCTTCGTCCATTCCTCCAATGGCCTCGAATGCCGTCGCAGTGATGGCCATGCTACCACCAGCCTCCAGGTTCTGAACGATATAATCAGGGGGAAACGCATCATATCCAGCAAGTCCGCTCTGGACTGCTTTACTGTGGGCCTCAGTTAGGTAAAAGATATAACGCTTAGGGTTAATCACATCGTAACCCCTGGCGCGGCGATCTAGAATACGACGACAATAACCAGCTGGAACAAGCATGTCATTGTCATGCAACAACAAGGTCGAAGCCCGGGCCTTGCGGGCACCGACATTGAAAGTCTGAGATCGGTTGTAGGGGGCTGAAGGCTCGGCCAAAGGAGCCAATACATGGCGCACCCAGTCCGGCAAATCGTTAGCGATCTCCGAGACGGCCGCTTGCTCGATCACCAGACATTCAAGATGAACATCCTGTTGGGCCGCCAGGCTGGTCAGAGTCTCCAGCAGCAGGGGCAATCGCTCGCGGCCGCGATGTCCAATCAAAACGCTAATGTCCGGTGGCGATAGGGAGGCTGGCCGGGCCGGAGCGCACCTAATCGGGGCATGGTCAAGGCAACGACGCATCAGCCGCTGGCCAAGAGACGGTTGGATCCCCGGGGCATGCAACCTGGAGGTAAAGGTCCAACGACAGGAGAAACCGGTGCCATCCGGCGCCCTCTCCAAGCGTTCCGTGCGATTGGCCAAAGAAAGATACTCAGGGGCTGGGCTGCGTAGAGCCCTCTCGTAACGCCAGCGGTCCTTCAACCAGACTCCAAGTTGTTCACGCATGGGTTTCCAGCCGAGAGGCCTTAGCGAGAAGGGCACCATTGTCAGCGGCTTCATGCATGGAATGGGGCCATTCGCTGCCCGCTGAACGATGGCGAAAATTGAGGCCCAGTAGACGTCGAATCTGCTCAGCCCTTGAGACCCCTAGCCAACGGTCGAACCTGCCACTGGGGGCAGTGACAGCCATGCGGGCCCGTTCAGCGTTATCCACAGGCGGCAGAGGAGGAAGATCCATGCAAGTTCGGAAGACGTCAAGCCAGGCGGCCAAAGAAGCGGAATCGGAATAGCGGCGGCGGACCATCTCGAAAGCAGCGTTTGCCAAAATTGTGCGCAGCTTGGAATCACGAAGCCTGGCCAATGCCGCGGCAGCTGCGTTACTATCACCTATGGGAAATAAAAGTGCCGTTTGCCCATCTTGCAGGGCCGCTTCAGCACCGGAGCCCACGTAACAACTGCTCACAACCACCACACCAGCCGCCATGGCCTCCCAAGCCACAATCGGACCCGTTTCCCAGCTGGAAGTAATCAACAACACGTCATTTTGACCATAAACTTGAGACTGAAGTTGATGACGAGCTAGGCGGCCCAGCCAGCGCACCTTTCCTAAACCGATCCAGGGTTGAAGCTGGGCCTGAATGCTGGCCGCGTCTGGACCATCACCAGCGAGAGTCAAGCAATAGGGGAAAGAGAGACGATCAAGCTGAACAAGAATTGATAGAAGATCATAGACACGTTTTTGGGATTGTTCAAAACGTCCCACCCAGGCAATTTGCAAAACATCATCAGAATTAAGCCTGGGTGTTTGAACTACTGGCATGGTCACGCCGTAGGGTGCGTACAAAATTCTCTCCGGCGAGATCCAAGACTCCTGGGCAACCAAAGCGGCCGTAAGCCTGTTTGTAACCACAACAGAATCAATAATAGCGCGAAACTCACGCAGATCTGCAAAATAATCAGCTTCAATGGCATGCAGCGTAATAATCAGTTTCCCAACCTGCTCTCCCCGCTTAAGGAGGCTAGCCATTGCCGGAAAAAGCGCAGCTATATTGACACCGACAATCAAGTCCGGCTTGATCGTGAGTATTCGATGGATTATCGCCTGAATTCGACCCTCCTGACTACCGGTTAAATTTCGTATACCAATACAAGCAAGGTCTGGATACGCCTTGCTATACGCTTCCACGCGATGGAAAAGACCATCCGCTACTGCAATAATGACGTCATGACCGTCCTGCCTTAGTCCGGGCACAAGGTCAGCCAGCCAGTCCTGAACTCCGCCCAGAAGGTAGGCCGAGGGGGCAAAAAAGAGAATCTTCATAAAGATTCTCGATCCGGGAAGGCCAAGCCCTGTCGGAAGTCAAGGGGTTTTAAGGAGCCCAAAGAAGCCAGGGAAAGGGGCTGAACTGGATTAACAAAGTCGCGGATCTGTTTAATATAAACTCCTTTTCCGTCGGAAGATCGGGCCCAGAGACGGTAAAAACATTCCTCATTGGCAGTCGTATATTTTCCCCAAGTACGCCCGGAGACATCGTCAAACGAAGTTGTCTTTGGCTGATGATTGCTGTGGTGAAGATAGGGGCAAGGGACGTTGCCAATGGCGATCCCAGCAAGACCGGAACGAGCCGTGTAATCCATATCCTCAAAACCAATACCAGGAAAGGAAGGCTCGAAAATACCAACTTTGTCAACAACTTTAGGCGCTATAATAAAATGGGACCAGGTATCATTAAGGAGAGTGAGCTCAACAGATTTCCAATCAAATTTTTCCGCCCAACGCCTTACCCATGGATCCACACTCAGGTCATCATTAAGGATCCAAAGAGGTCTATCAATGGCCACCTGAAGCATTTCATTCCAGAGGGTTGTCAATCCACGGGGACGATCGTATAGTACGAATGTATGGTGCGATGGTGCCCCATCGCACAATTCGACTTGGAGTCGTGAAAGATAATCACGCTGCTTTTGTTGATCCGGGAAACCATTTACAGCGACGACAATTGGAACCTCCGGGAAAAGAACGGAAAGAGACTGATAGAGAGGCTTGAAGTAATCATCATAACGCTCAATATAAGTTGTGATACCAATGACAAAGCTTCCGGACAAATTTAGGCGACGGGGCATCAGCGGCGCAGGAACAAGTCGCTTGACGCCATGAACGAAAGACAAGGCAAAACGGTATAAATAAAAATTAAAATTTGGACTTGTCATGATAGGGCGTCAAAACGGAAATAAGTACAAATACACATGGCTTCTACAGGGAATCAATGGCTCTGCTTAGGGCCGGAAAACGATCGGCAGGCATGATGTAGTCCTGGAAACAACGTTTGCAATTCTCCCGCATCTGGGGAAGGTTGGAAGCAATGTAGGAGATAGCTGTTAGAAACTCCGAGTAATCAGAGACAATCACCCCACAATCATATTTATCCACAAAAGCGAAGCTATCTTGCTTGCTACATATAATTGGAACACCCATAGCGATAAACATGCATAAGCGGTTCGAGCTAATGCCCATCATTTGAAATTGTGGCGCTTGATTTGTATAAATAGCCATGCCAATATCGAAGCCAACTGCCGAGCGCCAAGCCCCATTCCAACTTAGGCGATCACGTTGTAAATAAACACGGTCTTGCGAGGGAAGATTCTCCAAAAGAAAAAGAGCAAGTGGATCTACCCCTAATGGCTGAATTACTGCATATAGTTCAGGCCGATCTTGAAGTGCTTTAATCAGCCAATCAGCACCTGCCGTCAAGTTAAATCCACCCGATGATGCCACGACAAGAGCCTGATCAGGAATATGCCATTGTTGCCGAAGTTCTTTGCGATAATCTCCGGACGGCTCAGGGGGCTGATGAAAACAGCCTGGATAGACAATGATTGAAGCTTGTGGTGGCAGGGGCACGTATTCACGAAGCAGTGAAACCCGTGACTGGTCATTAACAATATTAAATTTTGCCTGTTTCATCGCCCAGCGACATAGGTTTTTCCATCGCTCCGAACTATTACCCCTATAGCTACCTGCCTTGATCTCATCGACTAATATGAATGATTTTTTGTGCAGTATAAATGCCAATAACCCAACAACAGCCAAAGGTTCCTCGCTCGTTCCCGAGATGCAAGCGACACTCCACCAAAAAGGGTGCAGCAAAGCCTTGGCCACCCAACGGAAAGAATAAGTAACATGATGGGTAATTACATTTTGGCCATATTCTGTCGGGGAGGACTTCAAGTTGGGAGAAAATATATGAACTTCATGATCACTGGCTAGTAGTGCTTCAATAATGGCACGGTTGGGCGGCGAATAAAGTAGTTCAGGAATTAAGAGGAAGTGGGCAGCCCGTTTAGTTGACATAGCCATTAAATCAAATGAATGAATTTAGGGAAAAACATGAAGGCAAAGAAATTAACCATTCAAAGGGCTATGGGTGGACGACGTATGCTTAAATCGATGGGTACATCCAGCTTATTTTGCTGAAAATCAGACAAAAACCGATGAGTGTAATCATAGATAAATTCCGTTGGAAAATCTTTTTTTGTCTCAGGAGTACCCAAGGGAGGTGGGGTCCGAGTCGATATCCGATCATACCAATTATGATAGTGGGTGACAATGCCATCGATACTATAAAAGTTGCCGAGACCATAGCGCAAATACGCTAATTCATCAGACCAAACTGATGGTGGTCTCGAAGGCCTAAACAGGGGTTCACTCGCAACGTTAGACGTCAAGACATTCATGGCATACCATCGGAATCCGTGCTTAGACAAAATCGCCGGAATATTATGGGTGACATGATTTCCATTGAAATCAAATTCATAGTGAGGAAAAAGCCTATCGCGGGTCGGCAACACCACTAAATGGCGACATTTTTTGATCAATTTAGTATTAAAAAACATAAAGGAGCTTTCCGGCATATTAATTCCAAAGGGACGGGTCATCGGACCACAGCCGATATCTTCGGGCGATACAAGGACCACCGACTTATTAATCTTATCGATGCAAAGGGATGGCCAACGAGGGTCAATTAATATGACATCAGAATGGATTAGCAAAGTGTAGTCCGCTCTTGAGCGATTGATTAAGAAACTGAGGGCCTGTGGCTGAGTGCATCCCATCTGAATAACTTCAACCCCAAAGGAACGCGCTATTGAGACAGATTCATCCGTTGAATCATTATCAAGAACGCAAATGGATATGTCTTGCCCTTGGGTGGTCTCTTGCAGCGAACGAAGACAATGGGGAAGGAACAGCTTGCTGTTCCAGCTGGTTATACCCACAAAAATAGATTTGCCAGAATGATGCACCATCATCGATCCGTGACGAGGGGGAGAAGAGAAAGGCGTTTAAGTAATCGAACAGGAAGGCTGGATTGAATAGTAGAAAGCTGAGCTTCAAGGGCTGAATTTTGTTCTACAAGGGAAGCTACCAACTCCCTAAGTTCATCAAAAATACCATGCTTAGCATAAACATAAGCAAGTTCTTGATTGGTCTTGCTTCTAAACTTAACGGTCTTTGCTTCTGGATAATAACGCATAATGCCCAATTTATGATCAACAGCAGCGGGCTCGCATATGGAGGAAAACTTAAACCAAAGGTCGTAATCCATTAGGAGACCCAAGCTCTCATCGACTCCACCGACTCTGTGCCACAAGGATGGTCTCCAAAAACAAGATTGCTGCATAATCCAGCGATCGTCCTTCCAGTCAATTAATGCCTCCCGGTTCAAAATACGCTCTGGTATAAATCGCAAAAACTTGTGGTCCATGGAGATGACGTCACCCGCCCCAACCAAAAACTCAATGCTTGGATTAGAAAAAGTGTCGGCTACTTTGGCGAGTGTACCAGGTAGATAATAATCATCTGAATTAAGCCAAGCAAAAATATCTCCACTCGCCCGCTCAAATCCCCGATTGATTGCTTGTGATTGACCCTTGTCAGGTGCTGAAGTGACATGAGCCAAATAGGGCCTATAACGGTCAATCACCTCAAGCGTAGAATCATTACTGCCACCATCCATGATTATAATTTCATAGCAGGGGTAGTCTTGATTGATTATAGAACAAATTGTATCTTCAATCGTATTCCCTTGGTTCAATGTTGGTATCACTATAGATATTTTCAAGTTAAGGTTGGAGTCGTCAACACTTCTGCTTTGAGGCAGTGGCGCATTCTGAAGCGATCGCGCCGATGGCCAGCCATACAGAGGCGGCCGCGATTGATTTTGGAAGCCAGTCACCATCATAAATTTTATAGGTTATGATGACGAAGATTTTGTTTCCAATAAATCATGGTGAGCAGAAATGCCAGGGTACGTGTCCGGTCATCACCTGATTTATGATTAGCCAATATTGACGAGACTAATGCTGGATCAACAATGTCATCGATGAAATTTCTATTAGAAAAAATAAAGTCTTGCAGCTTGGGATCTCGATACCACTCAGAACTTAAATCATAACTAATATAAGGCGTTCTTCTCATGGCTGACGTCCAGTACAATGGTGGCGCTTTTACAAGCATTCGATTGGGAACTAATCCGTTTTCTTCTGGGAATTTCAATAACTTTGGCATATTTTTAGCAATAGCAAATCTATGCCAATTAGAGCCTAGTTTCCACGAAGCTGGTAAGTTCCAGATTTGATCAATCCAACGTCGGCTATGGAATGGTGATCGCCATTGGCTTGAATCCATATACATTTTTATGCCATTAGCGTAAAAATTTGGAACTCTTTGCTCAAAATAATAACGGGTTAATCCAGGCAAAAATTGCGATTTACAATAACTAGTTAGCCTCTCTGCGCGTGCGCTAATCCCAGCAGGATACAGCTGCTCTGCAAATTGACCATTAAGAGACGATAGTTCGTTGGGAAGAAATGTCGGATGACGATTGAGTTTCATACTCCAGAACTTGTGGAGGGCCCAATTGGGATTTAACTCTGCTAGCCGGCCCAATTGACCTTTGTCAAAATAATAAGAACGGGCAAATTCTCCCAACGTGCCAACAAAGAAACTACTTTCAGTTGGAATCCGAGCCTTTAATGGATAGAGATATGTATGCCAATGCCAGGCTGTTTTGGTGCCGTTGGTTAAATATGAAATTTGGGGAGCATGCTCGAAAAAGTCATTGATGTTAATCCGTATCAAATCATGGGTTAGATCATACTCAGATGCGATCGCTTTAGCTGTGCTGACATCAGAGCAATGATCATTACCCATTGTGATTAAATGGGGCTTGATTCTTTGCTGCAACATCGATCCCAATATCACCCTAGAATCGAAACCGCCAGAAAGGGAAAGATAGGGATTATTCCCCGACCAAGTCGCCACTTCTTGATTCATCGCTTCTACCGCCGCATTGGGGCTTGGACGGAGACGAGGAATTGAGTCTATGTAAGATTTAGAATCTAATTTGAGTTGACCATTCTTATGGTAAAGGCAGGTTCCGGGTGGCACTCGTCTAACTGACGGATGCAGTGTTTGGTTGTTAGTAAGGTTTTCAAGTTGACATAAGTCGCCTAATCCGGACCAGTTCCACTGCCAAGGTATGGAGGCCTGAGCAAGAATGTCAATAATTTTGTCGCCATGATAAAATCGACTGCCATCATAATAATAATAATAATGCATCGCTCCCACTGGAGAAGTAATAAGAGCGCATTCATTCTCCCCTTGTAGAATTAGAATGTATTCGCCGCCTACATCCCTAAGCGATTCAAGTCCTTGGTTGAAAAATAATTCAAGAAGCTGCTCATCGGAGCAATTAGTATAACCAATTTTGCGTAAACGGTTAATAGTCGTATTGCTCAGCATGACTTAGATGAATCTTTGCGGAAGGGAAATTTTAACTAGGTGGTTTTGCATTTCAAAGTGAAGCAAAACTTCTGTGCGTCAGAATGTGAGGTCAAGTTTAGCAGCAGCCACATCCAAGCATGGTTTACTCAGGTCCAACGCCAGCGTAAATTTTGCTGACTGTACCATGAAACTTTTCTGATGACTCCTTGTAGCCCTGCGGGAAGCCAGAAAATGACAATTTGATGCTGAATCATAGGACTGGAAGCCGCCTAGAATCGATCAATTGCGACTGATGATTTTAACAAGTTGAACGATATAATTTTCCCGTGCGGCGGTATTCCATAATGATTGTATCCAAACAAATGAAGTATGCCCTTAGGAAAAGCGTGTGGTTTCTGCTGATGGGTTTATTATTTATCAATTCAGATCTGGGACTATATCGTAAGCCCATGATATCTGAATCAATGCCGGCAGAAGGAATCGATGCTCAAAACCTAGCTGTAGTTGTCAATGATAACGACCCGTACAGCCTAGAGATTGGTAGCTTGTATGCAAAGGAGAGGAGGATTCCTGCTAGCCAAGTCATTCATTTATCCTTGCCCACGGGAAAGAGTGAATTATCGGTGTCTCAGTTTCGTTGGATCTTGCGAGATGTGAACAAGAGAACACCCCAGCATGTACAGGCCTTTGCGCTAGCTTGGACAACACCCTATCGCGTTGGCTGCCAATCGATTACCAGCGCCTTCGCCTACGGAATAGAACCGGGCCTTTGCCAACGCTCATGTAAGACAACACGTTTAAATCCTTATTATGCAAGGGGTGATATATACCGACCTTGGGACCAATTAAAACTTCGTCCAACAATGTTACTGGCTGCCAGAAACATTGACCAAGGCAAAGCTTTGATTCGCAGAGGATTAGCTTCTGATGGCACTGCCCCGAAGGGCACAGGCTATTTACTCAGTACCAGCGATCCCGTCAGAAACAGCAGGGCATCGCTTTTCGAAGAATCTATCCGAAGTATTGGCAACAAGTTCAAGCTCAAGATCATTCACTCCGACAGTCTGAGCAATGCTCAGGATGTTATGGCCTATTTTACAGGGCTAACCTGGGTAAAGAAGATCGATACCAATCATTTTTTACCCGGCGCCGTTGCCGATCACCTTACATCTTTTGGCGGCAAGCTGACTGACAGCAGTCAAATGAGCTCGTTGAGGTGGCTCGACGCCGGCGCAACAGGAAGTTTTGGTACTGTGGTTGAACCCTGTAATTATGCCGCCAAGTTTCCCCATCCTGGACTATTTCTCACCTACTACCTGAGGGGAGATACTCTGATTGAGTCCTATTGGCGTAGTGTCGCCATGCCAGGGCAAGGACTTTTTATTGGTGAACCGCTAGCCCGTCCCTGGGCATCTTCAATTCCCAAACAATCTCGACTCAAGGGTGGCGCTTCTGGTGCCATGCCCATGCATGGGCCAGGATCGTCTCTAGATCTGGATAACGGGGACGCCACCCAAGCTCCTGTTGGGCCTTAACGGAACTTGCGACAAGCTGGGCAGGATCACCAATCCTTCGCTTGGCCACATGGGCCAGCAATCCCCGTCCGGTAACTTTTTTGGCTGTTTCAATCACCTGCTGAACCGAATAGCCTGTGCCATTGCCTAGATTATATATAAGTGGACGGGAAATTGCCTCCTCTTTTTCTTGTAAACGCCAAATCCTTTCAAGGCCAAGTACATGAGCGTCGGCAAGGTCGGAAACATGGATATAATCTCTGATGCACGTTCCATCAGGGGTAGGGTAATCATCTCCAAAGATTTGCAGATAGGGCTCTCGGCCACTCATGGTATCCAGAACCCTTGGAATTAGGTGAGTTTCCGGGTCATGATCCTCGCCGATTTCGGCTGACGGATCGGCGCCGGCAGCATTAAAATAACGGAAAATGACGCTAGGCAGCTGATAGGCACTTGCAAAGTCAATCAATAGTTTTTCTACCATTAACTTACTTTGGCCATAGGGATTGATAGGATTCTGATCGTGATCCTCTGTCATGGGAATCTGTTTAGGCGGCCCGTAGGTTGCACATGTGGATGAAAAGACAATGGGTATGGGCAATTTTTCTTGCTCTTTAGCCATGGCAAGCATGGCTTCAAGAAGTGTGAGGGTATCACCTAAATTATTGCGATAGTATTTGGCCGGGTCACTAACCGATTCACCAACATACGCGTAGGCTGCAAAGTGAATCACAGCGTCAATGGGCTTGCCTTCCAGGCTTGTGCCCTGAAGGCAAGGGTGATGCCCGCGCAGCAATGATTCCAGCATGGGCCTATCGCCGAGCTGACCACAAGCAAGGGGAACCTTTAAGACCCGCTCGACAATCTCGCCATGTCCGTAAACGAGATTATCTAGAACAACCGGTTCGTGACCGGCTTGGGTCAGGGCGCGAACGGCATGACTGCCGATGTATCCAGCTCCACCAGTAACCAGGATCCTCACAAGCGTAGTGCCTCACCGCTATTCAGACTAGCAACGTAATCCATCACGGTTTGCTTGAGACCGGCATCCAAGGGGATCGAAGCTTTCCAGCCGAGGGAAGCCAGTCGGGAGATATCAAGCAACTTGCGCGGCGTCCCATCTGGCTTGCTTGAGTCCCAGTTGATATTTCCAGCAAAACCAACCGCCGAGGCCACGCTTTCGGCCAATTCTTTGATCGTCACATCCGTACCCGTACCCACATTCATAAATTGAATCTCGTGGGGATCTGGCTGCCATTGGTCTAGGCAGAACAGGACGGCATCAGCAAGATCATCCACATGGAGAAATTCGCGGCGGGGCGTCCCACTCCCCCAGCAATCCACGGTGGGCGCAGCCATGGTGTGGGCCTCTTGAAAGCGCCGAATCAAAGCTGGAAGAACATGGCTGTTGGTGGGATGGTAATTATCCCCTGGTCCATAAAGGTTGGTGGGCATCAAACTGATGGCGTCAAATCCATACTGAAGACGCAGGGCACGACACAATTGAATTCCCGTAATTTTAGCAATGGCATACCATTCATTAGTGGGCTCCAAAGAGCCCGTCAAAAGAGATTCTTCGCGGATGGGCTGCTCCGCAAACTTAGGGTAAATGCAACTACTTCCCAAGAACAACAACCGGCGCGACCCCCCACGCCAGGCGGATTCAATGACGTTATTTTGTATTTTTAGATTTTCCAGCAAGAAATCAGCAGGATAGGTATTATTGGCCTGAATACCGCCGACCTTTGCAGCTGCTAACACAACGACATCAGGACGATTAGCCCCAAACCATTGAGAAACGGATGCCGCATCAACAAGGTCAACATCTTGGCGGGAAACTGTGAGAATATTGTCATAGCCTTGTTTCTGGAGACAGCGAACGATGGCGGAACCAGCCATCCCCCTATGACCAGCTACAAAGATTCGGTCCTCGGGTCGAATGAGCGCTGTCATGGGTTGAGCATCTGCCATTAGCTGGCCATAAGACCGCTTGGATTGTACGCGTTGCGTCCCGGAACGTTCTGACTTTCACTTACACGGTGAGTTGAATCAAGCCCAGGCGGATCGGCTTTGATCCAAGGATCGCTCATTCTGACTGGAGCTTCCTGGGCCGAGTTCCGAGGCCGGAGCCGTCGATGGCCTTTGGTGAACCAGGCCATGGAGCCTGAATGGCAGCATGTTTTGCCTGTCTCGGTTCGATGGTGCCTGGCGGCACCAGATCCACAACCATTTCAGCCAGGGACTTCACGGCCCCGGGCCTTCCCCGTAGGGAGCGAAGGTTCTCCCGCATCTCCGCGAGCTTTTCCGGCTGGCGAAGCCACTGGGCCGCCTCGGCGGCGATGTCAGCAGGGGTGATAGAGCCCACATGCTCTGGAACCACGGTGCGACCGGCTGAGATGTTGGGCCAGGCGAGAAAACCCCGATGACGCAGCCTCCAGGCCGTTAAGGCCACCCCCACGAGCCGCCGCAACAACGGCAGGCGCGCCACTAGCCCCATCCAGCCATCCCAGGCCTGCATGACCTCCAGGTGCTGGGTCGGTAGCAGGACCAACATCGGCAACCCCAGAGCCCCCAGTTCCGCCGTATTGGCCCCCACCGTGGTCAAGGCCAGCGAGCACTGACTCAACAGCGCATGGGCTGGGTGTTCCTGCACCACAACAATGGCCTGGCCGCCGGCTGTGCGAAGGACATCACGGCCGATGGGGTCTGCGCTGCGCTCCAGCGTGGGTTCGCCGCCGCCAAAATGGGATGCGATCGGATTCGCGGGTCCGGCAAAGGCCAT
>Ga0194059_1000709_pt1 | contig 15101 bp, 23 predicted proteins | sample SepL6211m_MetaG_FD_163426 | JGI IMG/M metagenome (GOLD analysis project Ga0194059, IMG submission 163426) | Anoxic zone freshwater microbial communities from boreal shield lake in IISD Experimental Lakes Area, Ontario, Canada - Sep2016-L626-11m | ecosystem: Environmental > Aquatic > Freshwater >... | reverse complement strand
AAGAAAAAAAACAAGTAAGCGCCGTATAACTCGCAGACGTTCAAGAATGTCTGGAATGGGCGGTACTTTAGCCAACGCTGCTTTTCAAGTAGCTGGCGCAGTTGCAGCAAAGTTTGTTAGCAACTATGCAGTAAAAATGTTACCTGGTAGTATGTCCGCAATGACAAAAGGATTAATCGCCAATGCAGCGCCTATCGCTGTTGGTCTTTATTTCCCTAAATTATTGAAAGGCGCAGCTGGTGCTAACATTGGTACTGGTATGATTGTAGCTGGTGGATTAGGATTAGTTCAATCTACTGGTGTTTTGGCTGGTGTTGGAAATGTTTACAGTAATATGCCAGTAAAGAATATTGCTGGTTATCAAGCTGCAAGCGCTGGTACATACATAGCTGGTATTAGAAACTCGGCTATAATGGAAGCGTGTTAATTAACTTTTTTCAACTTTTAATAATAAAATAAATAATAAAAAAATGGCAAGTAGTCAAATCGGCGCAAGATTAGTGTTTGAAAACGCTAAAACGCTAATTCAACAACTAGGTTATGACGCATCACACGCGGTATTAACTCCTAGTTTTTTACGTAGTGAAGTGTTATTAACAACTTCAAGCGCATCTTATCACGTACCAGTATTAATTAACGATTCCCAAAATGGTGTACCAACGGTTAGAGAAACCCGCCTGGCACTTCAAGACTTGTTTATTGTTGCTGGTATTCAAGTAGTATTAACTTCTGGTGCATCTACAAGTGGATCAGCAAAGTCATATACTTATCCAAATTTAACAGCATTCAGTACTGGTGCTGCACAATTATACAATGTGTATAATGGTTATTTTAACGTTCAAGTAAATAATCAAAATATTTTACCAAAATGGTCGCTTTTGCAACATTTGGATATAAATCGTACTCAACAAAATACAAACTTCAATGCTGCTACTGCGACTTCTCCAGCACAGTACACTATTGATAGTGCTAGTTTTGATAGTGATGCATTTATTGTTTGTGAACCAAATATCGTATTAAATGGTGCTAGTAATATTAATGCAAATATTATATTGCCAGCTGCGCCTAGTACATTAGACTCTAATACTTACGTAGGAATTTTATTTTACGGCATATTAGCTCAAAATTGTACTAGCGTAAAGTAATGATTTACAATTAGTTATAAAGATAATCTTTTGCGAAGTATAAACGCTGCCGCCGCTGGTCGGACAATACCAGCTATTTTTAAATTTTTTAATTTTACAATATGACACGCATTGAAAGGTTTGAAGCGGTTGAGATCTCTGTACCTAGTGGCAGTACCTTAACACGTTTTTATTTTCCAGATTTGCCTAATTTGAGAAACGCACGTATCACTAATATTGCTATATATACAGCTGGCACTATTACTGCTACTCCTTTAACTGGATCAACTCCAGTTACTACTGCGGATCTTAAAAAGTCGTTTTTAACATTATATGAAGGTGATTTACAATTAGTGTATAATATACCTATGTTAAGTTTCAATAGCATTGTAAATAGTGCAGCTGATCCTTATCAGTTTGAATTACCTTCTGTTAATGGTTTAACGGTATCTTGGGTTAAATCTTATGTATCACTTCCTACTGCTTTAGCGACTACTGGTACTGCTTATAGCTTTGGGGTGTTTTATCATTTTTAATATATACTACTATGGCAATTAATAAAGCTATGGTAACTGGCACAAAGGGGTTAATGGACTGGTTGGATCGTAATTCAATCAGTCCTTACTACTCCGTTTGGTGTGGTAAACAGTTACTATTCTCGTGGAATGATGATGACAAAGAAGCTGGATCTAATAAATTAGAAAATGATCTGTACGCTATTGAGCAAAATGGTGTAGGTGATTTATTGACAATAAAATTGCATCCTAAAAAGGAAAAAGGCGGTTTTATTACTGATAAGACGCCAATTTACGCTAGTTTAAATTTCCGTCCAGCGGAACTTGAACGTTCTAATATGTATGGTATGCAGCCTATGGGATCAGTTAATAGTCGTTTAGAAAGTATGTTAGAAAAAATGTTAGAAAATCAAGCTATTTTGATGCAGCAAGATGATGAGGACGATATAATAGAAGGACCTAAAACTGGCATTGAAGGATTAATAGATAGTCCACACGTACAAGGTTTGATTATTGCTGGATTAAGTAAAATGTTTAAATTAGATAATCAACCTACTGGCATAGCTGGTATTAATGAAGCTAACGCAAACGAGGCTTTAGTATTATTATCTAATTTAATGGACAAAGGTGTAACAGTAGAACACTTAAAGAAATTAGACCAGATGTCTAACGCTAAATTACAGTCCTTATTAATAATGTTATAACTTTTTTCAACCTTTGATAATGGCAATAGATAAAGATACACAAAGAATAATTACTTACGTAGCAGTAGCTGGCGGAGCTTATATTTTAGTTTTAAAACCTTTACTGGTTAAACTTGGAATAGTAAAAAGCAGCGCTGAAATTATGCAAGAACAATCACAACAACAAAATATTAGCGACTACGTAAATCAATCTTTAGCGAAACAATCACCTACAAAGTCAAAAGGGGAATGGCAACTAATTGCAGATAATATATATAATGATTTAAAATTTAGCGGTATTGCAGATAATAAGTCGGACGCTGGCTATCAAGTAGCTAGGGTACAAAATGATGCAGATATTGCTACATTAATACAAGTATTTGGATTAAGACAAGAAAGTTTTTTTGGTATTAATACTGGCGGTTTACAAAATTTACCACAATTTATAATAGGTAATTTGAGTAAAAGCGCTATTGCAACAATTAATGATAACTATGCTCGTAAAGGCATTAAATTTAGATTTTAATATGAAAAAGAATATTTTATTAAATATTGGGTTAGTAATTGGTGGAATACTACTTTTTTCGTCCTTTAAAAAGAAAGGTACATTAAGAGGATTAGTATTAGTAGGACAAGGAAACGCGCCAACTGGTACTTATCAAGTCTATTCAAATGTAGGTACAGTAGTTTATGACGATATGATGAACGTAATTTATACTTACGATCAAGCTGGATTAGGAATGACGTGTACTGGACAAAAAGGATCAGCAATGTATAATGTAGTAATTGGTGATAGCTTCCAAAATGGACAAGCTGGATCAGTATTTATTAATGACGTACAAACTTTATAATATGAAAAAAAATAATAAAAAAGATAATACAATTTTGTATGTTTTAGGTGCTTATGCTCTATGGTACTTTTTTTTAAGAAAAAAGACAAATACTGATCAAGTAGTTAAATCACCGGTAATGCCACCAATACAAGCACCAGCAACTCCATTTGATCCTTTATTCGGATCACCAATGACAACTAGCGTAAATAGCGTAGATGCTAATTATACAGCTAAATTTGTTTTAAATGGATATCGTACATTAGGTAAAATGCCAAATACTATATAATATGAATAAAGTAGATATTAACGTATTAAAATACGAAACTGATTTTTATACAGTAGATTCTAGTCAATATGTTGGCGGTACAGAATTTAATGCAATTACATTTTTAAATTTGGGTATTAATACTGTATTAATTGAAAGTGTGCCATTGCAGCAAGGACAATCCTATGATATTTTAGGATCTATGGGTGAAGTAAGCAGCCAAAGATTTTTTGTAAACTTTGGTACTGGTGCAAGTAGTGGAAACAACTGCGTGGTTATTAGGAAACGTTACATAAATGTATAAAAATGCCGATTAATAATAGTGTACTAAATCAAAAAAGCAGCCCAGCAATATATACAGACGTATTCGCAAATCGTCCTACGTATGGTTTTGCTGGTAGGTTATTTATTAGTACAGATACAAGCCAAATATTTGAGGATAGCGGTACAGCGTGGATATTAATAGCAAACAGCGGTATTGGATCTACTGGTACTTTGCAAGTAGTTACCACAAATGGTAATACTACAAATACTGGTATAACTATATCAGCTGGCGGTTTAATTACTAACGCTGCAAGTGTTAGCGGACTTACGCAAGCTGGCGGTGTATTATTTACTGACGGATCTGGTAATCTAGGACAAGACGTAAATTTTAATTGGGATATAACTAATAATTATTTAGGTATTGGACAAACTGGTACACCTACTGCGCCATTAGATATACATAGTGCAACAGATAACGTATTTATGCAAATAAACGCAACCAGTACTAATAATAGTACAATAGCGTTTCAAAATGCAAGCGTAGGAAAATGGCGCATTGGTAATTTGTATAGCGCTGGAACTAACTTATTTCACATTTATAATAATACTACTGCTACTAATTTACTATCTGTAACAGCTGCAAATGCTGCTACATTTATAGGATCAGTAACAGCTTTATCTTTAGCTATTACTGGCGGTACGTCTGGACAATTTTTAAAAGCAAATGGTACAGTAGATAGTACAGCATATATTAGTTTGACGTCATTATCAGCTACGACACCATTAAGTTATAATAGCGGTACTGGTGCTTTTACAATATTACAATCCAGCGGATCTTCAAACGGATATTTATCTAGTACAGATTGGACGACATTTAACAATAAAGCTGCATTAGGTAGTTTTAGCGCTACGACACCACTTGCATATAATAGTGGTACTGGTGCTTTTACTATTCAAGTAGCAAATAGCGGACAAAATGGATATTTAACAAGTACTGATTGGAATACATTTAATAATAAGCAATCTACTTTAACTACTGGTAATTTAACAGAAGCGGTAAGTAGTGTACTTACTATTACTGGCGGTACTGGTGCTGTAATAGGATCTGGAACTACAATACAAATAAACCAAGCAAGTGCAACAGTTAATGGATATTTATCTAGTACTGATTGGACTACATTTAATAGCAAGCAAACACAAATTAATGGTACTGGCTTTGTAAAAGCTACTGGTACTACAATTTCATACGATAATAGTACGTACTATTTAGCTAGTAATCCTAGTAGCTATATTACATTAGCTAGCTTATCTGGCACTACTCCTATTAGTTATAATAGCGGTACTGGTGCTATTAGCATAGCGCTTGCAAATACTAGCACTAGCGGATATTTATCCAGTACAGATTGGAATACATTTAACAGTAAAGCTAGTTTAACAGCGTTTAGTGCATCACCGCCATTGTCATATAATAGTGGTACTGGTGCATTTAGTATTACACAGTCTAGCGGATCTACAAACGGTTATTTATCTAGTACAGATTGGACTACATTTAATAATAAGCAATCTGCTTTGACTAATCCTATTACTGGTACTGGTACAAGTGGATACGTGCCTAAATTTAATGGTAGTACAACTGTAACAAATAGTTTAATTTATGATAATGGTACAAATATTGGAATTGGTACTACAACTCCAACACAAGGTAAATTAGTAATAGCTAATAGTGGTCCTTCTACTATTTATAATAAAGAAACTTCAGTAGGTGTAAATTCATTTTGGATAAGTAGTGATGGATCAATAGTTCAATTTGGTGCTGAAAGTAATCACCCTTTATGGTTATATGCAAATAATATTCCAGCATTAAAATTAGCTACTACTGGCGCTGCTACGTTTAGTTCAAGTGTATCTGCTGCTGGTGCAACATTTTCGGGTACAACTGCGGTAGCTTCTGCTGGTGGAACTTCTCAAATGCGTATTGATAGGTCAGGTTCTGTTGCTCGTATTCAAAATTATGATAGTGGTTCTGCCGCTAATATATCATTAGCTTATGATGGAGGCAACGTTGGAATTAATACAACAAATCCATTAGGAATTTTTCAAGTAAAAGAAGGAACTAATAATAACGTATATTTTGCTCAAAAAACAGTTAATTCAATATTAATGTCTGCTATTGAGACAATTAATGATGCTGGAACTGCTAATACTGCATTTGCTATTAATTCAAACGAAATGTATTTATTAACGCAAAATACTATTGCAATGCGTATATTATCTACTGGTGTGATTAATACAGCAAGTAGATTAAACGTCAATAATTCTACTGATAATTCATTATTTAGTTTAAATAGTGGTGGTACATTATATACAGTAGGATTTAGTCCGACAGCAACTGCAAATAGTACTAATACATTAACATTAACAACTGCACAAACTACTTGGATTTATAATGGTACTGGTACAGCAACTTGGACTTTGCCTAATCCTAGTGGAACAAATCAAATGTTTTGGATTAAAAATGTTGGTACTGGTATAATTACATTAAATGCTTATAGTGGCACTAACATTATAAATAATGCTGGCGTAGGTGTTAGCAGTATTACAATAGCAATCGGTGCAACAGTATTAATACAACAAGACGGAAACGTAAAATCTTATCAATTACAATAATATGAAAACAATAACTCCGCAGCCAATATGGATTGACGGTATGTCAAAACCAGCAACTGTAATATTTTCGCAAGTAAATAGTGATAATCTTACAAATGAAGCTATTTTTTATTTTCAACTATATCAAGAAGTAGATGTAAATATAGTACCGTTAGTAAATGGTATAGTTACTATGTCTGGTGCTGATTATATTACTTATAATAGTGCAACTGACGCAAACGCTTACGCTTGGACGTGGATTGCAACTACATTAGGTTTAACCATAACTGGTGAATACGTGCCACCAATGACACCAGCTGAAATTGAACAAGCAACAATATAACTTTTTTTAACCTTTAAATATAAACAAATGGACAAGCAAAAAGCCCTAGAATTAATTAAACAAGTAGTAGATCAAGCTGTAAAGCGTGGTTTATTTGAAAATGTTGAAACTACTGTCGCAGTAGCGCAAGCATTAGAAACTATTGCAAAGGAATTAAGCAAAGATGAAATTGCATAGTATGACACATAATGATAATAGTATAGGCGGATCTATTGCCAGCGTAGGTACTTACTTATTAAGTATTAACCAAATAAACGCTTACGCGTCTTTATTTTTGGGTTTGCTATCTGGCGCTAGTTCAATTTATACTATTATCAATATTTATCAATCAAAAAAAAAGAAAAATGAAAAATCGTAAAACGACAATATTTGGATTATTAGCAGCAGTTGCTGGATATTTTGCAACAGCTAGTACTGGTAAAGTACAAGTAATTGCGCAAGCAGTTGCTGGAATTAGTACATTTTTACTAGGTAACGCAGCAGCAGATAGCAAAAAAGACAATTAAATACTATGACCAGTAACAAAAAAATACTTACTGGTGTAGTTATTACAGCCATAATTTTATTTATGTTAAGAAAAAAAATAGCTACTGCATTAAATAATACACCTTTTGGTGTTATTAGCGACAAGTTATTCAATGTCATATCTAAATTTGAGGGATTTATTGCAGTTCCAGTATGGGATTATATGCAATATAGCGTAGGATATGGATCTGGGTATAATTGGGATCAAAAACGTCCAGTAATTAAAACTGATATTATAGACAAGGAAACAGCTAAACGCTGGCTATTGTTAGAAGCGCAAGACAAATACAGTTTTGTAATGAGTAAGGTAAAAGTGCCAGTAACTGATAATCAGTTATTAGCATTAGCTAGTTTTACGTATAATATAGGTGAAGCAGCCTTTGCAAATAGTACTTTACTTAAATTACTAAATGAAGGGCAATATAAGGACGTTGTAGCGCAGCAATTTGATAGGTGGGTAAGTGCTGGCGGTACAGTTAGTACTGGGCTACAAGGTCGTAGAAAAGCGGAAAAACAGTTATTTTTAACCTAGTTTGGGTTTTTTGCATAGTAAAGGGCGAGGGACGTTTTTACGTCCCTTTTTTAATATAAATTCTTTGTACAAATATTTTAGTAGGTTTATCGTAAAGATTAATATAATCTGCTTTAATACTATTAGCAAATTTTATAAAATTCATCACATTGCTAATATTTCGGTATTTTCTGGGTGCGGACTGATCCAGCATAAATACAATAGCTGTAAAAATAGGCTTTCCCATTATAAAGGACGGTCTTTTATTACAAAATATCGCACGTGATCACTTGTAATGGCTTTAACCTTACGCTGGATTACCAGCGGCGCTACTGCCTTTAAAACGTCCATTGTTTGCCACTTGGTAATTTCTTGTAAGTCTTTTAAAGATACTGTACGTCTTTGCTGAATAATTAAATAGATCCTTTGTTTGTTTGTCATAAAATGTTATATTTGCATTAGAAAAAAGTTACTTCCTTTGGGGGGTTTACAGTCAGTAAGTCGCTACGCCTAAAAAACGTAGCGGCTTTTTTGTTACTGACCGTTATTTACACCAAACTTAATTTGATACCAGTACTGGAATATTGTTAATAGTTCAAAGTTCATTTGTTAATAAGTTTATAAAATATTATTTTCAAAATTTCCCATACTATTATAGCTAAAATGTATTTCATTTGATTTTAATTATTGATATATCAATTATATGCTGGATAATTACATAAAGCATAGTTAAGCAAGCGTATATTATTGCTACTGGCAATAGTATAAATATTAAATATATGCGTTTAAAAAATGTTATCATCATAATATTGTATAGTTTTAAAAATTTCATAAGCAACTTGTGGCACTATTGCGTTTCCGTATGCTTTAATCGTTTCTTTTTTCCATTTTGAAAAGGTAATATTGTCCAATTCTTTGGGAATCCCATCATCTCCTCCACAAATAGGGGATTGAGTTGGGAACTTTCCCCAATAATTCTGCTTAAAGTCATACTGTGCATTGATCCCTGTTTTATTTGTGTTGATTTCATTTTTGCTGTTGCATTTGTGCAATCCATCGCTGTTGGTGTTGGCAGCATTTTGTTGCCTTTTAATTGTGCATATTCTGATGGACTCGGAGTTCTGCCCTTTGCAAAATTCTCCGAACGAGGCACTTCGGTTGCTCTTGGAGTTGTAAGCCACAAACCAGATCCTATCTCTTCTATGGGGAGCGTTAACGGAACAAGCTGGAAGTAAAAACGGCAATACTTCGTAGCCTTCAGCTTCCATACTAATTTGCACTTCATTGAATACCAGTCCCCCATTCCAATTAGTAAGTCCGCGAACGTTCTCGCCCACAATCCAACGTGGTTGAATTTCTCTAATTGCTCTACACATTTCCGGCCATAAATGGCGTGGATCTTCTTTTCCAAGCCTTTTTCCTGCACTTGAATATGGTTGGCATGGGAATCCTCCAGTAAGAATCTCAATTCTTCCTTTGTGAATATTAAAATCTGTTTTTGTGATGTCATTATAACTTATTGAATTTGGAAAATGATGTTTAAGTACTTTTTGCCCAAATGGATTCCATTCGCAATGAAATATATTATCCCATTTCATCCATTCAGCAGCAATATCAAAGCCTCCTATACCACTAAATAAACTTGCGTGTGTCATAAACTTTGATATTTATTATTTTGATCTTTTACAATATAGTTTTTATTGATCCATATTTTGGCTAAATTTTTAGCGTATATTTTACCCTGTGCAGTCCTTTCTATAATTTCATCTACAATATTGTTATACAGCATTGGTATAGTAACTATCTGATTGCATAAGCGCCTACTTTCCATTTCGTCCAAATCACTAGCTTTTTTACCTTGTACTGGTGCAGCTGTTTCATTTTGCACTTGCTGGAATATACCGTTAAAATTCATTAATGTAACTGGTTCAAAGTCGCTATCAGATCGCATAAAGCGACTAGTCAATACATAAGTACTTTTATCCTTTTCTTTAATAATGTCAAGTGTACTTTGTGCGTAACGATCACTAGCAGATCCTATATGTCCAGTAGTAGTCAAATTTGATTTACTTTGATGCAAAACGGTAACTATCAATATATTGTGAATTTTAGTAATTTTTTTCAACCATTTAGTTAATAATGAACTTTCGCGCAGATCGTTAGCATCATTCAATAGATCTAGTAAACCGTCTATAATAAGTATAGAGCAGTCCGCATTAAGTTCTAAATAGCGTTCAACCATACGTCTAATTAAGCCGCTGCCATCTTCCCTAACTTGAAACGCATTAAAGTAATCTGGTAGCTGGTGCAGTTCGCTAAAATGCTTTATTTTACCTATTTGACGGTAAAAATCATAGTCGCTGCTTTCAGTATCAAAATAGCAAATTTTGCGTCGTTCTACTGGTAAGTGCAATTTCAAAGTAAAAATGTCAAACGTACTAAATGCAGACGCTATCAGCGCAGCTATGTACGTAGATTTACCAGCTTTGGGTAATCCAGAATAGACGCAAAAATTCTGTAATGATCCTACGTGTTTTCCACCAATAGTAAATACTATATTTTCTTTGTTTGGTGTATATGTAGGATCGTATTTTCGTTTTACAAGTAAATCGTCTATTGAGAATTTATAGTCAGTATTTTCCATTAGATTTTTTCAAGTAATCCAGCAATGTATAAAGCTAAAAATAAAATTAGTGCAGCTTGACCGTTTTTATTGAATAATATCCAGTACAGAATCTTTTTCATTTGATATAGTTTTAATTTCTTCTTCAATTTTTTTTAAAAATATTACAGCATCATTAATGCTATATGTCATTAATACAAAGTTGCTATCTTCTAAATTAGTTGTTAATCTAGATTTAAAAATTTCAAGGGCAAAATGTTCAAGTTTAGATAGTCCAGCAACTGGAACTACCATACGACCAAAATTGTCTTGCATTGGCGAAATAGGATAGGCTGGTGTAAGTGCATTGTTTTGCATAATTATAATTTAAAGGTTTAAAAAAGTTACTTGGTAATATAATCAATATGACATTTGGCGCTAATTAATGTAGCGTGATATGACATATCAAGGGCAACAATATAAATTTCGTTTTTGTCATCTACGATAATAATATAATTGCAATAAAATATTTTTCTCATATCTATAAATTTTTTAGGTGAAAATTTAAAGATTGCAAATCCTTCTCGTAATCTTCAATAGCATCTTCTAAAATGATAGCTATTTCATTAGGCAAATGAAAAGGTAACATATCATTTGTTAACCAAATCATTTGTTCAGCACCAATTTTGTTGGTACAGCTAAATAATATTTTTACGTTCCGGAAATTTTGGAAACCGTAGATAGTTTCCAAAGAATTTTTAAGCGATTGTATGCGCTTAATTTCAAGTAGCACAGCGGTAACGCTGGATAGGTTTGCAGTTTTCATTTTGTGGGTTTTTAAAGTCAGTTAAAAACAATAACGACATAAAATAAAATTTTATTATCCGTTCCACCAAATATATTTTTATATATATTAATTTAAAGGTTGAAAAAAGTTAATTAATAAGTGTTAGTTTGGGGGTTATGTGAATTATTTTTGTTTTTGCTTCAAGCAAAAAGCAAAAATAATTTATATTTCATATACATTGCACATTTCCCCCAACTTTTTTTCCACAATTTTGTTAAATTTAGAAAATAGGCAGAAATAGTTTGTTTTTATGCCAATTTTGGCTATTTTTGGGTACATTCAGTTTCTATGAATAAAAATATATGGCTGATACCAGCTGCAATAGTTGGTTTTATTTTGTATAAAAAATTTGTTTTATCACAAACATTCAGCGTATTTTTTAAAAATATTGATTTTTCTACATTATCTTTTTTAAATCCAACGATCCAGATAATAGTACAAGTCAATAACCCAACAGACGTAACAGCAGAAGTACAAAATATTCGTGGAAATTTGTTTTTAAATGGCGCAAACGTGGGTTATGTAATGGGTATTACTCCTAGTGTACTAAACACTGGATCATCATTATTAAAAATACCTATTACATTATCTTATGCCGGCTTAAGTGATGTTATTAATAAATTTAGTACTGGTGGAATAAAATTGGATTTTGACGGAATTATACAAGTAGATTATATTACTTTACCGTTACAATTTAGTTACTCAATATAATGTTAAGTAAAGAAATTTTAGCAAAGAAGTTAAGTCCATTTTTAGGAACAGAAAAAACTTTAGTATTAAATCAAGATACTGGGGATATTATAGACGGTATAGTTTCAATGCACGACAAGTACAGAAGCGAATACGATAAAATCTATAAATATTTTGTTGGTGATAATGTGGACGATACAGCTTATAATATTTGGTGCTATTTAAAAGACAATTTTAAATATAACATTGAAAGCGAGGATTTGCAAGTGCTACGATCACCAGCTAGTATAATGAATAATAAGGTTGGAATTGACTGTAAAAATTACAGTCTTTGTGCAGCTGGTATTTTAGACGCGTATCGTAGGAATGATAAATTAGATTTTGGATTAGATTTTAGGTTTGCAAGTTATGATCCATTAAATAAGACGCCGCAGCACGTTTTTGTAGTGATCAAAGAAAATGGAAAGGAATACTGGTTAGATCCAGTACTTGATGAATACGATTTAAAAAAGCAACCGTATTATTATAAAGATAAAAAAATAAACAAAATGGCATTAATAGCATTATCTGGAATAGGCGCATATAATCCTTTATTGGGTTATGATCCATCTTTACAAGCGCCAGCTGAATCAACTGTACAAAATACTGGCTGGTTAGATACAATTTTAAAAGCTGCGCCTAGCATTATTAGTGCATTTCCTAGTGGTGGCGGTGGTAGTCAGTATATGCAACCAAATCAAGGTTTTATATCAACTGGTAATCAAAACATACCACAAAGTAAATCAATGGGTATAGATACTAATACTATTTTATTAATTGCTGGTGCTGGATTAGCTGCATACTTTTTGTTAAAAAAGAAATAGAATGACAGATTATATAGGATTTAAGGAAAAAAATGATAAAATGGGCTTTGCTGTTGCAGCTGCTATTGAAATAGCTACGCAAGCAATACCTTTTATTATATCTTTATTAGGTAAAGGCAAACCAAATCCAAATGATTGGAAAGGCTGGAATGATTTAGACGCAAAAAATAGACAGCCTATTGGTACAAATGTTGTTCATTGGATCTTAAATGACGGTGATAGTATTCAAAATGAATCGCTAAATATTTTACAATATATAAATAGTTACGGTTTAAATAATGTTTTAGGATATAACACATTTTATAATAAGACAATAACCATACAAGATATTGCTAATAAATTACAACGAGGGGGATATGTTAATGAGGCTAATATGTTAATACAGCAAAGTACAGATCAGCAACCAGTAGATCAAGCAATACAAAGTGTAAAAAAAATAGGTACTTCAAATTTGATTTTATACGGTGTAATAGGTTTGGCACTATTTTTAATATTTAAAAAGAAATAAATGACAGCGGCACAAAAAACAGCAAAATTAAAATTTAAGCAAGCTATTGCATACAGACAAAAAACTGGTGTTTCATTAAAAGAAGCATTTGCACATATATACGGTAAAAAGAAAGTAGGTGTAGTAAAGAAAAAAGCAGCGCCTAAAAAGAAAGTAGCAAAAAAAGTAGTTCGTAAATTAGTAAAAAAAGCAGCACCTAGAAAGAAAGCAGCTAAAAAAGTTGTAAAAAGAACTACAACTAATATAGCTATTGATAAACGTTATAAAGCTAAAAAAGCTGGTAAACGTACAAGTGCTAGCGGCAATACTTATTATGAGTATAGAGAAAATAGATCGGATAAAGGAAAAATGTTAGGAATTGTTAAAGCAAAGCCTACGGTTATAGCTTTATCTAAAAAAATTGCAAAACAAACAGATCTTAACGAACATAATTTAGCTATATTATCATTGGCAAAATTTTTAAAAGCAAAAAAAGCAATAGAATTAATGAATAATGTTATTAAAATGCACGACAATTATGGATATATGCCAAAAAATTTAATTGATATAAGGGATGAAATATATAATAAAATAATGATATTACTTAAATCAAAATATGGTGAAATAGATTATAATACAATCAAAAATAGTTTTTAATATAAATAAAAATTTTCTCAATAAATAAATCAAAAATCAAAAAAAATGGCAAGAAGAAAAAAAACAAGTAAGCGCCGTATAACTCGCAGACGTTCAAGAATGTCTGGAATGGGCGGTACTTTAGCCAACGCTGCTTTTCAAGTAGCTGGTGCGGTTGCAGCAAAGTTTGTTAGCAACTATGCAGTTAAAATGTTACCTAGTACAATGTCCACAATGACAAAAGGATTGATCGCCAATGCAGCGCCTATCGCTGTTGGTCTTTATTTCCCTAAATTATTGAAAGGCGCAGCTGGTACTAACATTGGTACTGGTATGATCGTAGCTGGTGGATTAGGATTAGTTCAATCTACTGGTGTTTTGGCTGGTGTTGGAAACGTTTACTCTAATATGCCAGTAAAAAATATTGCTGGGTATCAAGGTGCAAGCGCTGGTACATACATAGCTGGTATTAGAAACTCCGCTATAATGGAAGCGTGTTAATTAACTTTTTTCAACTTTTAATAAAAATATAAATAATAAAAAAATGGCAAGTTCGCAAATTGGGGCAAGATTAGTATTTGAAAATGCTAAAACGCTCATACAACAATTAGGATATGACGCATCACACGCGGTATTAACTCCTAGCTTTTTACGTAGTGAAGTGTTATTAACAACTTCAAGCGCATCATATCACGTACCAGTATTGGTAAACGATAACCAGAACGGTACTCCAACTGTTCGTGAACAACGTTTAGCACTTCAAGATCTATTTATAGTAGCTGGTATTCAAGTAGTATTAACTTCTGGTGCTTCTACAAGTGGATCAGCAAAGTCTTACACTTATCCAAATTTAACAGCGTTTAGCACTGGTGCTGCTCAGTTATATAATTTGTATAATGGTTATTTTAACATTCAAGTAAACAATCAAAACGTTTTACCTAAATGGTCAATTTTACAACATTTGGACATTCAACGTACACAACAAAATACAAACTTCAATGCTGCTACTGCTACTTCTCCAGCACAGTACACTATTGATAGTACTAATTTTGATCAAGACGGATTTATTGTTTGTGAACCAAATATAGTATTAAACGGTGCTAGCAATATCAACGCAAATATTGTATTGCCAGCTGCGCCTAGTACATTAGATTCAAACACTTATGTAGGTGTTTTATTTTATGGAATATTAGCTCAAAATTGTACTAGCGTTAAGTAATTGATTTACAATTAGTTATAACGATAATCTTTAGCGCAAGTATAAACG
>Ga0194059_1000708_pt1 | contig 15103 bp, 15 predicted proteins | sample SepL6211m_MetaG_FD_163426 | JGI IMG/M metagenome (GOLD analysis project Ga0194059, IMG submission 163426) | Anoxic zone freshwater microbial communities from boreal shield lake in IISD Experimental Lakes Area, Ontario, Canada - Sep2016-L626-11m | ecosystem: Environmental > Aquatic > Freshwater >... | reverse complement strand
CCCGCTGGGTGGCCCTGGTCACCGGTGCCCTATCGATCCTGATCGCCGTTCTTTATCTGTTGATGGTCACCTTGCTGGATCGGCAGGGCCCCCTGCTGCCTCCTCCCCCCGAGGCCCTGGGCCTCGCCCCGGTGCCCGCGGCGCCAGCCGCAATTCCTGACGGCGTTGCCAAGGTTCCACCACGCGGGTGAGGGCCGCCTCCAGAAAGCGGCGCAGGGCTCCTTCGCGCTTGTTGAGCTCGTATTGCTTCTGCAGCACCTCCCGGACGCCGCCATCTCCCCAGTCCTGGTCCTGGCGGAAGTAGGTGATGAAGCTGCGTCCGGCCACCCGGGTCAGCCAGGCTGCTGTCACCGCCTGTACCGCCCGACCCAGGAGGAGGGTTGGCAGGTTCAAGCTCAGGGCGCCGCTGATCAGACCGATTCCGCCTTTGATCAGACCTAACCCCGCCAGGGTGCGGCCCACGGAGAGGGCCAGGTCCTGGGCCGTCTCCCGGCTGAGGCTCACCCCGTAGATACGGCCAATCTCGATCACCATCTGGGCATTGACCGCCGCCGTCCCCAGCAGGTCCACGCCCGGCAGGGGATTCACCAGCAACACACCGGCCCCAATCCACATATAGCGCTCCACGATGGCCTCGGCATCCCGGCCCCGCTGGCGGTCCAGGAGCTGTTGGCTGGCTTCGCCCAGCTGGCGGCTCTGGAGTAGCAGGTTGTCGGCGATCAACTCTTCCCCGTCGGCCCGTAGTACCGCCGCCATGCGCCTGAGAAGCCCCTGAACCTCCGGGGGGGGTTGGAGGGGGCGGCCCCCTGGCATCGGCACGCTCTGGGGCGAGGCGCTGGCCGCAATGACATCCTCAGGAGCGATGCGGCCGGCGCCCCGCTGGCGCAACAGGGCCAGAAGTCGTTCCTCCTCCCGTTCGCCCCGCAGGTCGCACTTGTTGAGGACCAGCAGCAGGCGTTTGCCCAGGCTGGCCAGGGTGTCGAACACCTCCTGCTCCGCCGCCCGCAGGTCGCCATCGACCACCAGTAGCAGCAGATCGGCCTTGGCGGCTCGGCGGCGGGCCAGCTCTTCCCGCTGCCGGCCCTCCTGACCCCCTTCGAGGATCCCTGGGGTGTCCTCCAGGATCACGGCCCGGGGCAGCCCCTCCAGCCGCAGGCGGTAGCGCGTGCTGCGCTCGGTCGAGCCCATCGCCGCTGCCACGCTGCCCACCAGCTCGTTGAGCAGGGCTCGGATCAGGGAGGTCTTGCCCGTGGAGCCGCTGCCAAAGACGGCGATTTCCAGGTCGCCCCGTTCCAGTTCGGCCTGCAGGCGCTGGCGTTCCTGGCGCAGGGCTTCCCGCTCGACCTCGTCACGCACCCGATCGAGGGTTTGGTCGATGGCCTCCAGGTGGCGGGAGGCGGCTTCCCGGCGGCTGCTGGCCGGCGGTTGGGGTGGGGTGGAGCGCCCTGGGCGGCCTTTGCCGCCGCGGCGCCACCACGGCAGCACCCCCTGGGCCAGTCCCAGGGCCAGGGCCGCCAGTAGCAGCAACATCAAGGGGGCGACCAGCCAGCCCGGCAGCCAATAGCTCAACTGCCAGATCAACTGGTTGATGCCCTGCAGCACGGCGGCGACCAATAACAGCGCCACCAGGCCCAGACCGATCCCCATCCATAGCCGCATCCTGGGCATCAGGGTGTGGCGGCGGCGCGGATGATTTCTCCCCACAGTCCAGCGGCCAGGGCACTGGTGGCCCGGGTGGGACGGTTGTCGTCATTGCCCATCCAGACCCCCATGACCCAATGCCGTTCGGGCTCAAAGCCCACGAAAAGCAGGTCCCGGCCTTCGTTGGTGGTGCCGGTCTTGCCCCCGGCCCGGCCGCCCACATAGGCCGCCGTGCCGGTGCCGTTGCTGACCACTCCCCGGAGCAGTTCCTGCATGGTCGCCGCTGTGCTGGCGGCCATGGCGCGCCGACCGAAGTTGTGGAAGTTGGGGGTGTCCCGCCCTCCACGGCAGGGGGGTTCCCAGGATTGGCCGGTGCTCGTTCCATGGCCTGCTTTGCCTTCACGGCCGCTGCCCGACTCGTTTTCGCCGCCAGTGCAGCGCTCGGCGTCGGTGAGTTTGCGAATCGTGCTGGGGGCATGCCAGATGCCGTCGTTGGCGACGGCCCCGTAGGCGGCCGTCAGCTCCAGCAGGGTCACCTCACTTTGGCCAAGGGCCAGCCCCGGCACTGGTTCCAGGGGGCTGGTGATGCCCAGGTCCCGCGCTTTCTGGGTGAGGGCGGTGAGACCCACGCGACGGGCCAGGCGCAAGGCCGCCGTATTGCTGCTGATGGCCAGGGCCTGGCGCAGGCTGATCAGACCTCCGCAGGCACTATCGAAAAACTGGCCCTGCCAGCGCAGGGGGCCGCAGGCGATGGAATCGCCAGCCCGGGCTCCCTGTTCAATCGCCACGACGTAAGGAATCAACTTGAAGGTGCTGCCCGGCTGCCTCTGGGCCATGGTGGCCCGGTTGAACTGGCTCTGGCGGTAATCTCGGCCACCGGCAATCGCCAGGATGCCGCTGGTGCGGCTGTCGAGCACAACCACAGCCCCCTCGTTAACGCCCAGCCCGGTGCTGGCCACAAGCTTTTGGCGCAGCAGGCGCTCCACCAGGGTTTGCAACGCTGGATCGAGGTGGGTATCGATGAGGTAATTGCCCTCCGCGGCCACGTCGGTGCCCACCAGGTTCTCCAGATCCCGGCGCACCTGGTCGCTGTAAAAGGGAGCCACATGGCGTTGGCTGGAGCGGCAGGCGTTGGCCGCCAACTCAATGGGGGCCCGGCGGGCGCGGCGGGCCTGGTCTGGGCTGATGCGGCCGGTGGATTCCATCTTGGCCAGGACGCCATTGCGGGCGGCCAGGGCGGCCTGGGGATCCAGACAGGGGTCGTAGCCATTCGGGGAGGGCAGCAGCCCCACCAGCAGGGCCGCCTGCTCCAGGGAGAGGCGCCTGGCCGGACGATCGAAGTAACGACGGGCAGCATCTTCAAAGCCCCAGCCCACCCCCAGGTACACCCGGTTCAGGTAACTACGCAGTAGTTCAGCCTTGCTGAAGCGGGCTTCCAGTTGCAGGGCCACCAATAGTTCTCGCCATTTGCGGGCGAGGGTTTCCCCCTGGCCCACCTGGTCGGGGTAGAGGCTGCGGGCCAACTGTTGCGTCAGGGTGCTGCCCCCTTCCAAGACGCGGCCCCCCAGCAAGTTGGTCACCAGGGCCCGACCCGTTCCGATCGGATCGACCCCCGGATGCCACCAAAAACGACTGTCCTCACTCGAAAGGAGGGCCTTGATCAGCACCGGTGAAAACTGTCCCAGAGAGGGGAGCTCTCGATGGTGCTGGTCCTCCGCTGAGGCGATCGGGCGGCTTTCCCGGTCGTAGAGCACGAGGGGCCCCCGGACCGGGGCCAGGCTGCCCCGAATTGGCACCTGCAGGCAGGACAGCGTCAACAGCACTAGTCCAGCCAGGGCACCGCCCGCCAGGCCGGCCGCCGCTAGACGACGCCAACGGTTCTGGCCAGGCCAACGGGGGGTCCCAAAGGTCAGTTCCGGCAGGCCCCCCTCCTGGTTGGGTCCAAAGCGCACCCCATCGCCATCCCGCAGCACCAGTTGCTGCACCCTGCGGCCTTGCCACCACAAGCCATTGGTGGAGTCGCAGTCGCTCAGAAGCCAGTTCCGACCCCTTTGTTCCAGCAGGGCATGGCGGCGGCTGACGGCGGCGTGGTCGATCACCACATCGGAGCCAGTCTCCCGACCGATGCGGTAGCAATTGCCATGAAGAGGCACCGATCGGGGTTCTTCGCCCGGCACATGCAGCACCAGGTGGGCCTCGCCGGGGGAGTGGCGCGTTAGGGGCTTGGGTTGAAGGCGTTCAGGGGGTGCTGGAACCACGGGAGCGGCGCTGGGGCGCAAGCAGATGGATGGCGAAGCAGGCCACGGCCAGATTGATGGCGATGTCGGCGATGTTGAAGATCGGAAACGCGATGGGCATGAATTCCAGGAAGTCGACCACCGACCCCAGCCGCCACCGGTCAATACCATTACCTGCCGCTCCTCCGAGCAGGAAGCCGAAGGCCAGGGCCTGCCAGCGGTCGGTGGGAGGCTCCCGCAGGATCCACAGCACCAGGCCCAGGCTCACCAACAGGCTGATCCAGCCCAGCAGTTGGGGATTGCCGCTGAACAGGCTCCAGGCGGCGCCGGTATTGCTGACCCGGCGCAGCTGCAGCAGTCCGGGCAGGAAAGGGTGCCCTTCCCCGGCAGGCAGGCGGCCGAGGACCCAGGCCTTGCTGATTTGATCGAAAACCAGCAAAAAAATGGCCAGCACAAAGGCCAGAAGCTTGCGGCGATTGGGCCCAGAACCTGGGCCCGGGGAGGGGTGACTGGCGTTCACGATTCGATCAAGAGCAGGTGGCGCAGGGGCCAGGCCAGCACTCCGGCCGCACAGCAGAGCAGGAGCTGGGGGAGCACCGCCATCGCATAACCACTGAGCAAGGGGATCACATTGGCCCCCCAGCGGCCCACCAGGGCCCCCAGCAGCAGGTTGGCCATGCCGCAGAACTGCAGCACCAGCAAGCCGATGGCCGCCGCGCCCGCCAGGGCCAGGGGATCATTCATGCCGTTTTGGCGCGACAGTTTGCCGGTGATCCAGGCCGCCGGTAGAAAGCCGGCCAGATAGCCGAAGCCCGGATCCAGGAGGTAACTGGGGCCGCCGCCACCGTGAAAGACCGGGAGCTGGAACAGGCCGATGCTGAGGTAAGCGGCGGCCGCCAGCAAGCCGGCGCGATGCCCCCCCACCAGGGCCGTGAGCAACAGGGCCGGCACCTGCAGGGTCACCCCCAGGGGCCGCAGGGCCAGGGTTCCCTGGTCGGGGAAGGGGAAGACGGCAGGAATCAGGCCACCGGCCACGATCAGCAAGAGACCGGCGATCGCACCGCTCCAGGTGGCTAGGGCCCGCAACATCGCATCACCGGGGTGCATCCCATCCTGCAGCAGCTAGGTTCACCTGAAAAGGGCGTGAACCCGCGCGTCCAGTGCCGCCATGCCCGGCCCATCCCCTTCTGTTGTCACCGGTTCCTCGGGCCCGTCCCCCGAGCCCAACGAGGGACCGCCTGGTTCTGAGATCGCCCTGGCGGTCGGAGATTCCGTGCGCCTCGTCGGCGTGCCGTCCTATCTCAAGACCGCTGATCCGATGCCCATGTTGCGGCCATCGGATCTGGTGGAGGCTGAGGAAATCGGCCAGGTGGTCGAAATCCGTGCCCTCGGCCAGTTCGCCGTGCGGTTCCGCCGGGGAGCGTTTCTGTTAAGCCGGGCGGATCTCAGTCCTGTGGAATCCCCTGGTTAAGGGGGTGATCATCCCAGACCGACTCGGCGGGGTCGAGGCCCTCGGCTGGGCCCACCAGGCTGAGGCTGGGATGGCCCAACCAACGGCCTGCGGCTTGCTGGAGATCGTCCGGGGTGAGGCGAGAGGCCCGCTCCAGGGTGCGTTCCACGTGATTTTCGGGCAGCCCGTGGCTGAGAACCAGGGAGAGACGGTCGGCGATCTGGGAGCAGGTCTGGCGTCCCATGGCATCTTGGCCGCGGAACTTGGCCTGGGCCAGCTCCATCTCCGCTGCGCTGAGGGGCTCCTCCAGCAGGCGGCTCCATTCGTCCAGCAGGCAGTGGGTGGCTTCTTCGGCCCGATCCGCCGAGCTGGATAGATGCATCACGAAGGGCGCAGCGCCGGATCGGGCCGGCATGTGCACCCCCACGTCGTAGGCCAGGCCCCGCTCCTCCCGCATCACCTGGAACAGGCGGGCTGACATGCCCGAACCCAGATGGGTCTGGAGCAGCCGCAGGGCCGGGCCGTCGGGATGGCCCAGGGGCAGGGTGGGCGTGCCCAACATCAGCACCAATTGCTCGGTGTCCTGCTCCTGGAGCTCGATGTTGCCGCAGAGGGCCGACGGGGGTTGGCTGTTTTCGGAGCCCAGGGAAGGCGGCAGGGCCGTTGTCCAGGGGCTGTGGCTCAGGGGGGCCTCCAGCAGCGCCTGGAGGTCTGGTGGCACCGTTCCGCAGAGCACCAGTACGGCACCCTCGGTCCCCAGGCCGGTGACGAGGGACCGGAGATCTGGGCCCGTCAGGTCGGCCAGTTCTTCTTCTACCCCTAAGGGGTCATGGCCGTAGGGCCCATCGCCGTAGAGCAGGGTGCGCAGAGCGTCATGGGCCAGTTGGAAGGGATCTTCCCGCTGGCGCCGCAGGGTTTGCAGGTTGAGTTGTCGTTCCAATTCGACCTGGTCGGCCTCCAACCGGGGCCTCCGCACCATCTCCAGCAGCAGGGGCAACAGGACGTCGGCGTCCTCGGCGGCGCAGTGCAGGCCCACCATCAAGGCGTCCTCACTGGCCTCCGCCCGCAGGGAGGCCCCGCGCCCCTCGACGCAATCGGCCAGGGCCTCCGCATCCAGGGAGCCGCAACCCCGGGTCATCAGTCCGGCCAGCAGCTGGTGGGCCCCCCGCTGGTGTCGGGGGTCGGCGCTGCTGCCGCCGCGCAGGACCAGCCGGGCCGCCAGCAGGGACGGGCCGGGGCGTTCCTGGACCACCACGGGCAGTCCGCCGCTAAGGGCTAAACGTTGGTGGATCGTCATGCCGGCACCGCTTCAAGGACCGTGGCGAGGGCCGGATCAAACCCGATGAGGACCTGCTGTTGCAGGGTCTCGGGCGTCCAGCGCTGCAGCATCTCCAGGGGGCTGGCGAGGCGGTTTTCCCGTTGCCAGAGCTGGTTACTGCCGATCAAGCCGGCTACGCCGGCCGACGATTCGAGGCTGAAGCGATAGCTGTTGGCCACCAGCCGCTGGGCCCGTTCCCATTCCTCCTTACCGATCGGTGCAGCCATCACCTCCTGCCAGACCTCCGTGATCGCCTGCCGCACCGCCTCCAGATCGTCCGGTTCGCAGACCGCCTCCAGCAGGGCCAGGCTGCCGCCCTGCATGGCATGGAGATCGAGATCGATGCTTTCCACCAGTCGTAGGTCCTCCCGCAGGCGATCGACCAGCCGGCTGCGGCGGCCTTCTGACAAGACTGTCGTGGCCAGGTCGCTGCCGATCAGGGCTTCCAGATTTCCAGCCGGGGGTTGGGCCCAGGCCATCAGCAGTCGGGCCGCCTCCAGCCGGGGTAAGGCCAGGCGTTGCTCGCCCGGCACCACTTGGAGCGCTGGGGGCTGGGTGGTCTCGGTTGGATCCCCGTTCGTCAAGGACCCCAGGGGGCCAAGGGCGGCCCGGGTCGCTAATTGGCCATCGGCGATGGCTCCGGCCAGGGACAAAACGCAGCCCCCGGGTCGGTAAAGCCGTTGGTGGAAGGCGGCCATGGTCTCGGGGTCATGGCGCAGCAGCGATTCCCGATCGCCCAGGATCGGCAGGCTGTAGGGATGGCCGGGGCAAGCTTCGGCCAGGAGTCGTTGCAGGGCCACCTCTTCCGGTTGATCCTCGCTTTGGGCGAGTTCTTCGAGCACCACCTGCCGCTCCATGGCGAAGGCCTCGGCTTCCAGGCGGGGGCGCAACACCAGATCAAGCAGCAGATCCAGGGCTTCTGCCGCCGCGTCGGGCGGAATCAGAACGTGGAAATGGACGTCATCGAAACCGGTGGCGGCATTGGTCATGCCCCCCAGGGCCTCGACGCGGCGATCGAATTCGCCTGCGGCCAAAGCATCACTGCCCTTGAACACCATGTGCTCCAGGAAGTGGGCCAGGCCGTGCTCCTGCTGCCGTTCAAAGCTGCTGCCAGCTTGACACCAAAAGTCGATGCAGACCAGGGGGGCTTCGGGGAGGGGGAGGCTCACCAGTTCGACCCCATTGGCGAGTCGCTGCCGTTGGGGATCCCCCAGGCCGCTCAGCAACGGGGCCGAAGAACCCCTCGTCTCACTCATGGATGCGTGGCAGGATCGCCATTCTGCGTGGCTGGGCGTCCCTTTGTCCTCTCCCCATGGTTCGGGCTTGCCGGACAGGCCCGTGGCCCCTGCGGCCCCTCCGTCGGATCAGGCCGCTGCGGCCCTGTCCCCAGATCCCGCCGCCGGGGTCCATCCCTTGGTGGATGCCCTGGCCGAGCGGATACGCGGCTGTCGGGACAGATTGCCGGGTCTGGCCCCGTTGCCGATCGATCCGGAGCTAGAGGCGATCAGCGGCAGTCTCGATGGCGAACGGCTGTTCATTCGCAACGAGTTGCATCACTGCCAGGGCCTGCGCAAGCTGCACCTTGAAACCGCCCGGTTGGGGGCTGGGTTGCAAATTCTCCACTGCGTCTTTTTCCCGGATCCCCACTTCGATTTGCCCATTTTCGGCGCCGATATTGTGGCCAGCCGGGGGGTTGTGTCGGCGGCCATCGTCGATCTTTCCCCCGTTGACGGGGCCCTCCAGGCGTCCTTGACCCAGGCCTTGGCGGCCCAACCGCGGGGCCCCTTTGCCCAGGTGCGGGAGCTGCCCCCTTGGGGCTCCATTTTTTCCCCCCAGGTCCTTTTTGTGCGCCCCCAGGGCCCCGAGGAGGAAGGGGCCTTTGTGGAGGCTGTGGCTGGTGTTCTTGATGTTCTGGCCGCTGCTGTGCTCCAGGCGACACCTCAGGCCAGTGATGATCCCGCTACTGTTAAAAGGTGGCAGGGTCAATTGAACTATTGCCGTCAACAGAAACTGAACGACAAGACCCGCCGGGTATTGGAGAAGGCCTTCAATCCCGCCTGGGCCGACCACTACATCGAACAGCTCCTGTTCGACGATCCCCCAGCCCTGGATTTCCACCCCTCCTCTACGCCCTGATCGGGGCGCTCACTGGAGCGGCTATTACCTGGACCCTGACCCATGGCCTGCCCTGGGCGCCAAGGTTGGGTGGTTCATCGGCAGAGAAAACGGTTGGGGCCCGCAAGGCGGTGGCTCCAACTCCCCAGGCGGTGGCGGCCCTGGGTCGCCTCGAACCCGGCGGAGACATCCGCATCCTGGCGGCCCCCAGCAGCGGCGTCGATGGGGGCAGTCCCCGGATCACTTCCCTGTTGGTCGTGGAGGGGCAAACGGTGCGAGCCGGCCAGTTGCTGGCCCATTTCGATTCGGCCCCCAGCCAAAGGGCCGAGCGGCAGCGGATTCGCGCCCGTCGAGTCAACCTGGAGCGCCGTTTGACGGTGGAGGGCCGGGAGGTGGCCCGTTACCGGCGTCTCACGGCCGATGGCGCCATCTCCGCCGACGAACTCGACCATCGCGAGCAGCAGTACCTGGAACTGCAGGGCCAGCTGCATGAAACCGAGGCGTCCCTGCTGAAAATCGAGGCCGATCTTCGCAATACCGAGCTACGGGCCCCCATTGATGGCACGGTTTTGCGTCTCCATACCCGGGTGGGAGAACGGGCCGGTGACAAGGGGGTGCTCGAACTCGGTGATAGCGCCCGCATGGAGGCGGTGCTGGAGGTTTACGAAAGCGATATTGCCCGGGTGCGGCTGGGCCAGCCGGCTCGGATCAGCAGTGAAAACGGGGGCTTCAAGGGTCATCTCAACGGCGTCGTCACCCGCATCAGCCCCCAGGTGCGCCAGCGGCAGGTGCTTTCCACAGATCCAAGCAGCGATGCTGATGCCCGCATCGTCGAGGTGCGGGTGGGGCTCGACCCAGTGGATGCCAGGAAGGTCCAGACCCTGACCGGGCTGAAGGTGATCGGCCGGTTAGAGGCGTGAAGAGGCCCTTCTGATGTCTTCTTTATGGCCCAGCCGCCGCATTCCCCTGGCCTGGTTGTTGCTCACCCGCCAGCCGATGCGGCTGGCGGTCGCCCTGGCGGGTATTGCCTTTGCGGGCATCTTGATGTTCATGCAACTGGGCTTTCGCGATGGTCTTTTCGAGGCCAGCATCACCCTGCACAAACTCTTTGACACCGATCTGGTGCTCATCTCCCCTCGCACCACCAGTTCGGTGGCGATGGCGGGTTTTCCCCGTCGCCGCCTGGTGCAGGCCATGGCCCATCCGGCCGTGGCGGGGGTGAGTCCGGTGCACTGGAACCTGTTGAGCTGGCGCAATCCGGAAAACCGCGCCACCCGCTCGATTCTGGTGCTGGGCTTTGAGCCCCTCGATCCGCTTCTGCAGGATGACTCCCTGCGCCGCCAGGCCCCCCTGCTCAGTCAGCGGGGAAGGGTGCTGTTCGATGAGCGGTCCCGCCAGGAGTTCGGACCGATTGGTCCCTGGTTTCGCCAGGGCCGCCTGATTGAAACTGAGGTGGCTGGCAAGCGGGTGCGCGTGGTCGGCCTGGTCGCCCTGGGACCCTCCTTCGGTGCCGATGGCAACCTGCTCACCAGTGGTGAAACCTTCCTTTGGCTGATGCCCAATACCCCTGCCGGCAGCATTGAACTGGGATTGATCCGGTTGGTCCCTGGCAGCGATCCGGCCAAGGTGGCGGCCGATCTGCGGCGCCAATTACCTCAGGATGTGGTGGTGTATAGCAAGCAGGGATTTCAGGACTTTGAAAAGAATTACTGGGCTACTAGCACCGCCATTGGTTTCATTTTCACCCTGGGTTCGGCCATGGGTTTCGTGGTGGGCTGCGTGATTGTTTATCAGATCCTCCATGGCGATGTCAGTGACCATCTGCCCGAATACGCCACCTTGATGGCCATGGGCTACCCCCTGCGCGATCTCCTTGGGGTCGTGGCCCGCGAAGGGCTGCTGCTTTCGCTGTTGGGCTATGGCCCGGCCCTGGCGGCCGCGCTTGGGCTCTATGGGCTGGTGCGTTCGGCCACGGGCCTGCCCGTGGCCATGTCCGGTGAGCGTGCCTTGTTGGTGTTTGGGTTGATCCTGGTGATGTGCATGGTCTCGGCGGGCCTGGCCATGCGGCGCTTGGCCGATGCCGATCCGGCTGAAATTTTCTGACTCCCCAAGTGCCAACCCAGTAGTGCCGATGCTCACCCATAGCCCAGATTCGCTTTCCACCAGCACTTCTGGCCTGGCCACTCTCTCGGTGCATGGGCTGAACCATTGGTATGGCCGCGGCGCCATGGAACGCCAGGTGCTGCAGGGGGTGGAACTGGAGATCCAGCCCGGCGAGGTGGTGCTGCTGACGGGTCCATCCGGTTGTGGCAAAACCACCCTGTTGACCCTGGTGGGCGCCTTGCGAACGGTGATGGAGGGTTCGGTCAGGGTGTTCGGGGAGGAACTCAACGGCTCCAGCCGCCAGCAACGCCAGGCGTTACGGCGCAGCATCGGCATGATTTTTCAGGGTCACAACCTGCTGCGCTGTCTCACTGCCGAGCAAAATGTGCAGATGGGCGCCGATCTCTTACCGGGCCTGGGCTTCCGGGCCCGCCGGGATCTATCACGGGAATGGCTGCGGTTAGTGGGTCTTGGGGATCAACTCAACAAGTTGCCCCACGACCTCTCTGGCGGCCAGAAGCAACGGGTCGCCATTGCCCGCGCCCTGGCCGCCCATCCCCGCCTGCTGTTGGCGGATGAGCCGACGGCGGCGCTGGACAGCCGCAGTGGGCGCGAAGTGGTTGATCTACTGCGTTCCCTGGCCCGCGACCAAGACTGCGCCGTGCTGATGGTGACCCATGACCCCCGCATTCTGGATGTGGCTGATCGCTTGCTGCAGATGGAGGACGGTCGCCTGTGGAGCGCCGACCGCCCTCCCGTAGGTGCTGGGCTAAGGTGAATTCACAGTTCCGATCGAAACGGCGCCCATGTCGAAACGCAGAAATCTCAAGAAAGAAAAGCAAGAACGCAACAGGGCCTACGCCCGTAAGTTCAAGAAGCGCAAACTGCGTAATGATGGTCGTGGCGAAGGTGCTGGCAATGGGGTGACCGGCACGGACAATAACGGTGGAGCCGCCGATTGATTCGGCATCTCGGAGTCTGATTTCGCTTCTCCGCTGCTGCGGCTGCAGATGTTTATCAGCGTCGTTATCCCTACTTACAACCGTTTGCCGATTCTGCGCCAGTGCCTTCAGGCCCTTGAGGCGCAGAATCTTCAAGCTCCGGTTGATCACTTTGAGGTGGTGCTTGTCGATGATGGCTCCACCGATGACACCGTGCGCTGGCTTGATAGCCACGCCACTTCCTTCCCCCATGTGCGCCTGATTCGCCAGGACCATGGTGGTCCGGCCTTGGGTCGCAATCGGGGCGTGGAAGAAGCCCGCGGCGATGTGATCGTCTTCATCGATAGCGATCTGGTGGTGACATCCGAATTTCTTGTCTGCCATGCCCAGGCCTTGGAGCGCAGTTGGGCCAGCAGCGGCAATCGGCTCTGTTTTACCTACGGTGCAGTTATTAACACCGCCAATTTTGAATCCCCAACCAGTGAACCCCACAAGTTGCGGGATCTTTCCTGGGCCTATTTTGCCACGGGAAATGTGGCTATCGACCGTCAGTTACTTGAGGATACGGGTCTTTTTGATCCAGCCTTCCGGCTCTACGGCTGGGAAGACCTTGAACTTGGCGAACGTTTGCGCCTTCAGGGGGTGAAGCTGGTGCGCTGTCCTGAGGCCGTTGGCTATCACTGGCATCCGGCCCTGAGCCTGGATCAAATCCCTGATCTGGCTCGGGTGGAGCGCGAACGAGCTCGCATGGGACTGGTCTTTTTCCGCAAGCACCCCACCCGGCGGGTGCGCTTCATCATCCAGTTCACCTGGCTGCATCGCCTGCTCTGGGAACTGCTCACCCTGGGGGGACTGCTCAACGAGCGCAGTCTCCGACCCCTGCTTGCCCGCTTGATTCGACAAGGTAAGCCGGGCCTGGCCATGGAGCTGCTGCGTCTGCCCCTCAACCGCCTGGGCGTGCGTGAACTCTTTGCCGAAGCCCGTCGCCAGGGCTTGCGCTGAGGTCCTGCGAGGGGCCCAATCCATCGTTTGTTAGGTTGGTCAAGTTCCATTCACACCGCACACCTGCATGTTTCGGGTGATGGCGTCTTTCTGTCCTGCTTTTTGGCAAGGCGGAATCGCGATCCCTGGCAGGTGGAGGCGAACCCGAAACCCCACTCAAAATCCATGGCCGTTGTCACGCTTGCCGAAATGATGGAGGCTGGCGCCCACTTTGGGCACCAGACCCGTCGTTGGAATCCAAAGATGTCGCGCTACATCTATTGCGCACGCAATGGTGTCCACATCATCGATCTCGTGCAGACTGCGGTCTGCATGAACAATGCCTACAAATGGACCCGCAGCGCCTCCCGTAGTGGCAAGCGCTTCCTGTTTGTCGGCACCAAGAAACAGGCCTCCGAAGTCATCGCCCAGGAAGCCACCCGTTGCGGCGCTGCCTATGTTAACCAGCGCTGGTTGGGTGGCATGCTCACCAACTGGAGCACCATGCGGGCCCGCATCGATCGCCTTAAGGACCTCGAAAGGATGGAATCTTCTGGGGCGATTGCGATGCGTCCCAAGAAGGAAGCGGCTGTGCTGCGCCGCGAGCTCGACCGGCTGCAGAAGTATCTGGGGGGCCTCAAGTCCATGCGCCGTCTCCCCGACGTCGTGGTGCTCGTCGATCAGCGCCGCGAAACCAATGCGGTGCTTGAATGCCGCAAGCTTGATATTCCCCTGGTGTCGATGCTCGATACCAACTGTGATCCCGATCTTTGCGACGTACCCATCCCCTGTAATGACGATGCTGTGCGCTCCGTTCAGCTCGTTCTGGGTCGGTTGGCCGACGCCATCAATGAAGGTCGTCATGGCGCCCAGGAACGGGGCCAAGAAGAAGAAGGCTGAGCCGAAACCTCATCTTTTTCTTTGATCGTCACTTGACGCCGTGGATTCCTACGGCGTCATCCTTTTTTCCCCTTAGTTGTTAGCCCTTTCCCTTAATTCCAACCATGGCTGAGATCAGCGCCAAGCTCGTCAAAGACCTGCGCGATAAAACCGGCGCGGGCATGATGGATTGCAAGAAGGCCCTTACAGAATCCGATGGCGATATGACCAAAGCAGCCGAATGGCTGCGTCAGAAAGGCATTGCCACCGCTGAGAAAAAAGCAGGCCGAACGGCTGCCGAAGGCGCTGTGGGTAGTTATATCCACACCGGTGCCCGAGTGGGCGTATTGGTGGAAATCAACTGTGAAACGGATTTCGTCGCCCGTGGTGAACTCTTCCAGGAATTGGTCCGCAACGTCGCCATGCAAATTGCGGCTTGCCCCAACGTTGAATATGTGACCACCGACCAGATTCCCGCCGATGTGGCTGAGCGTGAAAAAGCCATCGAGATGGGTCGTGATGACTTGGCCGGTAAGCCCGAGGCCATGAAGGTCAAGATTGTTGAGGGTCGCATTGCCAAGCGCCTGAAGGAGTTGGCTTTGCTAGAGCAGCCGTTCATCCGTGACAGCGCCTTCAGCGTGGGCGAGATTGTCAAGCAGGCCGCTGGCAAAACCGGGGAAAATATCCAGGTGCGCCGTTTCACCCGTTTCACCCTTGGCGAGGGGATTGAGGTCGAGAAGACCGACTTCGCCGCCGAAGTGGCGGCCATGGGGTCTGCAGGCTGAGGTACACCCTTCCGGGTTCTGCTGGCCCCTTGGGGGCCTGCTTAGGTCAGGATGCATCGGGTTGGAGCCATGACTGATCAAGCCAAATCGATTCATGCCCAACGGCAAGGGACCAACCCCCAGATCTATAGCGACCTTGCCCTTTATCTTCAGGTTGTCCGCCAGGTTCTACCGGGCGCTGTCGATCAGGCTGTTTTCCATCTGGTTACCCAGGGTCCGTCCTCTCCTTACACCCAGCAAACCCAGGAACGTCGTGATCAATTTCACGACCGTGTCAACACCCTGGTGCGGCGCTGCCTGAGCCTGTTGACGGTGGAGCAACTGGTTCCCCTCGCTGCCCAGATGGAACGGGAACATCAACGGCGGCGGCTTGAAACCCGCCGCCAGCTGATGGAGGATTGGACATCGGAATCCCAAGCCAAAGAAGCCGCTGACCAGGACGAAGCTGAGGACGATGGGCCGCCGACTCTCCCCTTGGGCTCCGTCAGCCTGGGTTTATCGATTCCCGGCACCGTGGGTCGGTTCGATTGGCGGGATTCGGGGTCCTTTCGTTTTGGACCCGGCCCTGGGGCGGACTCGCTGGAGGCATCAGAGCCAGACGAATCCGAAGATGGGTCCCCCGAGGATCTTGATGCATCGCCCCCTCGGCGGTT
>Ga0194059_1000707_pt1 | contig 15114 bp, 18 predicted proteins | sample SepL6211m_MetaG_FD_163426 | JGI IMG/M metagenome (GOLD analysis project Ga0194059, IMG submission 163426) | Anoxic zone freshwater microbial communities from boreal shield lake in IISD Experimental Lakes Area, Ontario, Canada - Sep2016-L626-11m | ecosystem: Environmental > Aquatic > Freshwater >... | reverse complement strand
ACCTGTTGACCCGCCACGATCGGACCCACCTCCACCCCCATGGCCCGCAGGCAGGCGGCGGTGCTGAGGGGATCCTCGGCGGGCAGCAGACCCTCGATCAGGGTTTCCCCCTCGGCAATGGCGCCAAACAGCAGGGCCCGGTGGGAAATCGATTTGTCCCCCGGCACCCGCACCCGCCCCTTTAGACACCCACCCGCCGGCAGCTCCATCAGGTCGGCGGCAAGGGGCTGGGTCGGGCTGGTGGACACGCAGGCAGGGGCAAGGACAGCCAGGATCCTATGGAGCGCGGCGCCGCGCCGCCGACAACGCCCAGACCTCAAGCACCAGTTGGTGCCAGGGCTGGATCACCTTCATGTCGAGGGCCACGGGGATGGGGGCGGCTTGGCGCAGGGCCCGGGCACTTCGCAATTCGGCGCTGGCCTGCTCAAGGCGCCGCCGCAGATCGGCCTGGAGGGGTGCCGACAAGACGGCCTCGGGACAGGTTTGCAGAAGGGTGAAACCGCGCTCGAAGGACTCCTGAAAGTCATCTAGAAGCGGATTGAGCACCTGATCGAGCAGGTCAGCGGCGGAATCAGGGGTTGGTGAGGACTGGGCCATGGGTCTGCTGGAGGACCCCGAGGAGGGAACGGAAGTCCCAACCAAAGGAATCAAAGAGAATCACTGTCTGGGCATCATCGGCCTGGAGCAAGGTTTCGGCAAAGTGATTAATAAGATCTGGCGCCGTGAAGTCATAACCCAACTGGGAAGCCATAGCCACAATCCCCTCAGAGGTATTGATCATCCGCATTCGATCCTGAAGTTCCTGATTCTCCAGCAGGTATTTCAGGAAAGAAGCTAGATCATCATTTGAGCGGGTAAGCGTTTCAGCAAAGTGACTGATTAGCTCTGCTTCACTGAAGTCAAAGCCCCGCGTAGAAGCTTCTTCTATAATATCTTCGACTGATTTTAGCGATCGAAGTCTGATCTGGAAGTCTTCATCTCCAGAGGACTCTGCGAAAAAGGAATCTAAGACTTTTCTCATGGAAAAAAACCAACCTTTCCAACTTAGCAAGGGTACCAACGAATCGCAAATATTACTTCATATTTCAATAGATTTGGGCGTTGCCGATGGACGGCTATGGGCTATGGGCTATGGGCTATGGGCTATGGGCTATGGGCTATGGGCTATGGCTCAGGCGGTAAGCTTGAGGGCCCAGAGGATGGAACTAAAATCCCAACCGAGGGCATCAAACATAATCACAACTTGAGGGTCATCCGCTTGGAGAAGGGTTTCAGCGAAATGCCTGATCAGTTCTGAGGCATTAAAATGATACCCCAATTGAGAGGCTACTGCAACAATTCCTTCTGCGGTATTAATTGGACGAAGCCTATTCTGCAGGCTTTCATCTTCAGCAAGCAGCTTTAGGAAAGAAGCCAGGTCATCGTTGGATCGAATCAGGGTTTCTGCGAAGTGATTAATTAATGCTCCCTCGGTAAATTTGTAACCCCTGCTTGAACCCGCATCTACCAGATCCCGGGCTGAGCGCATACCACGCAGGGCTGCCTGGAGCTCTTCACTCCCGGAAACTTCGTTAAGAAATGAAAAAAGCTCCTCTTTCATGAAGGCTCCATAGATATCAGCAAATTAGCAGCAGAACCGGCAAAATCCAATATTTTCGCTGTTTTGGCATTGCAGCAAATTCTTGAGTTGGCGGCCTTGGTCAACCCAGCAGCATGCCGCCCGTATCGCTCAGCACCGCCTGGGCGCTGCGCAGGTCGTATTGCAGATCAGCCAGGCTGCATTGGCCCAGCTCCCGTTCCAGGGCCGCCCTCAGGCGACGTTCCAACAACTGGGCCACCCGATCGGCAGCCAAAATGCCATCGGGCTCGCAACGATCCACGGCCCCTGCTTGGCGCTCCAGAGCCCCCACCACTTCGGCCAGGGAGATGAGAGGGGCCCCTCGGGCCAGCCGGTAGCCCCCGACCCTGCCGCGTCGGGCCTCCAGCAGTCCCGAACGCCTCAGGCGCAGCAGCAACTGCTCCAACATCGGGGCCGGTAAGGCCTGGGACGCCGCCAGGGCCGTCACCGATCGCCAACGGGGGGGGCAGTCCTCCGCCAGCTCCAACAGGGCTTTGAGGGCATGCACCACTTGGCGGCCCAGCAGGGGGGAAGGGGGGCCGCTGGCCATCAGCCCGGCCGGCGCCCCAGGGTCAGCCGCTCCAGCACGTGCTCCAGGGTGTAGCCGAACAGGGCCGGATCCGGTTCGTTGCCCCCCAGATCCGCCAGGCCCAGTTCCGCCCAGCGCTGGTCCACCCGCGACTCGGTGGCGGCATCGCGGCCCAGGGGTTGGCCCCAGTCGTGGCGTTTCTCAGGACCCACCTTGGTGGTGGCGTCGATGGCCATCCGGCCGCCCAGGCCGAGGCGCTCACTGGCGAAATCAAGGGTGTCAAAGGGGGTGTCCTCCAACACGAACAGGTCCCGCTGGGGATCGACCAGGGAACTGAGGGCCCACACCACCTGGCGGGGATCGCGGATGTTGATGGTTTGATCGACCACCACCACAAATTTGGTGTAGGTGAACTGGGGCAGGGCACTCCAGAACGCCATGGCGGCGCGGCGGGCCTGGCCCGGATAGGCCTTGTCGATACTCAGGATCGCCAACTTGTAGCTGAGGGCCTCCATCGGCAAGAAGAAATCGACGATCTCCGGGATCTGTTGCCGCAGGATCGGCGTATAGAGGCGGTTGAGGGCGATGGCCAACATCGCCTCCTCCTTGGGGGGCCGGCCGCTAAAGGTGGTCAGCAGGATCGGCTCCCGCCGGTGGGTCACGCAGTGGAACCGCACCAGGGGGGAGGCCTCAACGCCGCCGTAAAAACCCATGTGGTCGCCGAATGGGCCATCCGGCAACTCCTCGCCGGGGGTAATCGTGCCCTCCAGCACCAATTCACTATGGGAGGGCACCTCCAGGTTCAGGGTTTTGCAACGGGCCAGCCGCACCCCCTCGCCCCCATACAGACCCGCAAACAGCCATTCGCTCAACTGCACCGGAATGGGCGTGGCGGCGGCCATCAATAAAAGGGGGTGGACCCCGAGGGCGATGGCGATCTCCAGGGGCTTGCCCAGGGCCGCCGCCTTGCGCAGGTGGCGCGCCCCCCCCCGCACGCTCAGCCAATGCACCGTCATGGTGTTGATGGACTGCCGTTGCAGGCGGTAGACACCCACATTGGGGGTGCCGGTTTCGGGATCCTTGGTGATCACCAGGCCCAGGGTGATCACCCCACCGGCGTCACCCGGCCAGGGCCGCAGCAAGGGCAGGTTGTTCAGGTTCACCTGGTCGGCCTGCAGCACCACCTGGCGGCAGGGGGGCGTCAGATCCCGGTCCGGCCGGGCCCGGGCCAGGTCCCAGAGCAGGCCGCCATAACGCTTCAGATCGGCCAAGCCCTTGGGGGGGCGGGGTTGCTGGAGCAAGGCCAGGCGCTCGCCGAGGGCCTCCAGTTCTTCCGGTCGCTCCATGCCCATCGACCACAGCACCCGTTCCACGGTGCCGAGCAGGTTGACGGCCACCGGCATGGACGAGCCAAGGACGTTCTCAAACAGCAGGGCCGGCCCCCCAAGGGCCAGGACCCGGTCGGCGATCGTCGCCAGTTCAAGATCTGGATCGACCGGCGCTTTGATTCGTCGCAATTGGCCACGCCGTTCGAGCACCTGCAGGAATCCCCTGAGGTCGCGGCCCTGTTGCGCCATCACTCCAGACACGCTGAAGCCCCTCGGTGCCAGGCCACTGTGGCGCATCGCGCCGGCGGCTGGGGCCAGAGCCGGGGGCGGGGCCAGGGGACATCACAACGACCAAAGGCCTGAAAAAAGAAGTGATTGATACTGATTGATATTCATCATGACAAAGGGATTTGCACTGTAGTCCTTGATACATATTGCAGTGGCCTGGTGCGCATGCGTTGCTTCACAACGGTTGATGGGCGGAGCATCTGGAGATCGGGGGTACAATCTGGAGAAATCAACAGGAGATCGCTCTCTTGTGACTCCTGCGCTATTCCGATCCCATTTCAAAACGGACCAGCGCCAAAACCAATCCGCAAGCCCATGGACCCCCATCAAGATGGCCGTCCTCGTCAGCTTGGCTTTGGTCTCATTCATTCCCCTCGCCCAGTTGAGCCAGCCATCGGCTTCTGACGCGGCGTTAAGGGCCATCAACTCCCCAGGGGCAACCTGGTTCCCGGCGGATTATCGGGACTGGAATCAATCCAGTGCCTGGAAACCCCAAGGAAGTTCGTTCCTCTGGGATCGTCCCTCCTGCTCAGCCGCTCAGACATGCTTGGCGGTCAAGGTCCTCACCCGTGACGATTGCGATCTTCTCGCCGTCTCGGCATCCTTGGCCAATCCCTCCAAAGGCCAAACTGTATCGGCCACGGCCAGTATTCAAAAGGTAGAAGCGGGCCACGAACAAAATCTGACGCTGCGTTGGGATCTGCCCCCCGCCCAGCTCAATGGGACCCTGGCCCGCGAATTCACCCGCAAGACCCAAATCGAAACCTTGGCTGATCATCAAGGCAACTCCAGCCTTCAGGAACTGGCGGTAGCCCATATCGGCGCCAAATTGATCAGCGCACCCCCAGCCTGGCAATCCGTGACCATCGAGGAGATCCGTTGCCTGTGAACGCCCCCGACCAGGGCTGACACACTGGCCTGCACCAGCCCAGGAGGCCGCGTCCTTTCATCATGCAAATCAGCTATTTCCATACTTCTGAAGCGGTGCCACCGGTCGCGGATCCATCCGAAGGGGGACCCGATGCCGCCGTGGTGATTGACGTGCTGCGGGCTACCACCACCATCGCCTGGTCCCTCCACAACGGTGCTGAAGCCGTGCAGGCCTTCGCCAACCTCGAACAGCTGGAGGCGGCGGCCGCCGCCTGGCCCCCGGAGCGCTGCCTGCGGGCCGGAGAGCGGGGGGGCCAGCGCGTCAGCGGTTACGACCTGGGCAACTCCCCCCTGGCAGTCACCCCAGAGCTGGTGGGGGGCAAGCGCATCTTTATGAGTACCACCAATGGCACCCGTTCCCTGGCGGCCGTCGGCGCCGTGCCCTTGCTGCTCACCGCCTGCCTGCCCAACCGGCGGGCCGTGGCCCGGCGCCTGATCGAGCGGGGTAGTCAGCGGGTCTGGATCGTCGGCAGCGGCTGGGAGGGGGATTACTCCCTCGAGGACAGCCTGGCGGCGGGAGCCGTGGCCGCCGCCCTGCAGGACCTGGTCCGGGATCCCCAGCTGGAGCTTCACTACGGCAATGACGAGATGGTCGCCGCCCTGGCCCTTTGGCAGCAGTGGTCCCAGGATCCCGAGGGCTGCCTGAGGACCGCCAGCCACGGCCAACGGCTGATGGGCCTAGGCGATCATGACGCCGATTTCGCCTGCTGCGCGGCGGTCGACAGCCTGGAAATCGTGCCGATGCAGGCCGAAACGGGAGTCCTGCGGGCCAGCTGAACCGCCGGGGCGCAGAGAGTCCGGTAAGGAGCTGGCTAGGGCCAGGGATGACCCCTAAAGTCTGCCCGTGGCATGCAAATGAGAGACGTTGAGCAGTTTTCTGGCGGCGGCCCTCCAGCTCACCAGCACCCCGGATCCCGACGCCAATCTGGCCGCAGCAGAAGAGCAGATCGAACTCGCCGCCCGCCGGGGCGCCGAGCTTGTCGGTCTGCCTGAAAACTTCGCCTTCATGGGAGCCGACCAGACCCGGCTCGACCTGGCCCCGACCCTGGCCGAACGCTGCAGTCGCTTTCTGGTGACCATGGCCCGGCGGTACCAGGTGACGCTGCTGGGGGGAGGCTTTCCAGTGCCGGCGGGCGAAGGCGCCACCTATAACCGCTCCGAACTTGTAGGCACCGAAGGCCAGCTGTTGGCGCGCTACGACAAAATCCATCTCTTCGATGTCGACATTCCCGATGGCACCACCTACCGGGAATCGGCGACCGTGCGGCCGGGCCAGGAGCTGCCGCCCGTAGTGGACGTGCCGGGCCTCTGCCGGATCGGACTTTCCATTTGCTACGACGTCCGCTTCCCAGAGCTCTACCGCCACCTGGCTGCCGCCGGGGCCCAGGTGCTGATGGTGCCCGCCGCCTTCACCGCCTACACCGGCAAGGACCATTGGCAGGTCCTGCTCCAGGCCCGGGCCATCGAGAACACCGCCTACGTGGTGGCCCCCGCCCAGACCGGCCTCCATTACGGCCGTCGCCAGACCCATGGCCATGCCCTGGTGATTGATCCCTGGGGAACGGTCCTGGCGGATGCGGGGCTGGCACCGGGCCTCGCCGTCGGACCCATCGACACCCGCCACAGCGAACGGGTCCGGCAACAGATGCCCAGCCTGCGCCACCGTCATCCGACGCTGTTCTGAGCGCCAGATGGGGCCCGGGACAGCGATCAAAACGGGCACCGGAAGCCCCATGCCCCCCCCGCGTCGCATTCCTCGGGGCCTTCTCCCTGGCCTCTGGGCGGCCACCGGCATGGTGGTGGCCGTGGCGGGGCCCGCGCCTGTCCTGGCAGGAAGCACGCTCTCGGCCTGGCGGGTCAGCCCGGATCGGGGCATCGAACTACGCACCGCCCCGGGCACCCCGGTGCGGGCCTACTACGAGGAAGGCCGCCAGGGGGCTGGACCGCGCATCTGGTTCGACCTGCCCGGCGCCCCGCTGCGGCGGCGCTCCCTGACCGGCGCCGGCCTGCTGCAGGAGGTGCGGGTCGGCCAGCCCGACGAAAGCACCACCCGGCTGGTGCTCGAGTTCCGGGCGGGCCTGCGGCTCGATCCCCGCCAATTGCGTCTGGTGGGCACCAGCCGGGACCACTGGCGCATGGATCTACGCCAGTTCCCCCCCAGGAGCCTGCCGATCCTGGGGGAAGGTCAGATGGAAAGCCCCGCCTGGGCCTGGCCCGCCCAGGCCAATCGCAGCGGGCGGACCCCCCGCCTGAGCCCGATCTTGGGCCGGGGCCAAAGCAACCCGGCCAACACCCCCTTGCCCCGTCTGCGCCGGGGTCGCTATCTGGTGGTGATCGATCCCGGCCATGGCGGCCCGGACCCCGGGGCCGTAGGTATCCAGGGCCTGCGGGAAACCGACGTGGTGCTGGATGTGGCCCTCCAGACCGCCAGGTTGCTGCAATCCCGGGGGGTGCAGGTGCTGCTGACCCGCACCTCGGAGGTGGATGTGGACCTACCGCCCCGGGTGGATCTGGCCAACAGCAGCCAGGCCGACCTGTTCGTCAGCCTGCACGCCAACGCCCTGAACATGGACCGACCCGATGTGAACGGCATCGAGACGTTCTATTACGAGGGAGGACTCTCCTACGGCCTGGCCGATGCGTTGCAGCAACGTCTAATGGCGATTTCCCCCGGCACCCCCGACCGGGGAGCCCGTCCGGGTCGCTTTTTCGTGATCCGTCGCACGGTGATGCCCTCGGTCCTCACCGAAATGGGCTTCGTCACCGGCGAAGTCGACGCACCGCGGTTGGGCAGCCGGCCTTACCGTCGCCAGCTGGCCCAGGCCCTCGCCGCCGGCATCCTGTCCTTCCTGACGCACTCCTCTTGAGCCTCCTCATCGGACTGTTCGACAGCGGCCTCGGCGGTCTGACCGTGTTGCGCCAGGTCCATGCCCTTTATCCCCACAGCCGCTGCCTTTATCTGGGCGACACGGCCCGGGTGCCCTATGGCCAGCGCTCCTGTGCCGATCTGCGGGAGATCGCGGCGGAGGTGGCCCATTGGCTGCGCCACCAGGGGGTGGGGGTGCTGGTGATGGCCTGTAACACCTCCAATGCCGTGGCCTTCGATGTGGCCGTCGCCGAAGCCGGCGTGCCGGTGCTCGGCCTGATCGACAGCATGGCCGCCGAGATCCGTACTGATCGGGTGGGGGTGCTGGCAACCCCGGCCACCGTGGCCAGCGGGGCCTACCGGCGGGCCATCCAGGCGGTAAGGCCCGAGGCCGAAGTACTCGAAATCGCCTGCCCCAATTTTGTGCCCTCCATTGAGGCCGGCATTCTTGACGGACCGGAACTGAGGGCTGCGGCCCAGGCCCACATCGAACCGCTGCTGGCCGCCCGGGTGGAAGCGATTGTGCTGGGGTGCACCCACTACCCGATGTTGCGCCCGATGCTCAAGGAACTGGTGCCGGTGGGGGTCCGGCTGCTGGATCCTGCCGCCGCCGTGGCGCGACGGCTCGGCCCCCTGCTCACCAGCCTGGGGGATCCCTCGGAACGGGAAAGCCAGGGGGTTCCCCTCCCCCCTGCCATGGAGCGAACCCGCTTCTGCGTCACAGGCTCGGCCCAGGATTTTGCGGTCGCCGCCACCGACTGGCTGGGATCGGAGCCCCTGGTTCGCAGCGTCAGCCTCCAGTCACCAGTGCGGGGCTTCTAGGATCAACAGGTCTGGGAGGAGTCGTGACCACGGTTGCTGAGCTACTACAGCCGGTTGAGTCCGACCTGGACAACCTCCTGGCCGAACTACGCACTCTCATTGGTGCCGGCCATCCCATCCTGCAGGCGGCTGCAGAGCATCTTTTTGCCGCAGGCGGCAAGCGATTGCGGCCTGGGATTGTCTTGTTACTTTCCAAAGCCATCTCCCCGGATGGCACCCTCAGTGCGCGGCACAGGCGCCTGGCCGAGATCACCGAAATGATCCATACGGCCTCCCTGGTCCACGACGATGTCGTGGATGAGGCCGCCACCCGCCGGGGCGTCGCGACGGTCCATAGCCGGTTCAATCACCGGGTGGCCGTGTTAGCCGGTGATTTTCTGTTCGCCCAGGCCAGTTGGCACTTGGCCAACCTCGACGATCTTGAGGTGGTCAAGCTCCTGTCGCGCGTGATCATGGACCTGGCCGAAGGGGAAGTGCGCCAGGGGCTGTTCCGTTACGACACCGGCCAGAGCCTCGAGACCTATCTCGATAAGAGCTATTGCAAGACTGCCTCCCTGATGGCCAACAGCGCCCGAGCCTGCGGGGTGCTCTCCGGTCTTCAATCCGAGCGACTGGACAGCCTTTACCAGTTCGGTAGGCAACTGGGCCTGGCCTTCCAGGTGGTCGATGACATCCTCGATTTCACCGGCAGCGACCAGGAATTGGGCAAACCGGCCGCCAGTGACCTGGCCGCCGGTTATCTGACCGCTCCAGTGCTCTATGCCCTCGAAGAGCGCCCCGCCCTGGCCGGCCTGATCGAGCGTGAGTTTTGTGATGAAGGTGACTTGGAGCAGGCCCTCTCCCTGGTGCGCGATTGCGAGGCCATTCCCCGTTCGCGCCAATTAGCAGAAGGCTTTGCCCGCCAGGCCCACACCGCCATCGACTGGTTGCCGCCCTCGGAAGCCCGCGGCGCCCTCAGGGCGTTGCCTGATTTTGTTCTGAGTCGGTTGTACTGAAGAGATCACCGCCCCTGGGCCATCAGCCCAAGCGCAGGTCCTCCAAGCTGGCAAGCAGGTGATCGGCGCTGGCCTCCAGTCGGCTGAGCGCTGCCGCTGGTAGCTCGGTGCCCGGCACGACATAGACCACACAACCGGCGGCCCGGGCCGATCGGGCCCCGGCCAGGGAATCCTCGAAAGCCCAGCAGTTCCCAGGGGTAACCCCCAGGCGCTGGGCCGCCAACAAAAACGGATCCGGGGCCGGCTTGCCTGCGGTCAGCTCCGGATCATCCCCGAGGACCCGCTCGCTGATGATTCCCAGCCAGGGATGGGGGGCACACTTGCGCTCAACCGCTTCCCGGCCACTGCTGGTGACCAGGGCCATGGCCACCTCCAGGTCCCTGAGGCGCTCCAGCAAACCCCGCGCACCAGGCATGGGTGCGGCCCCCCGCAGCAGCCGCTGGGCGATGGGTTGCTGCACAGCCAGCAATTCGGCGGCGGTAGGCACTACCTGGCCCGACTCACCAATCCAGGTGCGCACCTGATCGACGTTGTCGCTGCGGCGTCGGCCCCGCAGACCCAGGAGCTGGTCGGGGGGGAGCAGGAGGCCGAAATAGGCCGCCGCCTGGCTCCAGGCACTGGCGTGGTGGGGCTCGGTATCCAGGAGCAATCCATCCAGATCAAACAGGCAGGCGGCGGGTCGCTTCATGGTTCCAGCCTGACGTCCTTGGATCTTGGCTGCTGAGGCCCCCTATTCCAGCTCTGGGTACCGGTCTTCCAGGGCCGTTTCCAAGGTGGTAAGCAATAAAACCAGGGCATCATGTTGATTCAGATCTGGACCACTCACCTGTTGTACCCAGCGGTGGCACAACGCCTCAATCTGAAGGAACAGATCGCCGCCCCCCCGCAGGGTCGTCATCACCTGCTCCATGCGGGCCTCGTCGATCTCGGGGGGGAGGCCCACCACATAGCGTCGACCGTCCGTGCCCGGATACGACAGCACACCCTGGTCATCCAGGCTGGGGGCTGCCAGTGGGGTTACGGGTGATTCCTCCTCCATGGCCCATCGCGCTGCTCCTTCATGCCTAGCCTCGCCGCCAGCGATTGCCAAGGGTGGATCAGCACCCCTGATGGCTCCCAGCCATCGCGGTGGCGTTTGGGGCGAGTCAGGCGCAGGATTTAATCGTTGAGCCGCTCCATGCGATAAGTCACGAAGGTGCCCACCGGACTCCAGAGCAGAAAGGGCACCAACAGCAGGGCCGCCGGCCTGCTGACGGTCAGCAGGGCCCCGGCCAGCAGCATCCCCCAGAGCCACCCCGCCAGCCCAACCCACGTACCGTTGCGCAGGCGACGGGTGCGGCAGATCAACCAGGTGTAGCTCTGCACCAACACCAACAGCAGCAAGTAGGCCGCCAGGAGCAGGCCGCTGCCGCTGGCGGCCCAGGCCTTGAGTGCGGAGCCATAGAAACAGAGGTAGATCACCAGCCAGATGGCCGGAATCCAGCGCTCGAAGGTGAGCCAACGGGGCCGGCGCAACTGCAGAAACCAGCGAAATTCCCGGCGACTGGGGGTAAGAACGACGATCACGAGCACCATCCAGGCAGCGATCACCAGCCAGACGGGCATGGAATCAAGAGCAGGGGCCAACCCCTATCGTTTCACCGGGACAGCCCCTGCGCTTGACTGCTTCACAGCGCAATGTGATCCAGATGGCTGAGGCCCTCCCCAACCCAGACGCTGCCAAGGCCGTGGCCGCCGAGTCTGCCGTGGCCGCCGAGTCTGCCGCGCCCGCCGCATCAGCCACCATCGAATCGGTGCTGCACGAAGAGCGTCGCTTCGAGCCCCCTGCCGCCCTGGCCTCAGAGGCCCGCATCGGCTCGATGGACGCCTACAGGGCCCTGGTGGCGGAAGCGGAGGCAGACCCGGACGCCTTCTGGGGGGCCCGGGCCCGCCAGGAGCTGCACTGGTTCACCCCCTTTGAAAAGGTGTTGGATTGGAGCGAACCTCCCTCGGCCCGCTGGTTTGAGGGCGGAACCACCAATCTCTCCTACAACTGCCTCGACCGCCACCTGGAGGGCCCCCGGGCCGACAAGGTGGCCCTGATCTGGGAAGGGGAGCCGGGGGACGAGCGGCGCTTCACCTATCACCAGTTGCACGCCGAGGTCTGCAAGGCCGCCAATGCCCTGCGCAGCTTGGGCATTGGCAAGGGAGATCTGGTTGCCCTTTACATGCCGATGGTGCCCGAGGCGGCCATCGCCATGCTGGCCTGCGCCCGCATCGGCGCCCCCCACTCGGTCGTGTTCGGCGGCTTTTCAGCCGAAGCCCTGCGGGATCGCCTGATCGACGGAGCCGCCAAGGCCGTGATCACCGCCGATGGCGGCTTCCGCAAGGACAAGGCGGTGGCCCTCAAACCGGCGGTGGATGCGGCCTTGGCCGGCGGCGCCTGCCCCACGGTGGACCACGTGCTGGTGGTACGCCGTACGGGCGAACCCACCCCCATGGAGGCGGGGCGGGACCTGTGGTGGCATGACCAGGTGGACGGCCAGAGCCCGGATTGCCCGGCCGAACCGATGGCCAGCGAAGACCGGCTGTTCGTGCTTTACACCTCCGGCTCCACCGGCAAACCCAAGGGGGTGGTGCACACCACGGCGGGCTACAACCTCTGGGCCCACCTCACCTTCCAATGGATCTTTGACATCCGTGAGGACGACATCCACTGGTGCACGGCCGATGTGGGCTGGATCACGGGGCACAGCTACATCGTCTATGGCCCCCTCTCCAATGGCGCCACGACGGTGATGTACGAGGGGGCGCCGAGGCCCTCAAAACCAGGGGCCTTCTGGGAAGTGATCGAAAAGCACCGCTGCACCATCTTCTACACGGCGCCCACGGCGATCAGAGCCTTCATGAAGAGTGGCCGCGAGGTGCCGGACCGCTCCGACATGACCAGCCTGCGCCTACTCGGCACGGTGGGGGAGCCCATCAATCCCGAAGCCTGGATGTGGTATCGCGACGTGATCGGAGGCAACCGCTGCCCCGTCGTCGACACCTGGTGGCAAACGGAGACCGGCGGCGTGATGATCAGCCCCCTGCCGGGGGCCACGGCCACCAAACCAGGCTCCTGCACCTTGCCCCTGCCGGGCATCGCCGCCGATGTGGTCGACCTCGAAGGGCGCAGCGTCGGGGTTAACCAGGGGGGCTACCTGGCCGTGCGACGGCCCTGGCCGGGCATGATGCGCACCGTCCATGGCGACCATGACCGCTTCCGCAAGAGCTACTGGGAGCACATCCCGCCGGTCGACGGCGAATATCTTTATTTCGCCGGCGACGGGGCCCGCAGGGATGCCGAGGGCTACTTCTGGGTCATGGGCCGGGTGGATGACGTCATCAACGTCTCCGGCCATCGCCTGGGCACCATGGAGATCGAATCCGCCCTGGTGAGCCATCCGGCCGTGGCGGAAGCGGCGGTGGTTGGCCGGCCCGACGAACTCAAGGGCGAAGGAATTGTGGCCTTTGTGAGCCTGGAGGGGGGCCGCAGCGGCGACGCGGCCCTCGAAGCCGAATTACGCCGCCACGTGGGTCAGGAAATCGGTCCCATCGCCCGGCCCGACCTGATTCGTTTCACCGATGCCCTGCCCAAAACCCGCAGCGGCAAGATCATGCGTCGTCTGTTGCGATCCCTGGCCGCCGGCCAGGAGGTGAGTGGCGACACCAGCACCCTCGAAGATCGATCGGTGCTGGATGCGTTGCGGGTCTGAGGGGCAAGCGGCGCGTCAGGAGAGGCCGGGGGGCAGGACACCGGCCGTGGGCTGGCACATCAGGTAGATGAACCAGATCGTGCCGGCCACAGGTATCAAGGTGATGAAAATCCAGGCCCAGTGCTTGCCACCATCACGCAAGCGACGGATACTTAACGATAGGGTGGGCATAAGGACAACGAGGGCATAAAGAGAGTAAATCCAACCGAAGACATTGGAGATTCCGCTCAATAATATCAAGGCAAGACTAACAATGAAATTTGCCAGGGTGAACCACCAGAATGCTGGCCGGCGCGAGCGTCCCTCGAAATCAAAACTCCTCTGCCAGGCACTCCTAAAAGAATCAATCAGTTCAGTCATGAAATTGTCATTGCAACGTACCCACGGTGTGGCACCGAGGGGGCGGCGTCAATCACTGTTGGAGGCACTGTGATCACCCCAACGCACGACGGTCTCCGCCAACCGGTCGATCTGACGTTGGCGGGCCGGATCATCAGCCCAGTCGCCCAGAAACTGCTTGCGCAGACCGGCGCTGGCCGGGGTGAGGTGGTCGCCGGGCAGTTCCAGCAACTCGCTGGCATCGTCCGTGCGTTCGCGCAGGGTGTCAAACAGGCGGGGGCTCTGGTCGAGCTCGTCGCGCCGAAACCGCACCAATAAGTTGCGGGCTTGGCGATAGCCGCTGGCGATCTGGCGCAGGGTTTCGGCCGGTGAAGGGCTGAATTCGCTGCGAAAGCCAAACTGCTCGCCCATCTCACTCAACAGGGGGATCGAGCGGGAGGCCGAAAAGTTGTTGAAGCTCAGGGCCACCAGCCCCCGGGCCCCCCGACCGGCGTCGGGCGCCAGCAGGTGCAGCTTGCAGCCCAGGCTGTGGCCCAGCCGCAATACCCGTGTTCGCAACTCCGGCTCCCCGGCGGCCCGGGCTTCGCCCAACCGGTCGGCACGAAACAGCCGCCAGGCGTCATTGGCCTGGCTCTGGTGATCAAAGCCCGGGACATAGCTCCAGGCCCGTACCGCCCAGCCGCGCTGGACGCAGGACTCAAGCAGACGGCGATAGCTGATGTGGGGTGTGGCGGCCAGGTAGGTGCCACCGATGAACTCCAACCGCCTGGAAGGGGGCTCTCCGGCCGAACCGACCCCGGGGGGCGGATCCAGACACCACAAGGACCCCCGCTGGCGCCAGGTCAGGGGCTCAACCACCGCTGGCTCCAGGGGATCCCAAGCCTTTCAGGGCCTCGATGGCTTCGCGGCGGTGCGCCGGTCCATCCAAAAGGTTATTGAAGACATGGCGGATCACCCCCTGGCCATCAATGACATAGGTGACCCGCCCTGGCAGCAACCCAAGCACCGCCGGCACGCCAAAGGCGCGGCGCAGTTGGTTGCCCGTATCCACCAACAACGGATAGGGCAGTTGATGCTTGCCGGCAAAGCGCTTGTGGCTGGAGGCGTCATCGCCGCTGACCCCCCAGACCTCGGCGCCGAGGGCCTGCAGATCGGCGTAGCTGTCGCGGAAGGCGCAGGCTTCCATCGTGCAACCCGGCGTGTCGTCCTTGGGATAAAAGAACAGCACCAAGGCCTGGCCCAACAACTGGTCGCTGCGGCGTTCGACCCCATCGGCATCCCGCAGGGCCACGAGGGGGGCGCGATCACCGACGGAGGAGGCGGGGGCCATGGACAGCAAAGGGGGTTGCCACCAGCCTAGGCAGCCCGGCCAGGGGGCACAGGGTGCCTTGCTTGACCTGAGACCATGGGGGCAGGTTTTGAAGCGGCGATGCCCGAGCCTGCCAGCCTCTGGGAACAGGGTGATCTTCTTGGCGGGGTGCTGGGTGCAGCCCCGCCGAAGTTGGGCACTCCTGAACAGAAAACCCCCAAAAGCCATCGCGGCAGCCCTGCGGCCAGGGAGGCCGCGCCCCCCGCTCCGGGCGGCAGTGCGCCCACCGATGGGACCCCCACCAGCGAGGCCCCCGCCTGCGCCGTCGCCTTGCCTGAGCCCCCTGGCGTCCC
>Ga0194059_1000705_pt1 | contig 15137 bp, 17 predicted proteins | sample SepL6211m_MetaG_FD_163426 | JGI IMG/M metagenome (GOLD analysis project Ga0194059, IMG submission 163426) | Anoxic zone freshwater microbial communities from boreal shield lake in IISD Experimental Lakes Area, Ontario, Canada - Sep2016-L626-11m | ecosystem: Environmental > Aquatic > Freshwater >... | reverse complement strand
GACTTGGGCTTTTGCATGCCCCATTCTCTCGCCTAGATCAATTGCTGTCACAGGGATCTGGGCAGATTCAGGGGCGTCTGTGGAGAGGCGGGGCGGATCTATGCGCGACAGGCTCCTAGATGCCCTGCTGGTTTTCGGCGCTGAGGGCCCTCCAGCTTGGCGGCGCGGAGCTTCTCGCGGTCCTCAAGGGGCCCGGACCCCGTCACGGATCACCTCGTTGGCGCTGGCGTAACGACCCTGCTGGATCTGGCTTTTGAAGAACGGCTAGGACAGCTCCCCGATGACGTAGCTCGACGGCATGGCTGCCTCCCTGGGGCCTGGCCTTGGCGCTATCAAAGATTGATAGCGGCGGCAACCGAATTCCGCCAACACCCGGGGGGAGTTGGTGGGAGGCAGAGAAAACAGGGAATTTGCCAGCCAATGGGGTGAGTGCTGGGCAGCGGCTATCCAGCACGGATAGAACCACCCCTTGACTTATTTGGCTTGGGAATGCTAACCTAGCCAAAAGATCTTGTTAGCAAACAAGTGACACTACTGTCTTCTTTCAGTGCCACGACCCGCAGCGAAGGAAGCTCGGAGCCACAATAATGAAATTCACCAAACAGATATTCATCAGCTACGCCCATATCGACAATCAGCCGCTATCTCCAGGCCAGCAAGGCTGGATTACGAGATTTCACCATACGTTTAATGCCCTTCTCAGTACGAGACTAGGCCGAGATCCGGAGATATGGAGAGACAACAAGCTCGGCGGCAATGATGTTTTTGCTGATGAGATCGTCCAGCAATTCAAGGATGTCGCTCTGCTGATCTCAATCCTATCCCCCCGCTACATCGAATCGGAGTGGTGTACCCGCGAAGCACGGGAATTCTGCCAACAGGCTGATAAGAGCGGCGGCCTTGTAGTGGACAACAAATCGCGTGTGCTCAAGGTAGTAAAGATACCATTTAACTCATACAATTCGTTGCCAGCTGTTTTCGAAAAAAGTCTTGGGTTCGAATTTTATAACTTAGGTCAGGATGGACCATTCGAGCTCGATCCAGAGTACGGTGAAACCTTCAAAAATGAATTCAATCTAAAAGTTGGACTTCTCGCCAACAAAGCCTCCGAACTTATTAAGAAGCTTGAGTCTGAAACTTCCAACGAAGAGCATACCCCCCCAGAAACTCACAATGCGATGGCAACGATCTATGTTGCTGAATGCAGCTATGACATGCGGGATTACAGGGAGAAGCTGATTGCCGATCTGACGTTAAGCGGCTATGCCATTTCGCCTGAACAGCCTTTACCAATCTATGACGAAGCCAAGTATCTTTCATCGGCAAGGGCCCTGCTGCAAGCCTCCAGCCTGTCGGTTCATCTGGTGGGTGCCACCCCCGGGGCGACGCCGGATGGCCCCAGCCAGAAATCGATCGGGATGCTGCAGAATGAAATTGCAGCCCAGATGAGCAAGGAAGGAACCCTGAAACGGGTCATCTGGCTTCCCGCGAACACCAGCTCGGGAAATCAGCAGCACCAGGCCTTCATCGAAGCGCTCCACCATGATGCCGAGACGCAAGCCGGTGCGGTTCTGATCACGGGCGGCCTGGAGGAGTTGAAAAGCACGATCTACAGGAAGCTTAAGGCAATCGAGCAGGTTTCTTCTTCCCAGTGTGAGACAACAGACCTTCCCGAAGGTGAGGGGAAAAAGCTGGTGTATCTGGTTTGCGACGAGAGAGACCGCAAGCCCACGGTAGAGTTGCGGAAATGGCTGATATCACAGGATATGGAGGTGAAGCTGCCTCTCTTCGCTGGGGACTCAACAGCTGTGCGCGAGGCTAACGAGCACTTTCTGGCTACCTGTGATGCCGTTCTGCTCTACTACGGAGCCGGGGATGAACGCTGGAAGAATGCGATCGATTCTGACCATCGCAAGATCAGGGCCTATCGCGGCACCAGACCCCTGTTAGCCAGAACCACCTATCTGGCCGAGCCGCTCACGGACGATAAACAAGACAAGATCGATATGGAGGAAACCGCTCTGATTAATGGACTGGCTGGCTTCGATCCGGAATCCATGGGTGAATTCCTGGAGGCCATCAGGAGCGCGGGGCTGGTTGAGTGAATTCAGCATCGGCCACGGCGCTCACCAATCCCTTTCCGGGGCTGCGGCCCTTTGAGGAAAAGGACGAACACCTGTTCTTCGGCCGGGAACTTCAGGTGGATGCCATGGTCGACAAGCTGGCCCAGCGATGTTTTTTGGCGGTTGTAGGCACCTCGGGCAGTGGTAAATCCTCGTTGGTGAACTGCGGCCTGCGGCCTGCCCTGCACCAGGGCAGGATGGCCAGCGCTGGCACCAGCTGGCGCATGGCCCAGTTCCGACCCGAGAACCATCCGCTGGCCGCCCTGGCTAAGGCCCTTGCCAAAGACGGGGTGCTGTTCAGCAACTTCGAGGAGCGGGGCTTGCCGTTGGTGGAGATCATCGACACCACCCTGCGGATGAGCAAGCGGGGGCTGATCGATATCTACGAGCAGGCGGCCCTGGCAAAGGACGTGAATCTGCTGGTGGTGGTGGATCAGTTTGAGGAGCTGTTTCGCTACCGGCAACTGGCCGACGGCCCCCAGGCAGGTGACCTGCGGGGGGATGGCCATGGCTTCAGCGAGGAGGCCACCGCCTTTTTGAAGCTGCTGCTGGAGCTGCAGGAACAGAAGGATTGCCCGATCTATGTGGTGCTGACGATGCGGTCGGATTTTTTGGGTGATTGCACCCAGTTTGCCGGCCTGGCCGAAGCGATCAACGCCGGCCTCTATCTCGTGCCCAGGCTCACCCCGGAGGAGCGCCGCGAGGCGATCGTGAACCCGATCCGGGTGCAGGGCGCCGAGATCGAGCCCGTGCTCGTGACCCGGCTGGTGAACGACGTGGGCGACAACCCCGACCAGCTTTCGATTCTTCAGCATGCCCTGAACCGCACCTGGGCGAACTGGCAACAGGAGAAAGGCCGGGGTCCCCTGGCCCTGCGCCACTACGAAGCGATCGGCACGATGGCCCATGCCCTTGATGCCCACGCCGAGGAGGCCTACGCCGAACTCGCCAGCACGGGACAGGAGCCTTCACGGCGACAGCGCATCTGCGCAAAGCTGTTCAAGGCCCTCACCGACAAGGCCACCGATGGCCGGGGCGTCCGCCGGCCCACCACCTTGGGCAGCCTAGGCGATCTTACGGAGGCCACTGAATCGGAGCTGAAGGAGGTGATCGAGGTGTTCCGCTACCCCAGCCGTTCGTTCCTGATGCCGCCGGCAGGGGAGAACCTCACGGCGGAGAAGGTGATCGACATCTCCCACGAGAGCCTGATGCGGGTGTGGGAGCGGTTGAAGCGTTGGGTGGAGCAGGAGGCGGAGGCGGCCCAGATCTACCGCCGCCTGGCGGAGAGTGCTTCCCTCCATGCCAGGGGAAAGGCCAGTACCTTGCGGGACCCGGATCTCACCATCTATCGGAACTGGCAGCAGCAGCGCCAACCCAACAAGGCCTGGGCCATGCGCTATGCCGCCGGATTCGACGGCGCCTTGGAGTTTTTGCAGTGCAGTGGGGCCGAGCGCGATGCCGAACTTGCTGAAAAGGAGCGGCGCCAGCATGAAGAATCCCGCAGGGAATTAGACGAGGCAAACCGGGCCCGTATCGCTGCCGAGGATCGCCAGCGCATGTTGCGGCGCGGCCTGATGGGGATGGGGGCCTTGGCCTTAATGGCCATTGCGGCCACTTTTTACGCGAGGAAGCAAGTTGATGAAGCCAGAAAAGCCACGGCCCAAGCTTTCGCTGCCAACGCCAAAGCCCAAGTCAACACTGATCCTTTCGACGCCGTAGTGAATGGCTTGGCGGCCATGGGCCGCCTAGCCAACGAACCGGGTGAGAACATTGAGCTCTCGGCCACTCTGGCCAAGGCCGTGACGCAAAACCGGCTGATCGGCGCGATCCCTACAGGTCAGGGCCAAGTGTTGAGTCTGATCGAGCTGAAGAACGGCGAGCTAATCAGCGGCGGGGATGACAGCAGTCTGCGGCGCTGGCGGGATGGCAAACCCCTGGGCGGCGCGATCCCTACAGGCCAGGGCCCAGTGTGGAGCCTGCTCGAGCTGAAGAACGGCGAGCTGATCAGCGGCGGAGATGACGGCAGTCTGCGGCGCTGGCGGGATGGCAAACCGCTGGGCGGCACGTTCCCTACAGGTCAGGGCGCAGTGTCGAGACTGATCGAGCTGAAGAACGGCGAGCTGATCAGCGGCGGGGATGACGGCAGTCTGCGGCGCTGGGGTGACAGCATGGCAATGATCGAAGGGGCCTGCCGTCAACTACGCGAACACCCCGCCTTGTTGAATCCTCAAACGCCAGCAGAGACTGCAGCCAGCGCAAAGTGTAGTAGCTGGACTGATGCACCTCTTCGTCCGACCGCGTGGGTCGAGAAAATAAAACAACAATGGGGTGATATTCGTAATGCTCTTACTCCTTAGGGCGATCAAGCTGCCTGCTTGATTTATTGTACCCGTTGTAGCCATTGATCCGGGTTTTGCCGACAATCAAAAATGGCATAGATAGCAACAGTTGTGTTCGTTTCTTCGTTGATGATCGAAAAGGAAAGCGTCGCACGACAACAGCGCGTCGATAAGCCCCCGATAAGCGTCGTCTTCCGCTTCTGGGGTAAAGATGACAGTTTTAGCCATGCCGCTCAATGATGCGGCCCTGGACATCTTCCCATGTTGGGGTTGTTGTTTCTGCTGGCCATGCCCCTGGTGCTGTTGACGGGCCACAGATCAATCGGCTTAAGACCAGTATTCTTTGCAATTCGTGACAACATCCTCGGACCTATTTCCTCACCATCATGGAAAGCAAAGATGAAATCGGGATATCCATCACAAGCAAGAGTATTATGAGATCCTGACTGTCACTTTACCCGCCAGCCGATGAACTGGAGAGCAGCCAACACCCTTTTGGCTTTGACCGAAGGCCAGGGACTCATGCACTGACAGGAAGCGAAAAGCTGATACTCAAAGGCTCTGACTCGCTATTTTCAAGCCTATCGGCGATAACACGAAGAGCCAAAATCTCAGCCTTTGACATTGCATCAGCAGCAGAGTTGCCATAGGAGAGCACGCCAGGTAGCTCTGGGACCTCTGCAATCCAGCGTCCATCAACCTCTTGATCGCACTCCAAAGTGAAATACATGATGGACGTACCCATACTTTCCACCATAGCAACAACCTAGGGCATGAGATTCATCCGCCGTTGGCAGGCTGGGGTTCCATGCCAGGTAGTCGGCTAACGCCAAGATCAGAAGCGGGACATAGCCTCGGCATAGGAGGAAACCTCCGCACCCGTCTTCTGAATCTTGATGTTAGCGGTCATCTGTGCGACTCCGCCAATAACCTGGTCTGCGTGCATGATGAGCCAGTGCATAGATTGTGATTCCCTGTTCGTCTGAGCGATAGACCAGTGCGAATGGAAAATCCCTTAGAAACACACGTCGCGTTCTATGTTGCGCTGGTGAGCCTGCTAGTGGGTATGCGAGAGCACGAGCTGTGGCATCCTCAACAGCTTCAAGAAATTTGGTTCCAAGCCCTGCTTCAACTCGATGGTAGTAGCCAACTTCAGCAAGAAGCTCAAGCCTTGCAGGCTCAACAAACCGAACACGATTCACTGCAGGATCTGACGGGCTTCTGCAAATACTTGTTCTGCCGAATACGCAGGTATATCTCCTTTTTCAAATGCATCAATCCGCAAGGCAATCTCCTCAGACCATGCCGCTTCTATTTCTTCGATCGAAGTGTGGAGTGATTCCAGCATGAGTTCCGCAAGCTTTGCCCGATCTTCTACTGAGAGTGAGCGGGCCTGCTCTTCGATTTTGTGAAGAGATGATGACATGAACCTGAGATCAGAAGCCTTCAAGGCGACTTTACTGCAATTCGGCCTTGAGGAGTGCCGCTAACGGCATGGATAGATCGTGCGGAGCCACGATCTATCCGGTGTTGGACAAGCCCCACACCACTCAGATTCTGGGGGCGCGCGCAGGGGCCTCAATCTACAGGAGATGTATCCGCCCGCTTTTCAGGTTCCCTTTACGATTGGCCTCGATGATAGGTAGAAATGCCTGCTCCATGGCTTTCATGGCCTCCCGAAGTGTGTAAGAGATGATGAGCCAGCCTACGTGTAAAGCTGGTTGCCCAGCTATAATAACAATGAATGAGCTGATATTGAACGCTTGATCATAGACTTTGGCTGTTGAATCTGCCGCGCAGCGGCTTGGTCCAACTTGGTTTTAGGCGGATCCGCACAAAAACCCTCTTCAAGCACTTTTGGCAGCATAAGATGAGGTCAATTGGCAACATGACCAAAATCCTATTGTAGTCAAGGTTTTCTAGACTCCCCCGCAAGATCCCGGCATCTTATGCGGGTCCGCATAACACCGTTCGCTGCGATAAATAACCAACATCCCGAGCCTCCACTCGAAAAACATGATTTGAATCAGAAAGATTCGGGACTTAGTAATTAGGAATACAGATATCCGACAAAAATCCCGGTTTCGTCACCCTTTCAGCCTTTGCCCCCATTAGATCGAAGCCCTTAGCCGCTGACAAGAGCCAGGGCGGTCTGCATCGACAGGAACAGGGTCTGCGGACGCCTCAGCAGCAATTGAAGCTGGTGGTCGCGGTAGAAGGCAGCGGCGATGCATCAGCCAGAGCAAGCCCCTGCGGCCCAGGGATCTGGACCGATTCACTGCCAACTCCTGCCCCTTGCGTCAAGCTGGGGTGATCCCCAGGGTTTTGATGAGCGGTTTGCCCAGGCCCAGGGCCAATGAACCCCACCTCGCCGTGATCGGAGCCGGTGTCGGGGCCTGTGCCCTGGTGGCCAGCCTGCGGCGCCAGGGGTGGCCAGCGGAGCGGATCAGCCTGTGGGAAAGCGGCCGCGGCCCCGGGGGCCGCACCGCCACGCGCCGCTCCCGCCAGGACCTCCACCTGCGCATCGACCACGGCGCCCCCCTGTTCAACATCACCGCGACCCCCGATCCCGCCCTGCTGGCGCCGTTGCTGGATGGGGGCTGGATAGAACCCTGGCAGGGCACCCTGGCCTGCCTGGACAGGAATGGCGGCCTGGCGGGTCGGCTGGAGGATCCCCTCTGCCAGGGCCAGCTCTATCGCGGTCGGCTGGGCATGGAACATCTCTGCCGCGGTTTGCTGGGGCTGGCCGGGGAGGGCATCGAGGCCCATTACGGCATCCTGGTGCGCCACCTGGAGACCAGCAGCGAAGGCCGTTGGCAACTGCTCGACAGCACCAAAGAGCTGTTGGCGGAAGCGGACTGGTTGGTGCTGGGCAGCACCTTGTTGGCCCATCCCCGCAGCCGGCTGGTGCTCGGCTGGGAGACCCTGCCCCTAGCGGTTGGGGCTGCCGAACGGGCCGATCCGGAGCTGGCCCACAGCCTGGCGGCGATCGCCTCGATCCGCGCCGAAGCCCGCAGCAACCTGTTGATGGTGGTGGAGGCCAGCGAAGCCGCCCCCTGGCGAGCCCTGCCCTTCCGGCTGCTCAGTTTTGATACGGCGGCCCAGCAGCGCTGGGGGTTGCGTCGCGTGGCGATTCAGCCCCTGGAGGACGGCCGTTGTGCGGTGGTGGCCCACTCCACGGGCACCTTTGCCGCCGAGTATCTCAACGTCTATGGATCCCGTTCCTCGATCGCCAGGCATCTGGGCCTGGCGCCACCCCAGCAACGGGAAGCGGAGGTGATCGGCGCCCTGGAGCGGGGGTTGCAGGGGGCCCTGGCGGCCTGGTGGCCCGAGCCGTCAGCAGCGCTGCCGCCAGAGGGCGCCCCCTGGCCCTGGGTCCATAGCGAGCTGATGCGCTGGGGGGCCGCCTTTCCGCTGCCGCCGGGTCTGCCCCAGGACCTGGCCCTCTGCCGCCGCAGCCGCGTCGGTTTCTGCGGCGATTTCATCGAGGGCCCTGGCTTCGGGCGGGTGGAGGGGGCCCTGCGCAGTGGCGAAGCCCTGGCCAGGCGCCTGTTGGAGGCGGCCCAGAGCGGCCCGTGAGCACGGGTCTCTGATCAGGCCCAGAGGGTGTGTCGTCTAATCAGTGATCGTTGCTGCCTGACTTGGCGCAGCGCTGCCACAACCAGCGGCTGTCCCGCCGCAGGAGGCTTCCATGGCGCAGGTGCAAACACTGGTGGCAAGCGAAGCAGGCCGTGGCGAGCCCCTGGCGCGCTAAATCACAAACCCCAGGATCTGCCCCACGATCGACCGCACCTGGTCCAGCCTGTCGTTTCTGAGGGAGCCCATGGGATGGGGCCGGGCACCCCGGGCCTTCCAATCAAAGGATTTGATTTGGTGGCAGAGCACAAAGCTGTGGGCCTCCGGCCGGTCTGGAATCGGCCCCAGATCCACCGCCAGGGAGGATCCACGGTTGTAGGCCGCCGATGTCATGGCGCATCCCACCACCAGTCCTACCGAGGTATGGAAGGGGGCAGTGGAGAGAACCAGAAAGGGATGGTGGTCCTTCATCTGCCGTCCGGCCTGGGGGTTGTGGTCGATCCAGATCACTTCGCCCCGATCGGGCACCCAGGGGGCTGGTGGCCGCGGCGGGGTCATTCGATGACCTCTGTCCCGATGGGATCCCAGGCCATCGCTTCGGTGGCCTCACCTTCCATGGGCGTGTAGGCCGCCAGTCGCTCCGCCAGGGAGAGCCGGGGTTGGACGGGCCGGATCAGCACCCCATCGGCCACCACCTTGAGTTCCACGGTCTGGTTGTCGTGAAGCCGGGCCTCACGGGCGATGGCGGCGGGCAGGCGCACTCCGAGGGAATTTCCCCAACGACGCAGATCTTGGCGAGGGAGCTGGGGAGCCATCCGATGCCGAACGTTTAGTCATTAGTTTAAACATCTGTGCCAGGGTCGACTGGATCCCGACTGGCTCGCCGGGTGAAGCGTGGTATCCCAAACTGGCGGAGGCGTTGCTCCAGGACATCCGCTGGCTGGGGGAAAGGCCAGGGACCATGGCCGCCGCAGCTGGCGCTGGCATTTATGGCATCAGCTGAAGGAACCGTGGAGGCGGACCAGGGGACCAAGGCAAGCACTTGGCAATAAACCAGATAGAAATAGCTGGAACTGGAGGCCTGATTGATCGCCAGCGGTGGCCCAGAGCCGTCCGCTGGCGGGTAGATAAACAAGCCCGACTGCCCCAGGCAAATTAGGCCCTGGCAGCCTCCGCGAAGGTGCCAGGGATGGGATCAGAGGCCGTAGGTGCTGGGCAGGGAATGGCCGCTACGTTTGATGCGCTTTCTCAGCTGGCGGCTAGCGCCGAAGGCGGCGGCGGCCCCGAAGATTGGCAGGGGGCTTGGGGCAGCGGGTGAGAATGGTGCAGCAGGAGTAGCCTGGGCCCAAGTTCTAGTATTGTCTCTCGATGTACTAGTAAAAGAAACAGAACTCAAACCTGAATCCCAATAATCATATGTAATATTATTAGTTCCATTAGCACGATACCCAAAGTATGGCCCAAAGTTCCCACTACTATTTGGTAGTCCCAGACCGGCATTGACGGCAGACGTGAAACTGCCAGCAGTCGAACTACTGCCCCACCAAGGCATCACTCCACCATTGGCAGCCGTTGCAAATTTGCTGATATTGTTGTTGTAGGTTCCAGTAAATGTAGTCACATCATAATTCTGACCATTCACATTTACCACTAATGCGTGGGCCTCACCAGCAGTTAATCCGATGAACCCCGAGACCAAAACGGCAGCTAGGGCTGGCTTGGCAAGCGGTGACCAGCGGTGGCTGGACTTGGGAAGGGGGGGGTAGACATCTGGAATTCGTAAAAGATTTAGTTGATTTTCCCCAGTGTGTGCCAGGGGGGTTTAAAGTATCAGTCTTTGGCATTTATGTGGCGGGGCTAGTCGAAGACGATCCCGAAAGCGTCCGTCCCTCCAGGTGGTCGTCTAGGCCGACCTGGTCGCAGCCTGGAGGCCAGCTGCGCCCGGCCTAATCATTCGGGCGTTCTGGATCACCGCTCTGCCGGACCTGGGCCAGGGCCTTGTGATCGCTGGTGTCATGGCCGCTCGCCAGCCGCCGCTTCAACAGGGCGTGATCCAGCAACGCGATCACCTGCCTCCACCACCCTTAGTCTGAAACCCCGCACCCTCGCCGGGCCCATGCTCGCTCCGCCACGCCCCCTGGAGATCCCGTCCGGCCAGGAAGCGGGCGACGGGCTGCAGGAGTTTCTCAACCTGCCGGCCTCGCTCTGCGCTGGCCTGCGCTTCACTCCCGAGCAATTTGCTGAGCTGTGCCAGGCCAATCCCGAGGCGGTGCTGGAGCTGGCCGCCGATGGTTCCCTGATCCTGATGACCCCCACTGGCAGCGAAACGGGCGCCCGCAACAGCGAACTCTCTTTTCAAATCAAGACCTGGGCCCGTGCCACCGGCCGCTGGAAGGCCTTCGATAGCTCCACCGGCTTCCGCCTGCCGGATCAATCGGTGCTCAGCCCCGATGCCTCCTTGGTGGCCCTTGATCGCTGGCAGGCCCTCAGCGACAGCGAGCGCCGCGGTTTCGCCCCCCTCTGCCCCGATCTAGTCGTGGAGCTGGCCAGTCCCAGCGATGAAGGCCCCCGCGGCCTTACCGCCCTGCGCCAGAAAATGGCCGCCTACCAGCGCAACGGCGCCCGCCTCGGCTGGCTGTTGATTCCGGCGCAACAGACGGTGGAAATCTGGGAACCGCTGGCGGATCCTCCGGCCCCGCCCCGGCGTATTGAGGCGGCCAGCCACCTCGATGCAGCTCCCCACTTTCCTGGGCTGGTGGTGGAACTGGAGGAGATCTGGGCGGGCTGAAGGGGCTCCATCAGCAAGGTCTCAAAGGCACAGGCACCCGACGACTGGGACCCCAGCGGGTAGAATAAGGTTTGTTTCTACCCTTTCAACCCATGGGCATGAACATCAAGGACCCGCAGGTTCATGCCATGGCCCGCGAATTGGCGGACTGTAGGGGTACCAGCGTCACCGACGCCGTGCGCCAAGCCCTCCGCGCCGAACTCGATCGCTGCCGAACCGCCGCACCAGGGCAGGAAGAGGAGGTCCGGCGGGAGGCGCTGCTGCAACTGCTCCGCCGCTGCAACGATCTCCCCTGGCCGGATCAACGCAGCGGGGCCGAACTCCAGGCAGATCTCTACGACGACGCTGGCCTGCCTGCCTGATCCACCATGGTAATCGACACCTCAGCCCTGCTGGCGATCTTAAAGGTGGAGCCGGAGGCCGAGGCCCTGATCGCCAGGCTCAGCCAGGCTGGCCCCAGACGACTGTCCACCGCCACATTGCTAGAAACTCGGCTCGTGATCGAGCGGCAAATCGGCGAGGCCGGCCAGACCGAACTCGACCGACTGCTGGCGGCGGCAGATATCACCATTGTGCCGCTGGACGAAACCCATGTGCACTGGGCATTGGTGGGCTGGCGACAATTCGGCAAGGGGCAGCACCGGGCGGCCCTCAACTTCGGCGACTGCTTCAGCTATGGCCTGGCCAGGGCCCTGGAGGCACCCCTGCTGTTCAAGGGTGCAGACTTCGCCGCCACCGATGTTCAGCCGGCGCTGGCAGGCTAAGCCCGCCACGGCGTGCCGTGCTGCGCACCGACCGCACCACGGTTACGGGGGACTAGGCGGTGAGTACCCCCACCCCAGCAGCCCAGGCAGCATCAGCAAGGGCGTCATCGCGGGTGGCGATCGGCAGCTGCAGCCGCAGGGCGAGCTCCAAGTAGGCCGCGTCATCTCTGGTGAGCTGGAACCGCAGGGCCCGGCTCAGCAAGGCGGCCGGCTGGGGAGGCCTGGGCAGTTCCGGCTGCCATCCAACGGCGGGGTGCGGCGGTGGCAGTTGGCCCAGGCGGATCTGGTCGCAGCCTGGAGGCCAGCGGCGCCCGGCCCAATCATTCGGGCGTTCCATATCATCGTTCTCCCGAACCTGGGCAAGGACCTTGTGAGCCCGGGTGTCATCGCTGCTCGCCAGCAGCCGCTTCAACAGGGCGTGATCCGGCAACGCGACCACCTAAGCCTCCACCGCCCTTAGCCTGAAACCCTGCACCCTCGCCGGGCCCATGCTCGCTCCGCCACGCCCCCTGGAGATCCCGTCCGGCCAGGAAGCGGGCGACGGGCTGCAGGAGTTTCTCAACCTGCCGGCCTCGCTCTGCGCTGGCCTGCGCTTCACTCCCGAGCAATTTGCTGAGCTGTGCCAGGCCAATCCCGAGGCGGTGTTGGAGCTGGCCGCCGATGGTTCCCTGATCCTGATGACCCCCACTGGCAGCGAAACGGGCGCCCGCAATGGCGAACTCTTTTTTCAGATCAAGGCCTGGGCCCGTGCCACCGGCCGCTGGAAGGCCTTCGATAGCTCCAGCGGCTTCCGCCTGCCGGATGACTCGGTACTCAGCCCCGATGCCTCCCTGGTGGCCCTCGATCGCTGGCAGGCCCTCAGCGACAGCGAGCGTCGCGCTTTCGCCCCCCTCTGCCCCGATCTGGTCGTCGAGCTGGCGAGTCCCAGCGACGAAGGTCCCCGCGGTCTGACGGCCCTGCGCCAGAAAATGGCCACCTACCAGCGCAACGGCGCCCGCCTCGGCTGGCTGTTGATTCCAGCGCAACAAGCGGTGGAAATCTGGGAACCGCTGGCGGATCCACCGGCCCAGCCCCGGCGTATTGAGGCGGCCAGCCACCTCGATGCAGCTCCCCACTTTCCTGGGCTGGTGGTGGAACTGGAGGAGATCTGGGCGGGCTGAACCTCACCAGCTCTCAGAGCTGGTACGGATGCAGCACCCCGCCCAAGGTGAGCGGGAAATCGCGGCTGTTGCGGGTGGCGAGGTTGAGATCGGCGCAGCGGGCGGTGGCCAGGATGATCGCGTCTGGAATCTTGAGGCCATGGCGTTTCCGGAGCCGCACCGATTCCAGGGCAATGGCGTCGTCGATCGGCAAGCGGGGAAAGGTGTCCAGCCAGGCCTCCACACGGTCGCTTTCACCCCCGCGGCAGCCCACCAGCACCTCGATCCAGCTGATCACGCTGATGGCCGGGTGTTCCTGCTGCTCCAGCCAGGCCAGGGCGATGGCTTCGCCGCGCAGCACGTCGATCAGGATGTTGGTGTCGAGCAGCAGCATCAGGGCGCGTCCCACTCCAGCCGCAGCGCCTGTTGCAGCTCCAGAGACCCTTCCGGTCGATCCCGCCACAGGCCGAAGACCTCGCCGTGGCTGGGTTTCTGCTGCTCCAGCCAGAGCCGTAGCGCCTGGCGCAGCGCCTCTGCCCGCGACAGCCCCCGCTGGCGGCAAAGGGCATCGAGCTGGGCACGCTCCGCCTCAGGCAGGTCCACGATGGTGCGCATCTTGATAGCATCATCAGATAACGGCATCGTAGGGGGGCGTCGTTCGCTGCTGGCACCACGGTTGCGGACTGCTAGGCGGTGAGTACCCCCACCCCAGCAGCCCAGGCAGCCTCAGCAAGGGCGTCATCGCGGGTGGCGATCGGCAGCTGCAGCCGCAGGGCGAGCTCCAGGTAGGCCGCGTCATAGCTGGTGAGCTGGAACCGCAGGGCCAGGCTCAGCAGGGCGGCCGGCTGGGGAGGGGCGGCCTCGATGCGGATTGGCCGCAGGCCGGCCACCGCGTCGCTGTAGGGCGTCGCCTGGTTGGCGAGGATCCAGCCGCAGAGCACGGAGTTGTCGAGCACAAAGGCGGTGGTTGCGATCGCCGGGTTCAATCCAGGCCCTCCCGGGCGATCAGCCGCAGGTCGCCCTCCAATTCAACGCCCGTCCGCAGCTGCTACAGCCGCTCCAGCGCCAGGGCCACCCGCTCACGACGCCCAGCCCCCCGATTGCGATCGCCGGGATCGGGCACGAGCCGCACCACGGGCACCCCCCGCCGGGTGATGGCGATCTCCTCCCCCTGCTCCACCCGAGCCACCAGGGCCGAGAGCTGGTTCTTGGCTCCCGCCAAGGGCACCGCCAGGGTGGGTTGGCGCAGCGAGCCGGCGGGGCAGGTGTCCGTCATGATGACTAGCTGGCCCGATGGTTATTAAAGCAAGCCTGAATGCAAGGGCTTGGTCCATTCGCTGGGTGCATAAGCCCAAGGCGCCCATGCCCGCAGTCGCGACCAGCTGCCGGCACCGCCATTAGCCTAAAAACCCTGCACTCGCCGGGCCCATGCTCGCTCCGCCCCGCCCCCTGGAGATCCCGTCCGGTCAGAAATGGGGCGCCGGACTGCCGGAGTCGCTCCAGCTGCCCGCCTCGCTCTGCGTTGGCCTGCGCTTCAGTCCCGAGCAATTTGCTGAGCTGTGCGTGGCCAATCCCGAGGCTGTGCTGGAGCTGGCCGCCGATGGTTCCTTGATCCTGATGACCCCCACTGGCAGCGAAACTGGAGGCCGCAATGGCTCACTGCTTGTCGAGCTTGGCCTGTCGCTGCGGGCCAGCGGCCTGCCCCTGAAGCTCTTCGATAGCTCTTCCGGCTTCCGCCTGCCGGACAACTCCGTGCTCAGCCCCGATGCCTCCCTGGTGGCCCTCGATCGCTGGCAGGCGCTCAGCGACGCCGAGCGCCGCGGTTTCGCCCCCCTCTGCCCCGATCTAGTCGTGGAGCTGGCCAGTCCCAGTGACGAATGCCCCCGCGGCCTCACCGCCCTGCGCCAGAAAATGGCCGCCTACCAGCGCAACGGCGCCCGCCTCGGCTGGCTCTTGATTCCGGCAGAGCGGGCAGTGGAAATCTGGGAACCGCTGGCCGATCCTCTGGCCGATCCCCAGGCTCCGCCGCGGCGGATTGAAGCGGCCAGCCGCCTTGAGGGAGATCCCCAGTTCCCTGGACTGACGGTGGAGTTGGAGGAGATCTGGGCGGGCTGAGGGCGCACTTCAGGGCTGCGATGGCCCAAGCTCTTTGCCCCGTGCCGTCCGCCCACACCATCACCCAGGCCCTCGCAGATGCTGCCAGCAGGCCCGTGGAGTCAGCAGCGGTAATGGGCAAGTGGTGCTTGCCAATACGCCTTGATCGCCGGAAACAACGAGGTCGGCCTCGGCAAGCACGGCGCTGGCCAGCACCCATTCATCGTCCCCATCGACCAAGCCCAGCAGCAGGGTTTGCCCGGGCCTGGGTGCGATGGGTTGATCGCGCAGCACCAACCTCAGTAGATCAGCGC
>Ga0194059_1000704_pt1 | contig 15142 bp, 16 predicted proteins | sample SepL6211m_MetaG_FD_163426 | JGI IMG/M metagenome (GOLD analysis project Ga0194059, IMG submission 163426) | Anoxic zone freshwater microbial communities from boreal shield lake in IISD Experimental Lakes Area, Ontario, Canada - Sep2016-L626-11m | ecosystem: Environmental > Aquatic > Freshwater >... | reverse complement strand
TGCTTGGACATGTGGATACCGATGATGCCAGTTACCTGGAGTTGGCAGAATTTATCGCCACTTACGGCGAGGCAGATCATATTGCCCGCGACCTTGAAGAGTTGTTCACCAGGGTTGTGTTCAATGTAACAACTGCCAATCGCGATGATCATTTGCGAAATCACGGTTTCATGAGATCCCCTGCCGGCTGGACACTGTCGCCAGCTTTCGACATGAATCCTTCGTTCAAGAAAGAGGAACACGCCCTATCTCTGGACCCTTATAACCGCCAACCTGATCTGGAAATCGTTCTTTCGACAGCGGAGTATTACCGGCTGGACATCGGTCACGCAAAAAAAATCATCACTGACGTCTGTAAGATAGTGGGGGGGTGGAAAAACCATGCAAGAAAGCTTGGCCTGACCGCGCAGGAATGTTCAGAGGCAGACCATTTATTTTGCTGCGCTTATCCGTGAATATTGATGTGACGAGAAAATGTTGATTGAAGTCCACGAATAAATTGCTATATAACCGTGTAAATCAAATTTCCAAGGAGGAACTATGACAAAGACTGAGCTCGTAGCAAAAATTGCAGAAGATACTGGACTAACAAAGGTTCAAGCTGAGAAGGCTCTCAACAGTTTCATAGCAACGACCACGACCACATTGAAAGCCGGAGATAAGATTGCTCTTGTCGGCTTCGGGACATTCAGTGCTGTAACCCGTGCAGCTCGCACTGGCAGGAATCCACAGACTGGCAAGGCCATCAAGATTGCGGCCAAAACCAATGGTAAATTCACCCCTGGTAAATCACTGAAAGATCTGAATGCAAAACCAGTTAAAGCAGCAGCCAAGAAAAAATAGACTTTTAACTCCAGAACCCTGAGTTCATGCCAAATGACAGCCCTGACTGTAATTACTCTTGAAACATACTAAGCAGAAAACGGGTGAACTTTTGAGTTCACCCGTTTTTTTGCTTTTAGTGCGGACCATGCATCATCCACTGCCCGTTACAAAGCACAATCAGCTTAACACACTATTTTGTTGATTTATATCAGGCAGATACCATTAAAACGGATACAAAAGCGGATACAAGAGCACTAAAGCATCAAGCAGGAAACCGAATTTCTCACGTCCACCCCCAGATAAACATAGGGTTGTCGCTCCAATTTTCAAAATGTCTCAGTTTATTTCTATTGTATTCTCAGCCAAACGGAAACAAAAACGGAAACAACGGTGGTGTAGGCAAGAAAAAGGGCTTAAGCATAATGCCTAAACCCTTGAATTCTTTGGAGCGGGAAACGGGATTCGGACCCGCGACTTCAACCTTGGCAAGGTTGCACTCTACCACTGAGTTATTCCCGCTTGCGAGGCTTCGTTATATAGCAAATTGAAGAATTGGTGTCAATGTTTTTTAGCAGCTGATAGTTTTTTTTAAAAATCTGAAGTGGTCCCAGGTGCCACAATCTTTTTGTACACTGACTCCAGCAGCAGCGATCTGCTGTTCCAGGAATGAATATTGATCGCCCTGTCTCTGACTTTTTTCGCAAGCGACATCATCCCTTCGCTGTCAGATAGCGATGCAGCAATTGTAGCTGCCATCGCGGCGGTGTTTCCAAATTCAACATAGATGCCGGTATCACCTAATATTTCGCGATTGATGTTACTTTCGAACGCTATCGTCGGCAGTCCGCACGCCATATAGTTAAATAGTTTACCATTTGCCTCTGTTTGCGCCAATTTTGGTGAAACGGCAAGATCTCCGGCGCTCAAATAAAAAGCGGCACGCTCATACGGAACCCGTCCGGTGAAGATAATGACATCATCAATACCCATTGCCTGTGCCTTTCTCCGGTATTCCTCATCGGGAAACCCCATCAGCAGAAAGCGCATAGCAGAGGAGTTTTTCTTGAGCAGAGAGATTACATCCATTAACAGATCAACCCCTTGATACTGATTGAACAGGCCGAGATAAGCAACCACCTTCACCGTATCAGGGATGCCGAGCTCGCGACGCGCTTCGCTTTGAGAGTGCGGACGAAACACCTCCGTATCTACGCCATCAATAAGGTTGAAAACCTTCTTGGGCGCTATTCCCCTCGTGGTCAGGAGTTCCTGCCGTCCCTGATCTGAACTTGTGACGATGATATCAGCGCGACGGTTAATAAAATTCTCGATCCAGTTAAAAATATTTGTGAGTAGTGATCTCTTATGAAAAAAACCATGATTGAGAGCTTCGCCGGTCAAACTGCCTTGATAATCAAAGAGAAGCGGGATACAGGTCAGGAGCTTGAGGACGAAGCCGATCAATGCTCCTTCGTGAAGATGGGCATGAATAAGATGGGGGCGAAATAGCCGGGCTTCGGCAAGTGACTTCCACAGCAGGAGTATATCAAGATACGGCTTATGCCACGAAGGACCGGCCTCAAGTTTGTTGTACCACGGAATTCCCGGTGTGCGAACCACTCGTACCCCGGGCATATCACGACCAAGGTGGTAGGTAACAATAGAGACTTCGTGGCCTAGCTTCGTCATGGCCCGCGCCTCTTCATATATTCTGACGTGGCAGCCCCTGTCGCAAAAATAGGGGGTCGGGGCGATCATGAGGATGCGGAGTGCATCTTTAGTCAAGATTTATCCTGTCTTTAACAACATAAATGGGTTTGCCTTGCGACTCAAAATAGGTTCTGGCATTAAGCTCTCCGAGCAAACCGAGGACAATAAACTGAACCCCCATAAACAATAAAAAAGCGGTCAGAATAAGCAGCGGATTGCGATTCATGCTGAAATGCTCAAACAGTTTCATGTAGAGTGTCATTGAGCCGGTGCCAATACCTGCCAGAATTGTATACACGCCCCACTTGCCGAAGAGTTGAATCGGTTTTGTGGAGTAGGCCATCAGAAATTTAACCGTCATCAAATCGAGAATAACCCGGAGGGTCCGGGAGATACCATATTTACTGACACCATGCAAACGAGGGAAATGATTGACCGGCAGCTCGGTTACTCTGGCCCCGAACTGCGAGGCCAGCGCCGGCACAAAACGGTGCATTTCACCATACAGATTGATGCCGTCAAGAACTTCCCGGCGGTACGCCTTGAGCGTACAGCCGTAGTCATGGAGATGAACTCCGGTAAGCCGTGAGATAAGGGCATTGGCAAGCATTGAGGGGATTTTTCGGGTTACAACGGTGTCTTTTCGATCGCGGCGCCATCCGGAAACAACGTCATACCCTTCATGAATTTTATCAAGCAGGCGTGGAATATCAGCGGGATCATTCTGCAGGTCACCATCCATAGGAATAATAATATCGCCCTGCGCACAATCAAAGCCGGCTGACATGGCGGCAGTCTGGCCGAAATTCCTGCGTAATCTGATGATCTTCAGGCAGGCATCGTCAGCTGCGAGCCGGGACAGTACCGAATATGATCCGTCAGAAGATCCGTCATCAACCATAACGATTTCATACGAGCAGTGCATGGCTTCGAGAGCCGATTTGAGCGCAGAATAGAGCGCTTCCACATTATCCCGCTCGTTATATAGCGGTACTACAATACTTACTTCCACGTTATTCTCCATCAGTAAACGTCACACAGCTACACGATCTCCGTTTACCTCGTCATATTCTCTGCGTGTTTTATTGAGACGACCTTCTCCGAAACTTTTTATTTTTGTTATTATAATCGGGCTGTTACCAGCTGAATCCGGTTTTCCTCTCAGTAATCCCCACAGGAGCCCAAGTCCGTTAATGATATGCATGAGTGGATATAAGCCGAGCAGAAGCAGAGAAGAGAGACGGCCGCTCGAGATCATGATCCGGAGAGAACTGAAAAGAGCCGCAGCCAGATATATCATGAGCGGCGTAAGCAGTAAAACATACTTTATGCATAGCAACGTAATGACAAGGTAGATGACAAAAAAGAGCGGGATAAAGCTCGGTACCGAATACTGTGAGGTAACCAGGGTCTGCTGTGCCCGGCCGCGTCCGTAAGCAAATATCTGACGAACAAACGCTTTCAGTGAGTGCCGCTGACTCCGGAATACACGCATGGACGGGTCATGTAGCAGCACATATCCAGCTGAGAGGACCCTTGCCAAAAATTCATTCTCTTCATTCGGATACAAACTTTCGTTAAAACCTGCCAGGTCGATAAATACGGAGCGGCGAACGGCGAGATTACAGAGGATAAGTTCCCTGTCCTCTGTTTTACGGACTTGACCATGTGAACGATACCGGTTGAGAACCGGACCTGAACCAAATGCCGAGGAGAGTGCTGCCCCAAACAACTGCTGCAGCCATGTGTCATGTTCGGGCGTTATTGATGGACCGCCGACAACTGCAACCGATGGGTCACTCATTGCAGCGGTGCAGAGAGCAAAATTTCCGGGAGCGATCAGGGAGTCATCGTCAAGGAAATACAAAATTTCACCGACGGCCTCGCGCACCGCACGGTTGCGTTGTCGACTGGGAGCGTTTCCCTCGGCCAGGAGGACCTCATACGATTGATCATCGGGTATGTTCTCGCTGAGGTGCCTGATAGCCGCAACATGGCCACCCGGTTTTACCGGGATAATTACTGAGAACGAGTTCATGGGCGCCTTACACAAAAAAAACCGGGCATGCCCGGTATGGTAAAACTATCTGATTCAAATCCATGTACGTCAAGGCCTCAGAGGTATGTGAAGTCTCTGAGGCCTTCTTAAACGAAGTCATCGCTGCTACATCTTTGAACCGCCGTAACTATGCAGCCCGGAAAGAAACAGATTAACTCCCAGATAGCAGAAAATAGTCGCGGCAAAACCGATGACCGAGAGCCAGGCGGCACGTTTTCCGACCCACCCCTTGGTAATACGGGCATGCAGAAAGGCAGCGTAGACAAACCAGACGATCAATGACCATGTTTCCTTAGGATCCCAGCTCCAGTAGGTTCCCCAGGCATAGTTGGCCCAGGCGGCACCGGTGATGATGCCGAGTGTCAGCAGCGGAAAGCCGATCATGATTGAGCGATAGTTAAGATCATCGAGCACTTTAAGCGGAGGAAACATCGACATCAGGCCGCCTGCCTGCGCCGACGAATTATTACCCTCAATGGCGGTCTTTATCAGGTACATCATCGATATTCCGCAGGCGACAGCAAAAGCGGCATAGCCGAGAAAGCAGGTAATTACATGATAGAGCAGCCAGTTACTCTGGAGTGCCGGCACAAGTGGTTCGATACCGGTATTCATGCCAAGCTGTGCCCAGGCCATGCCCAGCAACGCAAACGGCACAACAAAAGCACCGATTATCCGGTATTTATAGCGGAGATCGATGTAGGCAAACAGCAGAATTATCGTCCAGGAGAAAAAGACTATCGATTCATACAGGTTGGACATAGGCGCATGGCCGACCCCCATGTCATAGGACTCTTTCCAGCGCAGTGCGATTGCTACTGTCTGGGCAGCAAGTCCAGCATAGGCAATGAAACTACCGGCGATGCCTATTGATTTGTTCTTGCTGGCGAGAAAAGCAAAAAACACGACCGTCGAGATCAGATAGGCAAAGGTTGTTACGTTAAAAAGCATGGAGCTGTTCATAAATCAGGTGACCTCCGTTAGATTTTTATTTCCTGAAATTTTTCGGAAATATCTTCGAACTGCATCTGAAATGCAGCCTGGTTCTTACTGGCATTGCCATAGATGCGGGCATGCCCCTTTGTCACAACAATCCAGATCCGCTTATGCGACATAAAGAATGCGACACCGATACCAATCACCATAAGCGTGCATCCAAGCCATACTACCCAGACACCCGGGTCCTTGGCGACCTGAAGCCCGGTATACTGTTTGGCATTTGTTCCCTCATAACCGAAAATGAGGGCATCGCCGCGCTGGGCGTTAACTTCCGGAAAGTTTTTAAACGCGATAAAGGTGAGGGGCGCCCCACCTTTTGGCGTCACTTCAATCCGGGCAGCCGGACCGGAAAAACCGGGGGCAAACTGACGGACTTCCTGCGTTGCCTCGAGCAGTTTGAAGACGGTGCCATCCTTCAGTGTAACAGCAACACCATCACGAACAGCAAATTTTTCCGCCGCCCCGCCATTTCTCGGAGTGACCGAAATGAAGTGCTCGCTTCCTTCGCTGGCCTGGCCATAACTTGATTGATAAAACGTGATGCCTTTGTAGGTCATCGGTTCATTGACAATAACCTTTATCTGGGAATAACCGGGAACCGGTTTGCCGTTTTCCAGAACTGTCAAAATACTTCTGAATTCCTTGGGAGCTCCGCTAGCGTAAAAATCTACATTAAATTTTTCACAGAGCACTTCAAATCCGAGCGGCATCTGCTGGCCATTCTGTTTTTGAAAGGCATTGACACTGGATCCTTCAACTATGGTGACAAAGCCTTTATACCCGGCCAGGGACCCGATAATCGCCCCGACAAATATCACCAGTATGCTGAAGTGTACGACGTATACGCCCAGACGACACCAGGCCGTTTTTTGCGCAAAAAGATGATATTCGCCGTGCTGCTCAGTAATGACCGGCACGGAAAATTCTTTCCCGAGAAAAGCGGTCAGGCGCTCCTTCCCCTGTTCAACAGAGCCGGAAAACGTCAGCTCTTTTTTCAATGCGAATGAGTTGCGCGCACCCTCTCCCAGAACCAGAGTCGGCTCACTGATAAATTTGAATACGTGCGGAAGTCGCTTGATCGAACAGGAAACAAGATTCAGGCTGAACACATAGAGCAGGGAAATAAACCACCAGGAGTGGTACATATCAAAGAAGCCGAGTTTAGAATAGATCTGCAGCCTGGTGGGGCTTATCGAGGCGACATATTCCGGTGCCAGCGTTCCCTGGGGAAGAACGGTACCTATAATTGACGTTAACGCCAGCGAGATGAGGAGAAAAAGGGTCAGTTTAAGAGAACAGAAAAAATCCCAGACGGAGGTTGCAAAACTCTTATCGTTAGTGGCCAATGGAATCTCCAGACGATCTATGAATATTTACCCTGCGGTTCAAAACGTGAACTCAGCTTTTAACATTTGGACAGTACCTCAAATTCCAAAAAATATGTACTATTTTTTTTTGCATTATCATCAAGCCGAGTTTCAGTGCAATGAATGACTTTCAATTTTACACCCATCGTGTATACTTCCATCAGAGAGTTACTATTACCCTTATAAACGGGGGCGTGTATGCCCATTATTATTGAAGCAATTCTTGTTTCTGCCGGTATGCTCCTCATTTTTGCCATGGCATTTCTGGCTCTGTTCTTATTGGCAATCACCATGTTTCCAATAGAGCGCAGTCTGTCAAAAATAATCTGGGAGGCAACGGCACCGAAAAAGCTCCCACCCCCTTCAAAGGGCTCGTTCCGTGATTTCAGCAAGAGGCATTAAATTAATTATTGACATTTTTGCTGTGTAACTGGTAGATTTGCCATCATTTATTTACACTATATTACTCAACAAACATATTCTTATCGAGAGCGACTGAGGGACTGGCCCTGTGACGTCGCGGCAACCAGCTTTCGGCAAGGTGCCAATTCCAGCGAGACCGTATGCGGTTTCGGGAGATAAGGAAGAGCGCCATCGACAAAGATCCTCTTCCGCACCCCGGAAGGGGATTTATATTTTGGAGGACTCTATGAATATTGCTACTCAGGCAGTACAGATCGGCCTGGAATGGGACACTCGGACCGGTGCCGTTACCGTGCCGATTTATCAGACGGCCACCTTCAGGCATCCCGGACTTGGACAGAGCACCGGCTATGATTACAGCCGCTCGGGCAACCCGACCCGGCAGGCTCTCGAAGATGGCATTGCCCGGCTTGACGGCGCTGCACGCGGTTTTGCATATGCATCCGGAATGGCGGCGATTACCAACCTGCTGCTGCTGTTCAAATCAGGGGATCACCTGATCGTAACGGAAGATCTCTACGGCGGCACCTGTCGCCTGTTTGACAGAATTTTCACTCAGTACGGACTCTCTTTCAGTTACGTTGATACCAGCAATACCGCTGAAGTAACAGCGGCTATCCTGCCGTCAACCAAAGCGGTTTTTGTTGAAACCCTCACCAATCCGCTCCTTAAATTTGCCGATCTTCGGGCAATTTCAGCCATCTGCAGGAGCAACAATCTGCTGCTGATTGCCGATAACACCTTCCTGACACCGTATCTGCTCCGCCCCCTTGATATGGGTGCCGACATCGCTGTCTACAGTGCGACAAAATACCTGGCCGGACACAATGACACCGTAGCAGGACTGGTTACCGTCAAGGATCCGATGCTGGCGGAACGGGTATATTTCCACCAGAATTCAGCCGGTGCGGTTCTTGGTCCGCAGGATTCCTGGTTGACCACCCGAGGTATCAAAACCCTCGCAATCCGGATGGAGCGTCAACAGGAGAATGCCGGACGCATTGCAGAGTGGCTGGCGACACACCCCCGCATCACAAAAGTCTATTACCCCGGCCTGAAAGATCACCCCGATCATGACTTGATGGGACGTGAGTCCCGTGGTTTTTGCGCCATGATTGCGTTTGAGGTTGACCGGCATGAGCTGGTGGAGCAGATTCTTCTGAAGACGAAACTTATCTCGTTTGCCGAAAGCCTTGGCGGGGTAGAGAGCCTGATCACCTTCCCGGAGGTGCAGACACACGCCGACATCCCGCCCGAGCTACGCGTCAGACTCGGAATTAACAACGTCCTGCTGCGCCTGTCGGTCGGAATCGAGAACTGCGACGATTTGATTGAAGATCTGCGCCAGGCATTGGAGAATTAACCATGAAACTTGCGACAAAACTGATCCACGGCGGTCCGACAATCGACCAGCAGACCGGCGCCCTCGGGATACCGATCTACCAGATATCGACCTATCGCCAGACGTCGGTCGACCATTTCAGTAAATATGATTATGCCCGCGGCGATAACCCGACCCGTGAAGCGTTGGAAGATACGCTTGCCGTACTGGAAGGGGGTACTCGGTGCCTCGCGTTCGCCTCGGGAATGGCCGCCATATCAACTACGCTGATGATTTTCTCCCCCGGTGACCATCTTGTCGTCTGTGACGATGTCTACGGAGGCGCCTATCGGGTGCTCTCGACGATATTCAGCCGGATGGGCATTACATCGACCTTTGTCGACGCTACCGATCTGACTGCGATTGAAGCCGCCATCCGACCCAAGACAAAGGGGATCTATCTTGAAACACCTTCAAACCCCCTTCTCAAAGTCACCGACCTGCGCAGAGCCGCTGATATTGCTAACCGGCACGGCATTATTACACTGGTGGACAACACCTTTATGACCCCCTATCTCCAGCGCCCGCTCGAACTCGGCTGTGATATTGTTCTGCACAGCGGCACCAAGTTCATCAACGGCCACAGTGATGTCCTGTGCGGCTTCGCCGTAACAGGAGACAAAGAACTTGGCCAGCGGATCCGTTATATCCAGAATGCCTTCGGAACCGGACTCGGACCTCAGGATTCCTTCCTGACGCTGCGTGGTGTCAAGACGCTCAAGGTGAGAATGGATCAGAGTCAGATGAATGCTCTTAAAATCGTTGCATGGCTGAAACAGCAGCCACGTGTCACTGCTGTTCATTATCCGGGACTTCCCGAACATCCCGGTCACGCCATCCACAAGGCCCAGGCGGATGGACCGGGCGCGGTCTTTTCCTTTGAACTTGATTCCTACGAAACGACCAAACGGCTGCTGGAAAATGCGCACCTGGCAGCTTTTGCCGTCAGCCTTGGCGGGGTTGAAAGCATCATTTCCTATCCGGCAAAAATGTCACACGCCTCGGTGCCGAAAGAAGAGCGGGAGCGCAAGGGGATTACCGATACGCTGGTACGCCTCTCTGTCGGCCTGGAAGATCCTGATGACCTGATTGCTGACCTGCAGCAGGCTATCGGGTAGAGCATGAACATCCGTATCAATGAAAAAGCGGTCACCACTGAACGCGATCTGACCGTCGGTGCAGTAGTAGCAACGTATAAAGCGGGTGCGGACGTTGTGATTCGCAACGGTTTTCCCGCCCCTCCGGATACATTGGTGCAAGATGGCGACGAACTGTTCCTGATAAAGCGAGGAGAAATACCTACTGAAGCAGAGTTGGAAGGGTTAATGGCTGCCCGCCACACACCCGGTGTGCATACGCGCTTGAAACAGGCGGCGGTAGGCATTGCCGGCGTGGGTGGCCTTGGCTCTGCCGTGGCGGTTGCCTTGGCACGGGTCGGCGTCGGCAGATTGGTGATCGCCGATTTTGATGTTGTTGAGCCATCCAACCTCAATCGCCAACAGTATTTTATCGACCAGATCGGCCGCTATAAAGTAGACGCAATGGCTGATAACCTCAAGCGTATCAACCCGTATGTCACCGTGCAGACACACTGCACCCTCCTCACCCCGGAGAACATTCCGCAGCTGTTCTCCGCCTGTTCAATTGTGGTTGAGGCCTTTGACCGGGCCGACATGAAGGCCATGCTGGTAAACAGGGTTCTTGAAGCCATGCCGCAGTGCTGCGTTGTCGCCGCATCCGGGATGGCCAGCTACGGATCGAATAACAGTATTGTCACCCGCAAAGTTTCACCGCGGCTCTACCTCAGTGGTGATTCCATTGCGGAAGCCAGGCCAGGCTGCGGCTTGATGGCTCCCCGTGTCGGCATCGCGGCACATCATCAGGCCAATCAGGTTGTCAGGATAATCTTGGGGGAAGAACTATGAAAATTGCCGTTGCCATGAGCGGTGGCGTTGATTCCTCCGTGACAGCCGCACTGCTGAAGCAGCAGGGGCATGAAGTATTCGGCATCACCATGCGCCTCTTTGCTCCACACAGCAGCGGCATCGGTTCAGCGGTCCACGATGCCACTGCTGTAGCCGGGCATCTCGGTATTCCGCACCACGTTGCCGACTTTTCCGAGGATTTCAGCAGGTTGATAATCGGCGACTTTATTGAGGAGTACCGGGTTGGGCACACACCCAACCCCTGCGTTCGCTGCAACCGCTCCATTAAATTCGGGCTGCTGCTTGATAGCGCTCGTGAGTTTGGTGCCGATCTTCTCGCTACCGGGCATTACGTCAGGAAAACCGTTGACCCCGACGGGACCTGCCATTTGAAAACAGCTGAGTACTCGAAGAAAGATCAGTCGTATTTTCTCTACACCCTGACGCAGCAGCAGCTGCAGAAGGTTATTTTTCCGCTCGGCACGATCGAAAGCAAGGATGAAGTACGGCGACTGGCGCATGAGTTTGCCCTGCCGGTGGCGGAAAAAAATGAGAGCCAGGAGGTCTGTTTTATTGCGAATGATGATTATGTGGCCTTTTTGGAAGGGAGCGGAGCGTTAGTCAGATCGGATGGCGACATCATCCATCTGAACGGACAGGTCGTCGGGCGCCATCATGGCACACATCGCTACACGATCGGTCAACGCAAAGGGCTCGGGGTAGCCTGGAGCGAGCCACTATACGTGGCCGCAATTGATATTGTACGAAATGTGATTATTGTCGGCGAGCAGCATTCAGTGTATGCAGGCGGCTTGCAGGCGGAGACGGTCAGCTGGATCGTTGCACCGGGAGCTGACACCTTTGCTGCAACCTGCAAGATCCGCTATCGTCATCAGCCGGTCGCCTGTCAGGTGAAGAGATTGTCTGGCGACAGATGCGATGTTACCTTTGAACAGCCCCAAAAAGCGGTCACTCCGGGACAGGCGCTGGTTTTCTACCGGGAAGATGAAGTACTGGGCGGAGGCAGGATTGTCAAGGCACAAGAGTAATTTGCCGACTGGCCTGGCTCTTGAGTGAATGTATGTCCAGGTTGAGTGCTTCCGATTCAAGATATTGGCGTTATCAGCGGGCTGTTTCCATTTTACGATTCTTCTCAGGAAAGACACTAATCAGCATACGCAATGCTTTGTTCACCGCTTCCTCTGTAGAAAAATATTTTCTTACATCCGGCTCCAGCATTACTGTACCATCTTCCTGAGTAAAATACTGAACGGTAGCGGTTCCGTCGTCATTGTGAATGGTGACGGTATGCCCCTTGCGGTACGCTTTATGATACTTGCCACGAACCCCGGAAACTCCCGTGAAGTCATATTCCCTCTTCATTGTTTCAGAAGTATTTGTATTAGTAGCTTTCATAAAGTTTTTTCTCCTTTGCAGTTGACTTACGGGAACTAATAATTCGCACTTTGCCTCTTCTTTCGGTAAACACTACCAGCAATAACCTTGATTGTATTTTTTTCCCACTCATTGAGATATGTCGTCCGGGCGAATCCTGCACATGCTCACTAGTAAAGACCAGGTTTGGATTTATTTGTAATATTCCAACTCTACGCATAACACTACAACATTCACCTGCCGCCATCCGCTTCACTTTCGATTCGAGCGGCCTGTTCTCTTGCCAGTTCAATGGCAAAGTGCAGACGGGATCGCAGCAGTTCAATCGGTGGCAGTTCAGTAAGATATTCCGCAACCCGGATTGATTTTTCGTCGAGTTGCAGCAACTCCACCTGTTCAGCATCCGAACCAGCACACAGTATTATTCCAATGGGAGATTCCTCTCCTGCTGCACGATCATATTTGTCCAGCCAGCGAAGGTAAAGCTCCATCTGACCAATGTGGGCAGGCTTGAAAGATTCTAGCTTCAGCTCAATAGCCACAAGCCGCCGCAGAAATCTATGGTAGAAAAGAAGGTCAAGACAGAAATCATCCTTGCCGACGCTCATCCGCTTTTGGCGAGCGACGAAGGAAAAACCACTGCCCAGTTCCAACAGAAATTTTTCCATTTCCCGCAGGATTGCGTTTTCCAGATCTTTTTCGCTGAATGCCCCTTGCAGTCCCAAAAAGTCCAGTAGATACGGGTCACGGAATACCATGTCGGGAGTCATCTGTCCGTCACGCAGGTTTTCGATTTCGCCTTTTATGACCGCTTCAGTATTTTTGGAGAGCGCGGTTCGCTCGTACAACATCCCGCCAATTTTCTTTCGCAAGGTTCGAACCGACCAGCGCTCTACCCGGCACATCTCGGCATAAAACTCGCGGGCAAGTGAGATCTTTATTGGCAATAATGCCAGAAAGTGAGCCCATCCCAAATGTTGTAACAGTGATACAACAATTTTCTCATCAGGGAATAGTTCGGTGAATCGCACCATCCTCGTAAGCGCCGAGTAACTGAAACCATTGCCAAATTCAGCGACCAATTCTTGTGACAGTGTTGCAAGAATCTGTTTTCCGTATTCTGCCCGGCCATCTGTCAGTTTTTCAAATGCAATCCGTTTACCCAAACGCCAATAAAGGAGCGTCTGCTCGGCATTGGCCGATGTGGCTACCCGAAGACGGGCGGAGTGTATCAATTCACGCAGGTCGGCGAGAATACCAGAAGTATCAACTGTGATGTTACTTTGCTGTCTGATAACGGTGCTTTTAGTCATTTCCAGATGCCCTTTTTGCGCAATGACTTACTCTGAAGATTCCTGCACAAGCTCACTCGTAAAGACCTGGTTGCGGTTGATTTGGGTTGTTAACCATTCAGGGTACTGCGCTCCATTTTGTAAAGAGTGTAGACGCGCCCCCCCATAGCTCCTTGTGCTGGTTTGAACACTCGCACCAACTCCTATGCTACAAACCCAAACAAACGCAGCACCCAACCCTGCTAACCCAGCTGGCAAGATAATGGCTGCCGTGAAACTGACCGTGGCGAATCCACACCAGTAGAGAATACTTCCGGTGATCGAGACAAGCCATGTGATCACGTTAGTGACCGCGTTGACAACAAGCATAACCAGGCAGATGAGACCTAAATTGCCTGATTTCATTCATTTAAGCTGTCCACGATTTTTGTTTCATCAACGCAACAACTGTTATTACATGGTCATACAATTCCTGTATTTGCTTTCGCAATACTGGCCGGTCAAGCAGTTCATCGACTGTTTCCAGTGGTTCATAGCGAAATTGAGCGGCAAACGGGATCAAAAGGGTCAGATTCCGGAATTTTTCGATGTCACAACCCAACTCACGAAGTATCATCAAAAAAACTCGCAAATCATGGCCAAAGCTATATGTTCCACCAATTGAAGTTATCCAGGCTTTCAGTGATTTTTCAACCGCCTGCTGCGCATGAAAACCAAAAATTTCGTCGTCAATTGATTCCGGCAATATCATCAGATCCATAGCTTTTATGTCTTTTAAAGCCATCAACAACAACTGTTCTGCTTGGTCAATTTGATTCATACAATGTTCTCCCTTCCCTCAAGGCATGGGCGATGACGTGGTTTTTTACATCCTTCCATTTATCAATTTCTTGCGGGGTAAACACCAAAAAATCAATCGGAATAAAGTAATCGAACATGATATTCCCAAGTCGTGTCATTTCCGCCCGGCGGCTACGTTGAGCATCGAATGGGCCATCCTCCACGACTATGAAATCAAGGTCAGAATCAGCACGAGATGTGCCGCGAGCATGAGAACCGAACAGTATAATTTTACGAGGTTTTACTTCCCGCACGATGAGGTCTGCCATTTCCTGTATTAGTTTTTCAGTTACCTGAAGCATTGGTGGTCTCCTGCATTCTATGAGTCAATTGATTGAGTGGGCATGGTGAAACTATGCCCATCCTGGCTGGAATTGTGCCGGTTGGAACACGAGCACCAACTCCTTTGCTGCAAACCCAAACAAACGCCGCACCCAACCCTGCAAACCCAGCTGGCAAGAGAATGGCTGCCGTGAAACTGATAGTGGCGAATATATCCCTCTGATTTCATTTTTTTTCAAGTGATACTTGATTCCGTTGAGCTGATTCCTACAAATGTCAGCTCTTTTCGCGTGATGGAAGGTTTATTTTCCCAGCAACTTCAATATCTTTTCTTGGGTAGTTGTTTCTTGGGTAGCTTTCCCGCTTGGCCCCCTATTTTGAGATGGAGGATGCACAAAATGAAATATCATCCACAAGCCGGTGGACTACAACGTAGTTCAGGGGTTGGTATTCATCACGCCAGGATTGTTTCAATTCGACGTTCTGATTCTCTTTCAGATCAATGAACCCTTCTACTTTGAGCCTCTTGCAAAAGTATATGCAAGGATTTGAATGCGATTTATTTTACGCATAACATGTTGTAATAATTGAGCTTCAAGGTGTCTTGTGGTATTGTTCTGTTGCGAAGAGAACCAGTACCGAAA
>Ga0194059_1000703_pt1 | contig 15158 bp, 15 predicted proteins | sample SepL6211m_MetaG_FD_163426 | JGI IMG/M metagenome (GOLD analysis project Ga0194059, IMG submission 163426) | Anoxic zone freshwater microbial communities from boreal shield lake in IISD Experimental Lakes Area, Ontario, Canada - Sep2016-L626-11m | ecosystem: Environmental > Aquatic > Freshwater >... | reverse complement strand
AATGATCATCTGCTTGATTCAATGCTAGATTCAGCTTATTTTAAAAAATTGGGTTACTAATGGCTATATTTTGTGTAACAGGTGGGACTGGGTTTATTGGTAAAAATCTCATTCATCTCCTAACGACTCTGGGACATGATGTTCGTATTCTATCTCGATCCCAAGCGCATTTATCGACTGGGCGAGTAAATTACTATCATTTAGATTTGCTTGACTCCGCTACTGATTTTAGTGATTTTTTATTTGAGGCAGATGTATTGATTCATTGCGCCGGCGAAGTAGAAAATAAAGCAAAAATGTCTGCCTTGCATATTGATGCAACCGCTCGTTTGATCGAGGCTGTCAAAACATCCGTTTTTCTAACGGGGGTTCGATTGCATTGGGTTCAGTTAAGTTCTTGTGGTGTATATGGAGCGAGCGCTAATATTGAGGCTGTTACACGCATAAAAGTTGTAACAGAGGACTACCCAACTGCCCCCGTTGGGGTCTATGAGATTACCAAGTTAGCATCTGAAAACATTGTGCGGCAGAAGATGACTGGCGAACTTCTGACCCACTCCATCCTAAGGGCGTCTAATGTGTTTGGAAAAAATATGCCAAACCAGTCACTATTCCGCTTAATTTCTGCAATCAAATCTGGCTATTTTTTCTATCTAGGGCGTCAAGAGGTTATTTCTACCTATGTGCATGTTGACGACGTTTCTCGAGCATTGTTACTTCTATCTATTGATGGACGTGCACGGGGAGAGATTTATAATTTATCAAATAGCTGCTCTCTGAAGTCTTTGGTGGAATGTATTTCGAGACTTCTTAAGAAGACTTCTGCCCCCGTACATTTACCGACTCGCTTGGTAATGAGTGTCTGGCATTTTGCCTCAGTATTAGTTCGCCCTTGGCGTAGACTGCCAAGCTTAAACTTCTTAATTTCCTCAGTAAGCTATCCTGCCACCAAGATAAAACGAGACTTAGACTTTACTTTTTCTCGAGCAATGCCAGATTCAATATCAGAGTTAATTGGGGTTAACGTGAAATGAACTTAGCCATCTTAATTCCAACGTTTAACGAATCTGAGAACATAGATGTGCTACTTCGAGAGCTAGCTGAGATGGCAAAGCTTGAGTCAGGAGTTAATTTTAATGTTTTTGTAATCGATGATTCCTCTCCTGATGGCACTGCAGCGGTTGCAAATAGCCTTGCCACGATCTTAAATCGTAAAAACCTTTCAATATCCGTCATTGATAGGGTTAAGAAGGAGGGGCTTGGAAAAGCATATATTGATGGGTTTAGGTCAATGTTGCAGTTATCAAGCCATCCTGATTTTGTCCTTCAGATGGACGCTGACTTATCTCATAGCCCAAAATATATTCCTGAATTTTTAGCGGCTGCAAGGCATGGGGCAGACTTTGTAGTAGGTTCCCGTTATATCCCTGGTGGCTCTAGCCCTGATTGGAGTTGGCATCGAAAACTACTTTCTAGGGGTGGCAATTTTTATGCCTGTTCAATATTGGGCCGCAGGATACACGATTACACCGGTGGCTTCAATATGTATTCACTAGATTTAATTAAGTCAATGGATATTGATTCCATTGACTACTTTGGGTATGGATTTTTGATCGATTTAAAGTTTCGCGCCGCTCGTTTTGCGAAAAGAGTTGTTGAGGTGCCCATCCACTTTGTCGATCGAGAATTTGGCCAGTCAAAAATGCCTGCCAATACAACCTTCAAAAACTTTTTACTGGTACCGAAGATAAGACTTAAATCAATCATTAAGTCTTAATTAATCACCATATATATTTTCCATTAACTTGAATCAACCACAAACAACACCACTAAAGGTAGGCTTGATTGCAATTACGAGCCTGTGCTTACTCTCGCTTGCTTCTGTAGTGGTTGGCCATATTGTTCTAACGAGTTGGCGGGACATCTTCTTTTTTAACTCTGATTCTCTGACCTTGCCTTTATTATTGAGGTCAGTTTTGGCCGGTGAGGTATTCCAGTGGCGTTTCTCTTCGCAATTATTTTTCTTTCCAGAGGCACTTCTTTACTTTATTAGCGCTTTACTGACGCCTTCAATCGAGTGGGCTCTTATATTGAACGCATTATTCAATTTTCTACTTGTTGTTGGATTATTGATTTGGCTTGGGGCTTTATCTGGCCTCAGTTTTATTGGGCGCCTAGCTTTTACCCTGTTTGGTGCAACTATTATCTCGCTTTACATCGTGCTGGAACCTACGCCTGCCGTTAATCAGACTGCTTTAGTTTCTTTGTCCCTTTTCAACACCTATTATTTTGGCGTTATTCTTTCCAGCTTCTTTGTGCTGGCAATTAATCTGCACTTAATTAGCCTGGGTCTTGCCTGCTCCCAGAAATCTCGCTCCACTCAATTTCTTGCTGGTACTGGAGTGCTGGTCCTGGCCTTAACCTACGGTTCCAATCCGCTATTTTTATTACAATGCTCCTTGCCTCTTCTGATTTGCTTGTTTGGTCTTTACAAGCTTAAGGGAATTTCTAGATCTACCTTTATCGCTCTACTTGGAATTCAGGCAATTGGTTTATTTTTAGGGCAGTGTTTGCGCTGGTACTTTAGCGATGCAATTGGTCGTTCTGTTAGCCGATATATCGATATCAAATCAATTCTTCAATCCTTCAAATTATTTACTGAGAATGCAAAGTTAATTTGGGCATCTCCTGCAAGTAGACTTGAATACCTATTAATTTTTCTGATGCTTTGTTTTGCTTTTTTCTGTATGGTTTATCTGTGGCGTCGCTTTCTCACGGGTAGGGATAAAATTTCCCAAGATGATCAATCTTTCAATATCCCACTACTTTTATTAGTCAGTTTTTCTTTTATAGCCCCTCTTTTTTCTGCTCTTGGTGTTTTAGCCTCTGGCAATTATTTAATGCGTTATTTTTTACCTATGGCGTTTATCCCTATACTTTCAGCAAGCTATTTCATTGGTGTTGCTGTACATTCTTGGAAACGCAACAGTAGGACTCTTTTAATTGGGCATATGCTTTTGGCCTTAGGCGCACCGATTGCTTTAGTCTCAATTGCCAACTATGTTAGCCCGGGGTCTGGTTCGTTCCTTTGGTGGACTCAGGCAAGAACTTTTTCAGTACCGCAGTCAGTTACTTGCGTTAATGAGAGGTTCAGAAATTCCCCAATCAATCTTGTTGCTAGCTTTTGGACATCTCGCCCTATTGATCTCTATACCAGCTCGCCAGTTCGAGTATTGCAGGTTGGCCCAGGTTTAAAACCCTATTATTGGATGAATAACCAGGCGCCATACAAAACGATTCAAGTCAGTGGCGTTATCGTTGATAAGCCTGAGGGAACTCAAAAATGGCCTGGGTACCTATATGAAGAGGATTTGCCCGCCCTTGGGCAAATCTCCGATAGGGTTGACTGTGAGCGCTTATCGATATATCTATTTAATAGAGATACCGATGGATTCAAAAAAATTCAGCAAATGCTCCATAACTAACTAGAGTTTTGTAGTATTGGGGTATGAAGAAAATCGCCTTTATCGCTGCCGCCCCAATGAGCCTGAAGGCTTTTTTGCGAAACCACATGCTCGCACTTTCAAAGAACCATGCGGTATACGCAATTGCAGATTTTTCAACCAAGGATTTATTGGAATTGAAGGCCTTGGGGGTGCATCCACTTTCTGTTTCTATTCCACGTGAAATAAGCCCTCTGCGTGACCTACTAGCATTGGGGTCGCTATATTGTCTATTTAGGCGAGAGCATTTTGATGTTATTCAATCTGTCACGCCGAAGGCTGGTTTGTTGGCCATGATGGCTGGGCGCATTGCAGGTGTTAAAAAACGGATTCACTGGTTCACTGGTCAGGTTTGGGTTACTCGCCAGGGGATAATGAGATCCGTGCTGCGTTCGGCTGATCGAATAATTGCCACCAACGCAACCCAGTTGCTGGTTGATAGCCCCTCCCAAAAATTTTTTTTAGAGTCTGAGGCTGTTATATCTCCAAGTCATTCTACTGTTTTGGGCGTTGGTTCCATCTGTGGCGTAGACCTTCATAGATTTAAGGTGGACCCAATCGCGCGTGAGCGCATTCGCTCCCAGTTGGAAATTCCTGAGAACCATTTGGTTTTTGTATTTCTGGGACGCCTAAATCGAGATAAGGGCATTCTTGATCTTGCGTCGGCGTTTGCAAGATTGGCTACAGAATTTAGTCACGCTACTTTGCTAGTGGTTGGTCCAGACGAAGGCCGGATTTCCGATCAATTTAATCTGATTTGTTCCGATGTGCTTGCTCATGTTCGTAGGGTGGATTACACAGACAGTCCAGAAAGTTACCTGGCTTGTGCTGATGTTTTAGTTTTACCTAGTTACCGAGAAGGCTTCGGAAGTACAGTGATTGAGGCTGCTGCCTGTGGTGTTCCTGCAATTACATCGCGTATTTATGGCTTAACTGATGCTGTAGAAGAGGGTGTAACAGGGCTAATGAATGCCTCAGGCGATGTGGAAGGACTCTACGCCAATATGAAAATGATGGCCCAAGATCCAGCATTGAGAATTAGAATGGGCAATGCTGCCCTAAAGAGGGCTCGGTCTGAATTTTCCATGGAGTTGATCACTCAGCACTATCTAGATTTCATAAAAAAGAATATTTTGGAAAAAAACATCAGTAAAGTATCGGGAAAATGAATTGCTATACAAAACGCTTATTTGATCTGATCATTTCTGGATGTGGTCTAGCTCTACTTAGTCCAGTCTTCTTATTATTGGCAGTTCTTGTACGAATTAATTTAGGCGCACCAATATTTTTTATTCAAAAACGTCCCGGACTACTTGGCAAACCTTTTTTCATGCTGAAATTTCGTACTATGATTGATGCGGTGCAAGATGATGGCACCTCTCTTCCAGACGGCGAGCGATTAACTCGATTTGGGCAGTTTTTAAGATCAAGTAGTCTTGATGAATTACCTGAGTTGTGGAATGTATTCATTGGGAATATGAGTTTGGTAGGGCCTAGGCCATTGCTGATGGAGTATCTCCCTCTTTATTCTAGTGAGCAGACTAGGAGGCATGAGGTGTTGCCTGGTATCACGGGGTGGGCTCAAATTAATGGGCGCAACGCCATTTCTTGGGATCAAAAGTTTGCTTTAGATGTTTGGTATGTTGATCATGCAAATATGATGCTAGACATCAAGATCCTATTACTAACAGTAAAGAAAGTATTCATTAAAGAAGGCATCTCTGAACCGGGGTCTGCAACAATGACGCCATTTCAGGGTCAATCATCTAGCTCTTCAATAAATTACAGCATTAATGATCATGATCGCTAAATCAATGGGAGATCTCTATATTTATGGCGCCAGTGGACATGGCAAAGTGGTTCTCTACACATTTTCGGCTAACGGAGTTCCAGTCGCAGGATTTATTGATGACGGTGTATCAGGGATGTTTTGCGATTTACCAGTCGTTACACCCACACAATTGCTATCTATAAAGAATGATAAGGAGACGATTCGAGACCGCTTTCATATTGCGATTGGAAGCAATAAATTGCGTGAGAGCAAGTTTAATCAATTGTTAGCATTGGGCTTTTTGCCTGAGAGCGCCATTCATCCCGCAGCGGTCATTTACTCTAGCGCTGTTTTGGGCTCGGCCTGTTTAGTTGCTGCTACAGCAATAGTTGCCCCGTCAGCTAGAGTTGGCGATGCTTGCATCCTTAATCATGGCGCAATAGTGGATCATGATTGCGTTGTCGGCGCGTTTACGCACTGCGCCCCAAATGTCACGCTGGGCGGCAATGTTCGGGTCGGTAAATCTTGTTTGATTGGCTCTGGAGCGGTCATTTTGCCGGGACTTACGATTGGCGACTACGTTACGGTTGGTGCTGGGGCTGTTGTGACTAAAAATATTTCTGATAATCAAGTGGTTGCGGGCTCCCCAGCCATAAGCCTTGCTTAGCTCGGATTTATACTAAAGATCAATATGCTAAATACCTCTTTCTCACCTTGGCCTTCTTTCACAAAAGAGGAGGCGGATGCAGTTGCAAGCGTCGTTCTATCCAATAAAGTCAATTATTGGACTGGAAACGAATGCCGTGAATTTGAAAAGGAATTTGCAGTTTGGACCGACGCTAAATATGCCATTGCGCTAGCAAATGGTACTGTTGCATTGGATTTGGCTTTGAAGGGTCTTGAAATTTGCCCTGGCGATGAAGTGATTGTGACGCCGCGTACTTTTATTGCGAGTATCTCCTGTGTCATTAGTGCAGGAGCTACACCGGTATTTGCAGATGTTGATCCAGAGTCAGGAAACATTAGCCCGGCCGGAATTGCAGCTGTGATTACTCCCAAAACAAAAGCAGTCATTTGTGTTCACTTGGCGGGATGGCCTTGTGATATGGACGCAATTATGGTTTTATCGAATCAGCATGGATTTAAGGTGATTGAGGATTGTGCCCAAGCGCATGGGGCTCGCTACAAAGGGCGCAGTGTTGGCTCTATTGGTCATGTTGGTGCTTGGTCATTTTGCCAAGATAAGATCATGACCACGGGCGGCGAGGGAGGCATGGTGACTACCAATGATGAGTCTTTATGGCGCTCTATGTGGGCCTACAAAGACCATGGTAAAAGCTATGAAGCAGTTTATGAGCGTGAGCATCCTCCCGGATATCGGTGGCTTCATGATAGTTTTGGCACGAACTGGCGTATGCTTGAGGTGCAGGCTGCCATTGGTCGGATACAGTTGCGACGAATGTCGGACTGGACTGAAAAACGTTTAGCAAATGCCAGTCTCTTAAATGAAGCTTTATCTGAATTTACCGGTAAAAATGGCATCGTTAGATTACCTCAGTATTTCTGTGCAGGCTGCGATAACTCAGTTTGCAAAGCAGGTAATGGATGCAATGGATCTATAAAAAATGCCTGCACACACGCAAGGTATAAGTTTTATTTTTATTTGCAACTCCAGAATCTAGCTCCTGGCTGGGGCCGTGAAAAAATTATTGATGCTATTAATCTTGCAGGCGTGCCTTGCTATGGGGGCACTTGTTCTGAAGTTTATTTAGAGAAAGCTTTTGATGGTTCAGATCTTCGGCCCGCAGAGCGCCTCCCTATTGCCAAAGAATTGGGCGAGACGAGCATCATGCTGTTGATACACCCAACATTAACCGATTCTGAAATTGCCAAAACTCAGGCAGTTATCAAAGATATACTTCGCTTGGCTCAAAAGCCTTGATTTTTTATAAGATTCTGTGGATCGAGTAAGTCTACTCATGATTTATCTCCATAAAATTTTGCCCGTTTTTATATTGCCACTTGGGGTTATCCTTACTCTATTGCTTGTTGGTGCTTGTCTAAAACGCAAGTCTTTCATTTGGGCGGGAATAGTTGCTTTGCTACTTGCGAGCTCTCCAGTGGTTAGCATGTTTTCCGTGGAGTTGATTGAATCTGACTATCCTGAGCGAGTGGCAGTTGAGACAGCTTCTAATGCCGATGCTATTGTGGTGTTGAGTTCTGGGCGCAAGATTGCTCCAGGTAAAGCGCAGATTAGTGAGTGGGGTGATGCGAATCGCTTCTTTGGGGGCGTAGAGCTTTTTAAGTCCAAAAAAGCACCAAGACTTGTTTTTACTGGTGGCTGGGCTCCTTGGGAGCCAAACTCAAGACTAGAAGGAGAGGTATCCGCTGAATTTGCTATGCAATTAGGCATACCCAGAGAATCTATTTTGATCACCAGGCCAGTTCTCAATACTGCTGAAGAGGCCGCGGCAGTTGCTGAGCTTTTGAATAAGGGGGGCAATGACAGGCCAGTCAGAATTTTATTGGTGACTTCTTCGTACCACATGGAAAGATCGAGACGGCTATTTGAGTTGGCCGGCTTCAATGTAATTCCATACCCAGTAGATTTTCAGAGATCAAGGGATCATCAGATAACTCCAATGGATTTTTTGCCCAGCGCAAATGCTTTAGCTCAAAACGAGATGGTGTGGCGTGAAATATATGGGCGAGCATATTATTCTTTGCGCAATTACATGCATTAAGCTATCATTTTTTGACAATAAAGTACTTTCGAAGAATTTCTCTCTGAAGTGCAATGCTCAAACAAATAGCTGCACTATATGCAAGCCAGTAAGGAAACTTGTTAACTAACTTCGGTGTTGGCATTGAGTGCACGCTGATTTTGAGATTTGGTAATAAGGTTTGAACTGATTTATAAATTGCTGAAAGCGAGTTTGGCTCATTCCATTTTTGGTAAATCACAATCTTGCCATTTTGTGACAATTGGGCAGCTAGACATTCTAAATATTGGGCTTGCGCTTGTGCGTCACGATTTCTGGTGAATGGATAAAACTCAAAGCAAAAAATATAATCAAATGAGCCGAGTCGTTGCATCTCTGGTGAGATTGCTATAGCCTTAAACTCTGCGCTTGGGTAATGCAATTTTGCATAAGCAATGGCATCTTCAGAGATATCAACCCCATAATTTTGGCATTCGGGAAGTATTTAGCCATCGCTCCAGTTGCAATGCCTAGACCGCAGCCCACATCTAGGATAGATGAAGGATTTTTGATTTGCAGAACCTTTGATAGTGCATCGATCTTCATTAACGGGTTGATGTCGTTATGATCTTCGGCCTGAGATCCTTGTATACCATTGACAAGTGCTTTCCGATAAGCCCCAAAGTCGCCTTCTACGTAATTTAAATCGCCAGTCTGCCTGGCTTTTTCCTCGGCTTCTTTAAGGTTCTTGGGCGTCCACCAGCTATCATTGCTCATCTTCTTCTCTTTAGAAGTTTGGTAAATTTATTAACAATATTTCTCGTAAATCTTTTTCGTTGCTTCTGCGGTATTTTTCCAGGAGTACTGCCGTGATCGTGCAATACCTTTTTCCTTGAGTGAATCCCTTAGGTCTTGATCTTCTATCAGCGATTGAAGTGCCTGAGTGATTTGATCAAGACTATTGGGGTCTACTAAGAGTGCTGCATCACCAGCCACTTCGGGCATTGAGGAGGTGTTTGATGTAATGACTGGTGTACCGCTCGCAAATGCCTCGATAATTGGTAAGCCAAAGCCTTCATATAGGCTAATAAAAGGCATACCAACAGCTCTTTGTAATAGGCAGCGCTTCTCAAACTCGGTGACGTAGTGAATCCAAATACATTCGCCTTTAGCGCTTGCCGCCTGTATTGCAGCTTTAATCTCTTGATTCTCATCCCAGCCGGAGCGTCCTACGATTATGATTGGGAATTCCTTGGATAGCCCTGGTGGTAATTGTGAGTGAGCTTTTAGTAGGGTGACAATATTTTTTCTTGGCTGCAAAGTTCCAATGGCTACAAAGAAGTTTTCAGGCAATTGAAACTTCTTGAGTGTGGCATTTATTTCTGCTGGAGATATAGTGGCTCGATAAGACTCGCCAACGCCGAGTGGAATAGATGAAATTTGATGCGCTGGATAATTAAAGTATTTAGTAATTTCAGATTTTGAGAATTCAGAAATCGTGATGATGTGATCTGCTTTGCGGGTTAGTTGCCTCCAAAAGAATGACTTGAGGTGTCGAAAAGAAGATCTCATATATTGAGGATGTGATAGGGGTATGGTATCCATCACAGTCGCAATAATGGGCTTATCTTTGGCGAGAGGCATCCACTGATCCGTTGCATGAATGAGGTCGACGCCTGAAAAGTATTGATCTTGTCGCCCGATGAGGCTTTTCAAACCGGTAGTGAGTGCATGTAAGTAATAGTTCGGCAGCAATATAGAGTCTTTTGGAGACTCCTCGTCAAAGGTAAAGGGCTTTATCTTGAGATCAGAATCCTTTTCAAATTCTTCAGTAAGTGCTTGGCAGTAGCGTCCAATACCGTCAATTCCGCCATCTCGCAGACCTTTATAAAGGTTAGTGCTTCCAAAAGCAATTGTTCTCATCTTAAGCAATTAACTGGCTTTGAGCATTTCTTCAAGCGTGTCTTGTAATGAATATTGCTTCAGTGCTGCATTATGAGTAAGAAACAAGCCGTTTATTTTGCTGGGATTGCCGGACATGCGGTGAACTTCATTTTTTCTCACAAAAGCTGGATTGACCCGAATTTCGATTGTGTGCCCCGTTATTTTTGTGAGCAGCTCAATCACCGATTGCAGAGTATGTGACTGGCCAGAGCAAAGATTGTAAATTTCACCAGACCTACCATCTTGTAGAAGTCGTAGATAAGCTTCACTAATCATTCTCACATCGTTAAATTCACGTTCAACATTTAAATTACCCAACTCAATATAAGGCAGGCGCTTTGCAAAATGCTCAACAATTTTAGGAATGACGAATTGATGGTTTTGTCCAGGTCCGGTATACGTAAAAGGTCGAGTAATCACAATGGGCAGGCGATCAGAAAAATTTTGTGCCAAGAATTCAGTTGCAAGTTTGCTGACCGCGTAGTGCCCCATTGGTTTTGCTAGCTCATCTTCGGAGATGCGCTCAAACGCATAGTTTCCATAAACTGTTGCGCTACTCGCGACGACCACTTTATGAGGTGTTTTAGTGAGTTTGCTGATTGCATTTAGTAAATTCACCGTCCCAATGGCGTGAACTTGGTAATAGGGCGCATCATCATTGCTAACAACAAAACTTTTCCCAGCCAAATGGAGCACTGCATCAGGCGCAGACTTTGCGATTTCTGCATCTAAAGCCTGAGAATTGTTTAAGTTTGCTTGGAGCGGAATAATGTCATGACCCTGTACTTTTGCTAGATTGGCAAAGTGGTGACCTGTAAATCCCTTGGCGCCTGTAAGGAGTATTTTCAAAATGGGTTTTCTGTATCTATTGGGTTAAGGTCGTTGGGCTGTCAGAATTTCTGCTGGGCATACCATTATTTTTTCTATCTTATTGATTATTATAGGCATAATAGCTTTCTATATTCCTTTTTATCCGGTCCCCATTGAGCGCAATAAATACTAATCTTGGTCTGAATCTTGGCCCTTTGGTGGTAATCGGTGCTACAGGCTTGTTGGGTCAGGCGCTGAGATCTGAGGCTGAGAAAAGGGGTTACCGAATTAATGGACTTGCACGCACTGGAGCTGATATGAATTTAGATATTCAGGATACCCAGGCGCTTTTGGATGCTTTGGATCAATTGCAGCCTAAATACATCATTAATGCCGCTGCTTTGATCAATTTAGAGGAATGTGAGCGTGAACCCGCTCTTGCCCATGCAGTGAATGCTTTGGCCGTAAAGAATATGGCTGATTATTGCCAAAAACAAGGTGTGAAGCTGATTCAAGTGTCTACCGATCATTACTTCACTGGCGATGGAAGCGCAATACATGACGAAGTTGCAAAAACCTCTCTTTTAAATAATTATGCAAAAAGTAAGTACGAGGGGGAGCTTTTTGCTCAAACCCTGGAGAATAGCCTCATTTTACGGACCAATATCGTAGGATTTCGTGGGTGGTCAGGGAGGCCAACCTTTATTGAGTGGGCTATTGATGCCTTATCCAAAGGCTCTCCCATCACTTTGTTTAATGATTTTTACACCTCAAGCATTCACGTCAAAGCCTTTTCTGCTGCTCTGTTTGATTTACTTGAGAAGAACGCTTCGGGGTTGCTGAATCTAGGCGCCAGAGATGTGGCTAGTAAGGCTGATTTTTTATTAAAATTAGCCCATGAACTGGAATTTCCAGTAAATCACTGTTCTTTGTGTAGCGTTCACTCAATGGGTGGTGTGGCTCGTGCCGATAGTTTGGGTTTGGATGTTTCTAAGGCTGAGGCAATTTTGGGATATGCATTGCCGAAAACGGATGAGGTCATTGCTGAGCTTGCTCGGGAATATAGGGAAAGATTAAATGCAATACGATAGTTCTATTAATGTTAAAGGTCGCTTGATCTCCATCGATCAACCGAGCTATTTCATTGCGGATATTGCCGCAAATCATGATGGCGATTTAGAAAGAGCGAAGGCACTTATTTGGCAGGCTAAAGAAGCTGGCGCAGATGCCGCCAAGTTTCAGCATTTCAAGGCAGAAAAAATTGTGAGTGACCTGGGCTTTAAATCGCTTGGCTCGCAGCAAAGCCATCAGGCTGGTTGGAAAAAATCAGTGTTTCAAGTATTTCAAGATTACGAGTGCAATCGCGAATGGAACCAAGAGCTCATTAATACTGCCGCTGATGCAAAAATTGATTTTATTACCACTCCATACGATACCGATGCGGTAGATGAGTTAGATCCATTTTTGCCAGCCTATAAAATAGGCTCGGGAGATATCACTTGGGTTGAATTTATTGAATATGTTGCGAAAAGAAATAAGCCACTATTTTTAGCTACAGGTGCTAGTGATGTAGCTGATGTCGAGAGGGCGGTAGCTGCAGCTCTTCTTCATAACCGCCAACTAGTGCTGATGCAATGTAATACGAATTACACAGGCTCTTTAGAGAATTTTAAATTCATTAATTTGAATGTATTGAAGTCTTATGCCGCAAAATATCCAGAAATGATTTTGGGTTTATCGGATCACTCACCAGGTCATGCCACCGTATTGGGCGCTATTAGCTTGGGCGCGCGTGTGATTGAAAAACATTTCACCGATGATGCTTCAAGAGTGGGCCCTGATCATGGATTCTCTATGACACCAAGAACTTGGCGTGATATGGTTGATCGCAGTCGAGAGCTAGAGAATGCCCTGGGTGATGGCATCAAGCGGGTTGAGTCTAATGAAGCGCAAACTGCTATCTTACAGCAGCGTTGTTTGTATTTAACGCGGGATATCGCTTTAGGTGAGCTTATCTCAAAAAATGATTTAGAAGCATTAAGGCCTGTTCAGTCTGGTGCCTATAAACCATATGAGCTACCGGCTGCGGTTGGAAAGAAAGTCGTCAAGATACGCAAGCGCGGAGAATTTCTACTTAAGAGCGATTTGGAATAATGATGTTATCTGGAAAACACGTTGGTTTACGCGCGATAGAAATTGCTGATCTGCCACAGCTATTGGAGTGGCGTAATAAGCCAGAGCTTCGTCAGTATTTCCGCGAGTATCGCGAGCTCAATGCCGAGCAACAGCGACGCTGGTTTGATGAAAAAGTGAACGGTGACCCCGCTATAAAAATGTTTTCCATTGTAGAAATTTCAAGTAACCGTTTATTGGGAGCTTGTGGGCTTTGTTATATCGATTGGGTAAATCGTACTGCGGACTTTTCTATCTATATTGGCGCAGATGATTTATATATTGATGAAAAATTTGCTCCAGATGCTGCCAATATTCTCATTCGTTACGGATTTGAAGAGCTTGGGCTCCATAGGCTATGGTCAGAAATCTACGCCTTTGATGATCCGAAAAAAACCTTCTTTGATCAACTCGGGTTCACATTGGATGGTCGCCATCGAGAAACGCATTGGGCCGATGGGCTTTGGCATGACTCACTGTTTTATGGATTATTGAGTACCGATACCAGATGTTAATTAACCGAGCCACTAGGTTTGCCATTAGTTTTCCTAGGTTTATTAAGCAAATCATTGCGGTATCTGCGGATATCGTCACGTGCATCTACACGGTATGGCTAGCTTTTGGCTTGCGTTTAGATCAGTGGGGTAGTTTGATTGGATTGCAGTGGTGGCTTGTGCTGATTTCCATTGCCACTGCCATTCCTATTTTTTATGTTTTTGGCTTGTATCGCACCATCTTTAGGCATGCCGGCTTAGCAGCATTGGGGGCGATTGGCAGGGCTATGGTGGTATATAGCTTTATTTTTATTGGCCTGTTTACCATTCTTGGAGTGCAGGGCGTTCCGCGGACCATTGGAATTCTGCAGCCAATCTTATTGCTAATTGGCATAGTTGCTAGCCGCCTATTTGCACGTTACTTATTGCGCAACGCTGTATTTAGTCGAGCTGAGAGGATGAGTTTGCCTCGTGCCCTAATTTATGGTGCTGGATCTTCTGGTCGGCAGCTTGCCAGCGCTTTGGCGCAAAGCGAAGATATTTTGGTCATTGGCTTTTTGGATGATGACCTTACCTTGCACAATAATTCTATTAATGGATTAACGGTTTACAGTCGAGACGATTTGGCTGGAGTTATCGCGAAACATGAAGTGTCAGATATTTTGCTAGCACTGCCTTCAGCTAATCATATTATCCGCGGAACTATCTTGGCTGATCTCCAGCCATACAAGCTACGAGTGAGAACTTTGCCAGCCCTAGGCGACTTAAGCTCTGGTAAGCTAAAAGCAAGCGATCTCAGAGATTTGGATATCGATGATCTTTTGGGCCGTGATGCTGTACCCCCTAATTTAATTCTGCTGAACAAAAATACCCGCGGCAAAACAATTCTGGTAACAGGGGCTGGTGGTTCAATTGGCAGTGAGTTATGCCGACAGATCATTCAATTTAATCCAAGCACTTTATTGCTTGTAGAGCGTAGTGAGTTTGCCCTATATTCAATCCATGAGGAATTGAAAACCATCATCGCTAGCAATAACTTTAATGCTGAGTGTGTGCCTTTATTGGCTTCCATTCAAAACGAAGAGCGGATGTCAAAAATTATCTCTACTTGGCAGCCCGACATTGTTTATCACGCGGCAGCCTATAAACATGTTCCACTGGTTGAGCACAATCCCATTGAAGGCATGAAGAATAATATTTTGGGCACTCTGAATTGTGCGAGATTATGTGCTCAGCATCAGGTGAGTAACTTTGTGTTGATTAGCACGGATAAGGCAGTGCGCCCAACTAATATCATGGGTGCCAGCAAGCGTATGGCCGAGATGGTGTTGCAGGCTCTGGCCCATCACTCTCATGCTGGCTCGATCACCAATTTTTCAATGGTGCGCTTCGGTAATGTTTTGGGATCCTCTGGCTCTGTAGTGCCAATGTTTAGTTCTCAAATTAAAGCGGGTGGCCCCATAACCCTAACAGACCCAGAAATTACTCGCTTCTTTATGACCATTCCAGAAGCGGCACAATTGGTTATTCAGGCTGGCGCCATGGCGGATGGTGGGGATGTATTTGTCTTAGATATGGGCGAGCCGGTGCGCATTGTGGATTTAGCACACAAGATGGTTGAGCTCAGCGGCCTATCAGTGAAAAGCGCTGACCGGCCTACTGGCGATATTGAGATTGAGATTACTGGGCTGCGACCTGGTGAAAAGTTATACGAAGAGCTATTGATTGGCGACAATCAGGAAAAAACAATTCACCCTAAGAT
>Ga0194059_1000698_pt1 | contig 15200 bp, 13 predicted proteins | sample SepL6211m_MetaG_FD_163426 | JGI IMG/M metagenome (GOLD analysis project Ga0194059, IMG submission 163426) | Anoxic zone freshwater microbial communities from boreal shield lake in IISD Experimental Lakes Area, Ontario, Canada - Sep2016-L626-11m | ecosystem: Environmental > Aquatic > Freshwater >... | reverse complement strand
AGAACCGGCACAATGTCTGACTTCATCCGCATCAGGAGCGGCTGACACTCCGGATCGCCAAAACGGGCATTAAACTCAAGAGTTTTTACTTCGCCGTCCTTGACCATCAAGCCGGCGTACAACACGCCGCGATATGGCCGTCCTTCAGCAGCCATGCCGTCGACAGTCGGCCGGATCACCTGCTGCATGGCTTTTTCGTGAATGGCGGGAGTGACCACCGGTGCCGGTGAATACGCACCCATGCCACCGGTGTTCGGTCCCCGGTCGTTGTCAAAAATGGCCTTGTGATCCTGAGCGCTGGCGAGTGGGATGACATTTTTTCCATCCGTGATAACCAGAAATGACGCCTCCTCACCGGTCAGGAATTCCTCAATGACGACCCGCGAACCGGCAGACCCGAAGGCGTTACCGCTGAGCATGTCGCGAACCGCCGCAACCGCCTCTTCACACGTCTGGGCAATGATAACACCTTTACCCGCTGCCAGCCCATCCGCCTTGACGACAATGGGTGCACCGGTAACCTCGATAAAAGCCTCGGCCTCGGCCTGGTCGGTAAAAACCCCGTAGGCAGCGGTCGGTACATGGTATTTCTGCATCAGATCTTTTGAAAAAGCTTTGCTCCCCTCAATGTACGCGGCTTTTTGCGACGGGCCGAACACTTTTAATCCGTGAGACTCGAACAGGTCGACAATACCGAGCGACAGAGGCTGTTCGGGACCGACCACAGTAAGGTCAACTTTGTTTTCATAGGCAAAAGCCAGTAGCTTATCGAGCTGATCAACGGCAATCGGCAGATTCTCGGCAAGCGAGGCTGTTCCCGGATTTCCCGGGGCGCAATAGAGCTTGGTTACTAGAGGTGACTGGGCTATTTTCCAGACAAGTGCATGTTCGCGGCCACCGCCGCCGATTACCAGAATTTTCATAAGGGTACACCTCAATAGTGATGTAAGCCCCCTCCTGTATATATGGAGGGGGTTGGGGGTGGTAACGTATCAATGCCTGAAATGGCGCATGGCAGTAAACAGCATCGCGATGCCATGTTCATTGGCGGCCTTGATAACCTCTTCATCGCGAACGCTGCCGCCGGTCTGGATGATGGCGGTGACACCTGCTTCAGCAGCGGCATCGACTCCGTCGCGAAACGGAAAGAAGGCGTCGGAGGCAAGCACCGTTCCCCGGGTCGGAAGCAACGCCTTCTGGACGGCAATCTTCGATGAATCGACACGGGACATCTGACCGGCACCGATACCGACCGTTTGATCGCGGTTACTAAAGACGATGGCATTTGATTTGACATGTTTACAGACACGCCAGGCGAAATCAAGAGCCTCATATTCAGAGACTGTCGGTGTACGCTCGGTTACCACACGGCAATTACGGGCATTAACCATTCCCAGATCACGACCTTGCAAAAGAACCCCTCCGGTCACTCGCTTCAGGTCGAATCCTCCGGCGACATAACGATCGAGGAGCGGCACCTGCATAACCCGGACATTCTTTTTCGCAGTAAATATCGCCAGGGCCTCCTCACTGTAGCCGGGAGCAATGACCGCTTCCAGAAATGTGGAGGTGAGCTCTTTTGCCGTTTCGGCATCAACAGTGCGATTAAAGCCGACGATACCGCCGAAAGCGGAAACGGGATCACATTCGCGAGCTTTCAAGTAGGCTGTTAGTGGCGAATCGGCAAGAGCGGCGCCACAGGGATTGGTGTGTTTGATGATGACCGCTGCACTCTGCTCGAATTCCTTGACCGTTTCAATGGCAGCGTCAAGATCAATGATATTGTTAAAAGAGAGCTCTTTACCCTGCAGCTGCACGGCATTGGCAACGCATGGCTCCAAGATCTGTTTCTCGATATAAAATGCTGCGGACTGATGAGGATTTTCACCATAACGAAGGTCCTGGGCTTTTTTTACCTGCAGAGAAAATGTGGGGGGATATTCCTGAACTTCGCCAGGTATAAGACGTGATCCAAGGTAATTGGAAATAGCGCCGTCATAAGCTGCCGTGTGCTGAAACACCTTAACCGCCAGGGCAAAGTTAGTCGCTACAGAAACCGCGCCGTCAGAAGCTTTCATCTCTTCGAGTACTTGCGGGTAATCAGAACTGTCAACCAGGACAGTGACATCAGGATAGTTCTTGGCCGCCGAGCGAAGCATGGTCGGTCCGCCGATGTCGATGTTTTCAATGGCATCCTCAAGGTGACACCCTTCCCTGGCGGTTGTCGCCTCAAAGGGGTACAGATTTACCACCACCATGTCGATGTTCTCAATACCATGCTCCTTCATTTTGGCAACATGTTCCGGATTCGAACGCATCCCGAGTAGACCGCCATGTACCTTGGGGTGCAGAGTCTTCACCCGACCGTCGAGCATTTCCGGAAAACCGGTAAACTCGGAAACGTCTTTAACATTCAAACCGGCGTCCCGCAGCAGCCTGGCGGTTCCTCCGGTAGAGAGCAGCTCAACGCCATACCCTGCCAACTGCTGAGAAAATTCAATAATGCCGTTCTTGTCAGAGACACTGATCAGCGCCCTGGTGATTTTTGCCATGCCCTACTCCTTGCTGGTGGTTGATTGACTGAAAAAGGGATAGCTTGTAACACACTTTGGACAGAAATTCCAAACGTTTTCGGTGCGTTTGCATCCCCGAACTCTCGATACGTTATGTGAGATACACTCGCGGCACCCGCTTGCTGATGCCGCAGAAGATGACATAGGGGATTGTATCCGCCCAGACAGCCAGTTCTTCAGCATGAATACAGCCACCTGAATCATCCGGCCCCATGAGAGTGACAGTATCTCCCACGGCGACCCCTTCAATCGAGGAGACATCAAGCATGATCCAATCCATACAGACAGTTCCGGCAACACCGGCACGCTGGCCGCGAATCAATACTTCGCCCCGGTTGGTGAGCGCACGCGGGTAACCATCGGCATATCCGACCGGCACACTGGCGATCAGCGTGCGCTGACCGGCAGTAAAGCGGCGCGCGTAGCTGACAGTCGTTCCCGGATCGATCCATTTGAGCATTGCTATCTGACTTTTAAGACGCATGACCGGTTTCAGGTCAAGTTTCCCCTGAAAATCAGCTGACGGGAGAGCGCCATACATTGCGATCCCGGGCCGAATCAGGTTGCATCCGGGAATATCGTGCAACAGTGCCGCAGCGCTGTTGGCAATATGGACATAGCGCGGAGTGAAACCTGCCGCACGGACTTCGTCCAGCACCCAGGCAAAGCGCTCCGCCTGGAGTTGTGTAAAACAACGTCCGGATTCATCAAGCTCATCGGCACTGGCAAAATGGGAAATTACACCTTCGAGGGCAATATTCGGCAGTTTTTTCAGTTCAGCAAGAAATTGTGGCACCTCAGGATAAGGAATCCCCAGACGCCCCATGCCGGTATCAATTTTAAGATGTACCTGTGCCGGGCGAAAGAGTTTGCCCGAAGAGGCCGCCTGGTTCAGGGCCTGCGCCTGCTCCAGCGTAAATATCGTCGTGGAGAGATTATAGCCGATGCATTTTCGTTCCTGACCGGGGTAAATTCCACCGAGCAGGAGGATCGGCTTATCACTGCCGCTTTTGCGGAGCTGAATCCCTTCCGCCAGGAAAGCAACACCAAAGGCGTCAATCCCCAGAGTTTCCAGCTCACGGCTGATATCCATAAATCCGTGACCATAGGCATCAGCCTTTACCACCGCCAGAATTTCGGTATCCCGCGGAATCGTCGAGCGGATTAACCCATAGTTATGTTTCAGCGCGGAGAGATCTATCTCGGCGTATGTGGGACGGCCATCGTACAAAATCTTCTCACCTCGAATTCAGGATAAAGCTATAGAATCATCTTCTTCCGTGCGGTCGCCAGACAGCGTCCCATATCAACACTAGTGCGGCATGCCAGCGCCGCACGCGCCAGACGGCGGCATGAATCAAAACTGTTGGAGCGGAGTGCCTGTTTTACGAGCGGAATACTGGGGGCCGAGAGGCTGAATTCCCGGATACCCATGCCGGTCAGCAGCAGGGCGCACAGTGGGTCCGCAGCCATTTCACCGCAGACGGAAGCTTTCTTACCCGCTTTGTTGGCGGCATCGGCAACACGTTTAATGGAATGGAGAATAGCCGGATGGTACGGGTCATAATACTGCCTGACTCCGGCATTATTGCGGTCGGCAGCGAGCGTATACTGGATCAGGTCGTTTGTGCCGATGCTGACATAATCGACCTCCTGAATCAAAAATTCGATAATCTGCACTGCGGCAGGCACCTCAATCATGATGCCGAAAGGAATATAGCCGGGCACGTCATGCCCTTCACGCAGCAGTTCGTTTCTGACCGAGGACAGAATCTCGCGAATCTGCCTGATTTCATCAAGACTGCTGATAAGCGGAAACATAATGGTCGGGTTGCCGGCATGTGACGAGAGTAATATTCCGGCTAACTGTTCCCTGAAAATATCCTGCCGGTCCAGCGAGACTCGAATCGACCGCCACCCGAGAAAAGGGTTATCTTCGTGTGGATAGGGAAAGTATGAGAGGCCTTTATCCCCGCCGATATCGAGCGTCCTGATATTAACGGCCTGGCCGGGAAATCCTTCCAGAATTTTGCGGTAGATACCGGCCTGCTCGTCACGGGTGGGAAAGGTAGAGCGCGCCATATACGGAAACTCAGTCCGATAGAGACCAACCCCTTCCGCGCCATGCAGAGTGGCAACCCTGACATCTGAAAGCAGTCCGATATTGGCACTCAAGGTAATCATCACACCATCGGTCGTAACCGCAGACAGGTCCCGCAGACCCTCCAACTCCTTCATTCGACCGGTGTACTCTTGTTCAAGCCGCACATATTCTTTTTTGACGGCGACATCAGGGTTCAGATAAATGTGCCCCGAAGTGCCATCGACGATGATTTCATCCTTGACGTTGGCCGCAGCCATCACACCCTGTACACCGAGAACAGCCGGAATACCGAGTGATTTTGCCATGATGGCGGCATGCGAGTAGGCGTTCCCCTTTTCGGTAACAATACCGAGAATTTTGCCGAGATCCAGCATAGCAAGGTTTGAAGGGAATATCTCATCCGCAACGAGTACCCGCTTCTCTTTAAGCGTCACTTCAGCGGAATTATTCCCTTCGATCGCGTCAATAACACGGCGCCCGATATCCTCGATATCCGCCGAACGCTCACGCAGATATGGATCCTCCATGGCCGAAAATGCTTGTATATATTGCTGAACAACATCATGAACAGCCCGGGTAGCTCCCATACCCTGCTCTATAAGGTCGGTGATCTTGGCAGAAAAGCTCCGATCTTCCAGTATCATCAAGTGAGTGTGAAAAATCGCCGCATCATCGGCGGAAAGCATTTCACTGACCCGTTTTTCCATATAAATGGTTTGAATTTTAGCCTTTTCAAGCGCCTCGATAAATTTATGCCGTTCTTCACCTGGAGTCCCTACTATTGCCAGTTTGATGACTTTATCGTTGAAGCGGTCGAGAATGTATACTTTCCCGCGGCCGAAGCCAGAGGAAACTGCGATGCCGCTCAATGTCCGGGAAACGGCTGCCTGCTTTTTTTTACCGGCTCCGGGAGAGGTTGATTCACCGATCGAACCACTTTTGGTCCTGGCAAGTTCCTGTTCAAACCAGGCGCGTTCCTGTTCTTTACGCTGGATGGAATCTAACAGCCGTGCGTTGTGGACAATACTGCCGATCTGAAAGGTAATCGTCCGCAGCACACTTATTTCATCATCGCTGAAATGACGCGTTTCTCGGGTCTGTACGACAATCACGCCAATCGGAGCCTTGTGCTCGAACAGCGGTAAACCGAGAAATGAAAGGAACCGTTCCTCTTTTGCCTCCTTGAAATATTTGAAGCGCGGATGTGCCGGGGCGTTATCAGTCATCACCATCTGGCGGGTTTCAACAGCAAGACCGCTCAGACCTTCATGGATCTTCATGGAGACACGGTTCACAGAGGTTTTGGAAAGTCCCTTGGTGGCCTTGAGAGTAAGCGTTTCGCCGTCTTTTTCCAGCAGGTAAATCGAGCAGACATCGCTCGCCATCCGCTTGGCAACAAGAGTAACAATATTATCAAGGGTATCTTGCAGATTATGCGAATGGAGAATAATCGAGCTGATGTCTTCAAGAGTACGCAGGCCGATCGATTGCTGTGGATCTTTCATGAATGTTCCTTGTGGAAAAGTATATCGGCGCAAAATATAGTCGGAATTGTTACTATTCTCAAGTAGTATCATTGCTTCAGCATCAAATGCAGGGTATTGATAGTTTACTGTCTGCTGGATACAGTAGCCATGATATGATAGGTAAATAAAAAAGAAGAGGAGAAATAGTTATGAAAACCGTTGTTACTACAAAAATGGCTCCAGGAGCAATAGGACCCTATTCACAGGCAATCAAGGCGGGAGGCTTCCTGTTTTTATCCGGACAGATTCCTGTAAACCCGTCAAGTAATGCCGTTGTTGAGGGCGGAATTGAAGCCCAAACTATTCAGGCTTTGGAAAACCTTAAAGCAATTCTTGCCGATCAGGGTCTTACCATGGATAACGTCGTAAAGACAACGGTATACCTGATTGATCTCAATGATTTTCAAGTAATGAACGGCATTTATGGCAATTATTTCAAAGAGGAAACTCCCGCTCGCGCCACCATACAGGTAGCGCGCTTGCCGAAAGAGGTCATGATTGAAATTGACGCCATTGCAGTGATCTGATTTTTAAATGACGCTGCTTTCAACCTGTCGCTATCAGCGCCTTCAAGACACCAATCGCCCCAAGCAGGGCAACGACCACCCCCATACAACGCTGGAATAATCCACGCCCGAGTGCAGACAGTGTTGAAGCCACCTGTCCGTATGCCAGGAGCGCGGGCAGGGTGCCTCCGCCGAAAGCAAGCATCATGGCACCCCCCTTTATTGCGGAACCGCTGGTTGCCGCGGTGATCAGTACGCCGTACACCAGGCCGCACGGCAGCAAGCCCATTAAAAGTCCCGCCGGAAGAGCTGCAAGTACCGACCCGCTCCTCGCCAGGCAGGAAAGCGACCTCGTCACCCACTCCAAGCCGGAACCGTCGAGCGCCGCAATCCCGAGAGAGCGCACACCCAGAGCGGTAAAGATACCGATCGTGACAACAAAAAGATTGGCGGCCAGAAACAGCCACCTGACCGCCGGTTTTAACCCGTCAACAAGGCCCGCCCGCGCGGCCAGACCAACCAGAAGCCCAAGAAGAGCATAGGTGCAGATACGGCCGGCATGGTACAGAATATTAAAAAGAAAACGACGACCGGCATCAGCATCACGCTGTGATAACGCCAGTGCACTTACGATCCCGCCGCACATGCCGAGACAGTGGCCACTAGCGGCAAGTCCGACCGAAAATGCCAACCAGATTTCAACCATCCCCTCAGGTTTCCAGTGCGCCGATCAGGCTCTTGATATCGGCGACGCCGTTGGCAATCAGCCACGCCTCCATATCTTCGGCAATCTTCTGGGCTGCACCCGGGTTGATAAAGCTGGCGGTGCCGACCTGAACCGCAGTTGCACCGGCGAGCATGAACTCAAGCGCATCGACCGCATTCATAATGCCGCCGATGCCGATAACCGGCACCTTGACCGCCTGTGCCACCTGCCAGACCATGCGCAGAGCAACCGGCTTGATGGCCGGTCCGGAAAAACCGCCGGTGATATTGGCCAGCACCGGGCGGCGTCTGTTCAGATCGATGGCCATACCGATCAGGGTGTTGATCAGCGACAACGCATCCGCACCGGCATCTTCGCAGGCCCGCGCCATAGCAACCACATCCGTCACGTTAGGAGAGAGTTTGACGATCAACGCTTTCTTCGTTGCCGCCCGGCAGGCGCTCACGACCGAAGCGGCACTGGCTGGATCTGTGCCGAACACAATCCCGCCATGTTTTACATTCGGGCAGGAAATATTAATTTCAAGGCCGGCGACCTCGGTAATTTCATCGAGTCGTCCCGCCATCTCGGCATACTCATCAACGGTATTACCGAAGAAATTGGCGATTGCGGGGGTCTTGACCGTGCGGAGATACGGGACTTTTTTGGCGATGAAGGCATCAATGCCGACATTCTGCAGGCCGATGGCGTTCAGCATCCCGCCCGGAGTCTCGACAATGCGCGGCGTCGGGTTACCGGCCCGGGCTTTCAGTGAAAGGCCCTTGGTTATAAAGGCTCCGATCGATTCCATGTCAACATATTCCGCAAACTCTTCGCCATAGCCGAACGTACCGGAGGCGGTCATTACCGGGTTGCGGAGCGGAATTCCGGCGAGATTGACGCTCATATCAGGTTTCATGGCAGATTTCATGTTTCACTCCCTCCACTTCAGTTCACCCGCTTCAAATACCGGGCCCTCGGTACAGACACAGCGGAAGTCAGGAGTTTCCGAAGAATGGGAGCGCCCCGGGGCAACGCAACCGAGGCAGGCGCCGACACCGCATGCCATATACCCCTCCAGGGATACCTGGCAGGAAATACCGCGCTCCGCCGCAATTCCTGCCACGGCGTTGAGCATGCCGTGCGGGCCGCAGGCGTAAATCGTCGCCTTCCCCTGCAACTGGTCAAGCCGCCGCAGCAGCGCCTCTGTCACGAGGCCGCACTCCCCGAGAGAACCATCTTCGGTGGCGGTATAGCACTCAACCCCCAGCCGTTCGAATTCAGTGATGCAGAGGATGTCATCCCTGGTGCGCCCGCCGGCAAACAGCCTGACCTTTGATTCTTTAACCAGCTCTTTTGCCAGCAGATAGAGCGGCGCCAGCCCCACTCCGCCGCCGACAATCAGTTTTTCTTCGTCCGGCACACCGAGGTCAAAACCTTTACCGAGCGGGCCGAGAACATCGAGCAGGTCGGAGCCATGCAGCGCTGCCAGCATGGCGGTCCCCTTTCCCACCACCCGGTAAAGCATTTCCAGATACGGCTGCGGCTGTGCGCCGCTCTGGGCGGGGGTGTGGATGCCGATATCAAAGATGCCGAAAGGACGGCGGAGCAGCGGATCAATGGCATTGTTGACACGCACCATGACAAATTGGCCCGGGTGTGCCGAGGCACATTCAGGAGGCGCGGTCATACGCATCCGCCAATAGCCGGGAGAGACTTCACTGTTTGATAGAATCATCGCGGTAAACTGCATTACGGGTTCTCCTTTACTCTTTTTTCCATCAGTATCGCGTCTTCCGTGCCATCGTAATAGCGGGTGCGCATACCGACCTGTTTGAAACCGAACTGTTCATAAAGCGCTATGGCACTGCTATTTGAGGCACGCACCTCTAACGCCATAACCTCCGCCCCCTCTTCAAGCGCACGGCAAAACGCCTCTTTCAACAGCATCCTGGCGACGCCTCTGCCGCGTCGGTCTGGAACCACAGCAATATTGAGGATCTGCGCCTCTTCAAACAGTGACATGAGGCAGACATACCCGATTACACACGTATCTTCTACGGCAACGAGCGGCCAGGAGTAGCGGGCGGTAATTTCATTCTGAAAATGTTCGCAGTGCCAGGGTGATGCGTATGACTCAGCCTCAATTGCCACTACAGCATCAAGGTCGTCGCCCGTCATCGGACGGACATGATACGACGGGATTGATTTCATAGCGCGGCATAATAAGCAAACCGAGAGCTCTTGTAAACGTATTATATATTGACAGTATACTTATTATCTGCATAATGACAATAACTCTACTTACAAAGGATTCGGTCCATGTACGACATTGAACAGAGTATCGGATTTCTTCTTTCAAAGGGATACCAGCGTGCCTGGGCCATCATGAGGGAAGAGATTGAACCGCATGACCTGACACCACCGCAGTTCGCCATTCTTGCGTTCCTCTGGCAGCAGGACGGTCTGACACAGGTGGAATTATCGGAAAAAGGGCAGATTGACCGGTCTACCGTTGGCGGCCTTATTGACAGACTGGAGCGCAACGGCCTGCTGGAACGCCGTCAACACCCTCAAGACCGTCGGGCGTACAAGATTCACCTTACCGAACTGGGCAAAAATATGGAAAAAACGTTGTCCGCATGTGCCGAACGGGCGCTCGCCAGGTTCACAGCGGGACTGAATGGCGATGAGTGCAAGGAACTCAAACGCATGCTGGAAATTTTACGTGGAGAACGGAGGGTGTATGAAATTCCTTCATACTAGTCTGCTCTTTATCTGTCTGGCTATGGTGCCGCACGCTTGGGGGGCGCCGCTTTCTTTAGAGGATTGTCTGCAGAAAGCAGCAGAAAACAATCCCGCTCTTAAAAGCGCCTCCTGGGATAGCCGTATTGCTGAAGAAAACAGCCGGATAGCATCAGGAGCCAAGTTCCCGCGCGTTGATGCCGGCACCGGGTACACTGTTCAATTGCAGCCACAGGCGGTAAAGCTGCGGGGAACAGAAACCGAAACTCAGGAACCCAGATATGCGTTTGCCGGAATTACCGCATCGTACACAGTCTACGATTTCGGGCGCCGTGATGCCCGGGTCCGGAAGGAACAGGCGTACATGGAAGCAGCATCTGAGGGTTTCATGTTCAGCAAGAGTGATTGTGCCCTACAGGTTATAGAAGCTTATTTCAGAGTTCTTGAGACGGGTAAACTTTCCCAGGCTGCGGCTGAGGAGGTCGCTCAGATTACGGAGCATCGTCGTGTAGCACAGGTACTGTTTGAAGAGGGCACCGTAACCCGCAACGATGTCCTGCAGGCGGATGTCCGCCTCGCCTCTGCCCGGCAAAAACTATTGGCAATGCGTAATAATCACGAAAACAGCTGGCTGCTGCTTAATTTTCTCACCGGCAGCGCTTCCGATTTTCGGGGTGAACTTGATGAAACCACCACCGTGAACAGTACCGGACTAACCGGAGTAAATGACAGCGACAGTGCGGGTAACCGCCACGACATACTGTCCCAAAAGCTGGTACTTGAGGCGCGTGACTATGAAGTTCAGGAAAACAGAGAACACTATCTTCCTGAACTCTATACCCGGCTCGGAATGGATTATGTCCAGAACGACAGGGTACGTGAACAGGCTATTTTTTCGGCAACGCTCGGGATTCGTGTTACCCTGTTTGATGGTTTTACCGCTGCAGCAGCTCGGGAAAAAGCGATCAAACTGCGTTCACGTCAGCAGGATGCCCTTCGCCTGGCACAACAGCGTGCCCTGCTTGAAATCGCTACAGCGCGCAATGACGCAGCGATCGCCAGGGAGCGGATTAACGTATCAGAATCTGCAATCAGACAGAGCGATGAAAATCTCAGGATCAACCGGGAGCGTTATCAGGAGCGGGTTGGTACCGCTACGGAAGTGCTTGATGCCCAAACGCTGTCAACACAGGCAAAAACTGAACATTACCGGGCTTTGTACGACTATCAGGTTGCAGCGGCACGCATGCTGAGCGCTCGCGGGGAGCTGTAATACCAATTCCAAATCAAGAGTGATATCAAGGCGGCGAGGATTGAGGCGACGAAAGCATACAACCAGTATGTTGAGGAGCCGAAGACGAGCCAACGAAGAGAGCTCCTCGATTTGGAATTGGAATAACTTTCTAAATAACCGGAGGATATATGGCAGAAGAAATAACAGCAGCAGCAACAGTACCAGCAGAAGCGGCTCCAAAAGCGACTGGAAGTAAAAAAATCAAGGGCTTCATTATCCTGCTGACTGTCATTGTCGTCGGAGGATGGCTCGGCCTGAAGATGTTCATCTCCAGCAAGACCCATATTGAAACGGATAATGCTTTTATCGATGCACATGTGGTGCCAGTGTCCTCAAAAGTTTCCGGTACGGTGGCCCGCGTGCTGGTCAAAGACAACCAGCTGGTCAAACGGGGCGATCTGCTTCTCGAAATCGACCGGCGGGACTATCAGCTCCAGATTGCAAAGGCTGCCGCCGGAGTCGGCATGGCTGAAAATGAACAGAGCGGCGAACAGATGAAAGTGGCGGGAGCGCGAGCGGCGGTACAATCGGCACAGGCCCGCTTTGAGCAGGCACAGGTGGATCAGGGGCGTGCCGAAAAGCTCTACAGCCGCGATGTACTGCCGAAAGAACAGCTTGATCGTGCGACAACCGCCCGTCTGGTCACGGCAGCACAGCTGAAAGAGGCGGAAGAAACACTCAAAAGAGCAGAAGCCGAGGCCGGACTGGTCGTCAAGAGCGGCAGCAGGGCTAAAATACTGCAGCGTAAAGCGATGCTTGATGAGGCGGAATTACAGCTTTCATATACAAAGATATATGCCGTTCAGGATGGCTACGTTACCCGGAAATCAATTGAAGAGGGAGTCAATATTCAGGCCGGACAACCACTGATGGCGCTGGTGCCGCTTCACGAGACCTGGATCACGGCCAACTACAAGGAGCGCCAGATCACCTGGCTGAAAGCGGGCCAGAAAGTGGAGTTTACCGTGGATGCTTATCCGGGCAAAACGTTCAGCGGCACGGTAGACAGTATCATGGCCGGAACAGGAGCGGCATTTTCACTGCTGCCTCCAGAAAACGCCACCGGAAACTACGTAAAAGTCATCCAACGGGTACCGGTAAAGATATCCATCGACAGGAGCTCCGATACAGAGCGATTGCTGCGCATCGGTATGAGCGTCATTCCTGTTGTGGTGACCGGAAGGACCAGCGGTGAAGTCCTCAAGGGCCTGAATCCGTTTCAATGAGCACAGACAAAATCATAAATAAATGGCTGATTACCATCACCGTCATGCTCCCCGCCATTATGGAGATTATTGACACCTCTGTTGCCAACGTGGCCCTGCCGCATATGCAGGGGAGCCTCAATGCCGGAACTGATGAGGTTACCTGGGTTTTAACATCCTATCTGGTCGCCAATGCCGTCGTGCTCCCCATGACCGGTTGGCTCTCCCGTCTGTTCGGGCGCAAGCGCTTTCTGATGACATGCATCGTGCTGTTCACGCTGGCATCACTGCTCTGTGGTGCCTCCCCCAATCTCGCAGCACTGATATTTTTCAGGGTTCTTCAGGGAGCAGCCGGCGGTGCCTTGATCCCGATCAGTCAGGCGATCCTGATGGAGACATTCCCCCCTCATCAACGCGGTATGGCAATGGCCATCTTCGGAGTCGGCGCCATGTTCGGCCCGATTGTCGGCCCTGCGCTCGGCGGCTGGATAACCGATAATATGAGCTGGCGCTGGATCTTTTACATCAATCTGCCGATCGGTATCATCGCCATGATTATGTGTGCGTTTTTTATTTTTGATCCGGATTACCTGCGCCAGAAAACGAGTGCTCTCAAGATCGATTATTGGGGAATTTTTCTGCTCGTGGTCAGTATGGGCTCATTGCAGGTGGTTCTGGATAAGGGTCAGCAGGAGGATTGGTTTAATTCGCCGTTCATCATCACCTTCAGCATCATTACCGTCGTTTCCCTGATAGCACTGATATGGGTGGAGCTGATCCACAAGCATCCGATTATCAACCTGCGCCTGTTCAAGAACGTATCCTTTTCGGCAGGAAATCTGATCATGTTCGTGGTCGGCTTTGCCCTCTACAGCTCCATCATGCTGATACCGCTGTTCCTGCAGACCCTGATGGGCTACTCGGCCACAAACGCCGGTATGGTCATGGCTCCAGGCGGCGTTGCGACACTCATCACCATGCCGTTGGTCGGTGCGGCACTGGCTTCCCGGGATGGCCGGAAAATTATTTTTTTCGGACTGCTGCTCGGCGCATCATCGATGTTTATCATGCAGGGGCTTAACCTGCAGGGAGCGTTCTGGAATTATACCTGGCCGCGCATCGTCCTCGGTTTCGGACTGGCGATGATCTTTGTGCCGCTTACCACCGTAACGCTCGCCTCTATCTCCCGCGAAGAGATGGGCAATGCCACCGGTATGTTCAGCCTGCTGCGCAATATCGGCGGCAGCGTCGGGATCGCCATAGCGGCGACTCTGCTCACCCGCTACCAGCAGTTTTACCAGACAAGCCTGGTCGCCAACGTCAATCCCTACAACCCAATCTGGCAGATGCGCTTTGAGAGCCTGAAACAGGCGCTCGTTTCAAAAGGGATTGTCGCCTCGCAAGCAGATAGCAAGGCGCTTGGCATGATGTATGGAGCCGTGCGGCAGCAGGCAGGCGCTCTGGCGTTCAATCGCATCTTTTTTATCATCGGACTCGCCTTCCTGCTCGTTATCCCACTACTGTTCCTGCTGAAGCGGCCTTCTCACACAGAAGGCGGCAGTATGGATGGTTGAGACTCCCGATGCTCACAACGTCTCGACAGATGACACGGTTTTTGCCGTCAAGATGTAGAGTGATGAATTGCTCCTTTGGCTCTTTGTTCAGGAACTGGAACGTATCTGATATTCGTGCCGGGGCTCTGTATCTTTGGCCTGTCTGCAGATAGCCGGTTATCTCCTCCCTGACAATGAGCGTTTCATATATGGCCTCGATCTGCTTGAATTTGATGGTGCGGGGCTTGCTGATGCCGTCTACGACAGCGGAAACTTCCTCTTTGCCAAATAATGTCTCGATGGTCATTGTCATATCTCCTTTTGGATAAAAAAACAGGGAGCTTGTGACGGCTCCCTTTGGGTAGAATTAAAAAAGCAGACCGTTATGATCTGCCCGTATGAGTGGGTAAACTGGCCTGATTTTTCGTTAGTAGTTGATATAGTGCCTATTATTTAGCTTTTCAGGTAATAGGACGCTTTCTGTTTAATTAGAGACGCATCTAAAATAACTATTGACACATAATTACAGGCACTTAGATGCCGTGTCTATTCACTGTGCAAAACGATAAAATACTAGTGTTTTCGTTACGTTTATGAAACATATCCACAGCTTCAACAGAGTTATCCACAATTTTTGTGGAAAATTTGCCCCTCTCTAAATAACAGTTACTTAGCCGATTTTATGATGGGAATAACTGGCTGTTTAATTAAAAGTATTCTTAGGTTTTTGACTATAGTTTTTTCGATTGTCATCTCCCCCCTTACACTCAACCTCTCCCCGATCATGTTACAAACTACTCTCCATCCGAAGAAGAAAAAACCCTCCTCAAAAACTTCAACCAGATCGAAAATAATTCAGATCGGCAAGCAGTAGTGTTCCGCCTCAGTCGGAATTGGACTTTCAGGCCGCTTGATCTAATGGTAAGTCAGCTTCCCCTGAATGCCTGACTTCAGGAAAGGCTCGTTGTCGTTTTTGCTTTCTTAATTC
>Ga0194059_1000697_pt1 | contig 15213 bp, 16 predicted proteins | sample SepL6211m_MetaG_FD_163426 | JGI IMG/M metagenome (GOLD analysis project Ga0194059, IMG submission 163426) | Anoxic zone freshwater microbial communities from boreal shield lake in IISD Experimental Lakes Area, Ontario, Canada - Sep2016-L626-11m | ecosystem: Environmental > Aquatic > Freshwater >... | reverse complement strand
CCCATATCTAGCGCAACAACTGTGAACTTCTTCTCTCCTATTGCCGGAACTAAATAGTTAGCATCGGTTGACACATCATCGGCCAGGAATGATCCCGCCATCTGCGGAGATTTACGAACCTTTATCACCATTTCTTCGCGCGTCAATGAAGTGTCGGAGAAGATTCCAACACGCATTGCTCCTAAATCTCGTAAATGCCTAGTGATCGCTCGGGTATCTACTCCCCTGATTCCGATCACATTATTTGCAATCAAATCATCTTCTAGTGATCGTTGTGCCCGCCAATTACTTACAACAGGCGATGGATTTCTAACAACAAAACCACTAACCCAAATTTTTGCAGATTCTTCATCCCCGGTATTCATTCCGGTATTTCCGATATGCGGCGCTGTCATGATTACAACTTGCTTGTGATACGAAGGATCAGTCAGAGTTTCTTGATAGCCGGTCATGCCAGTTGAAAATACTGCCTCGCCGAAAGTTTCGCCTTCACAAGCCCAACTCTCGCCCTCGAAAATTGTTCCATCATCTAAAACGAGGAAAGCTTTACTCAATTGCTTCCTCCATTCGTGACAAACTTTTTATAAATATTTTCAATACCGTTAAAAACATGTTCACCGTTGAAGAAGGTATGTAGTACCGATGAGGGTAGTTCCAAGCCTTGAAATGGCGTGTTCTTACTCTTTGAAGCGAGTCTATTACGGTCAACAATCCATTTCGAGGAAGTGTCGACTAGGGCTAGATTTGCATTTGCGCCGACCTTAATCAGACCGCCATGCTTGCCGTAACCAGCAATTCGCGCTGGCGCAACAGACATCCGATCCACTAAGCCAGACCAATCTAATAATTTCGTATCGATCATTGCCTTAACTACTACTGAAAGCGCAGTTTCCAGTCCAACCATTCCAAAGGCTGCACTCTGCCATTCGCAATCTTTATCCTCTGTTGGATGTGGCGCATGATCGGTTGCAACAATATCGATCGTGCCATCAGCTAATCCAGCACGTAAAGCTAGGACATCGCTCTCGGTGCGTAAAGGTGGATTAACTTTGTAAACTGGATCGTAATTTGAAACCAGATCATCGGTAAGAAGTAAATGGTGTGGCGTAACTTCAGCTGTTACATCTATTCCACGAGCCTTCGCAAAACGAACTAGATCAACGCCGCCTGCTGTTGTTAAGTGACAAATATGAAGTCGACTGCCAACGTGTTCGGCCAGCAAAATATCTCGGGCGATAATTGCTTCTTCAGCAACTGCAGGCCAGCCAGTTAAACCTAACTTCGATGAAACGATTCCCTCATTCATCTGTGATCCAACTGTCAGCGCAGGATCCTGAGCATGCTGAGCAATAATCCCATTGAATGTCTTTACATATTCCAAGGCCCGTCTCATCAATAGCGGATCCGAAACACATTTTCCATCATCGCTGAAAATTCGTACCTGCGCTTTTGAATTGGCCATCGCGCCAAGTTCAGCAAGCGCATCACCCTTCAAACCTTGGGTAACTGCTCCTATCGGGAAGACATCACACAAACCCGCTTCCTGACCTAAGCGATAAACCTGTTCAACAACACCAGCGGTATCCGCAACTGGAAATGTGTTAGCCATTGCAGAAATTGCGGTGTACCCACCCTTTGTTGCAGCCGCACTAGCAGTTGCGACAGTCTCAGAATCCTCGCGGCCCGGTTCACGTAAATGTGTATGTAAATCAACTAATCCAGGAATCAGAAGGTGCTTCTGGGCTTCAACTATCGTTCCGATTTTTAAATTATTTCCTATCTCGGAGATAAGGCCATTTTTTAGTACAACATCAACCACCGCGCCATCTAATAACCGGGCGCTTTGAATAGTTATCTCCATTTAAGCACTAACCTCTCCGGCAAAAGCAGCGCCACCAAGTAATTGATAGAGAACTGCCATCCGCACTAGAACACCATTAGAAACCTGAGCTAACACCACAGACTTATGAGAATCAGCGCTCTCGGCAGAAATCTCAAGACCCCGATTCATTGGTCCTGGGTGCATAACAATTGCAGAATCTTTCAAAGAATTTAATCGATCTAAATCCAAACCATATCCCCGCGAATACTCGCGCTCTGATGGGAAATATGAATCCGCCATTCGCTCTGATTGAACTCGCAGCATCATTAGAACGTCAACTTCTCTGGCAACCGAGTCCAAGTCATAACTGACATCTACATTCCAGTCTGTAACTCCAACAGGAATCAAAGTTGGTGGTGCAACTAGCGTGACCTTAGCGCCCAGTTTTGTAAGTAATAAGACATTGCTTCGTGCAACTCGTGAGTGCAAAATATCGCCAACAATCGCAACTCTTAGTCCGGCAAAATTGTCGCGAAATTCCGGGAACTTGCTGCGGATTGTGTAGGCATCAAGCAGCGCTTGTGTTGGATGTTCGTGAGTCCCATCTCCAGCATTTATAACTGATGCGCTAATCCAACCCGAGTCCGCCAAACGTTGCGCCGCGCCCGAAGCTCCATGTCGAATTACTACGGCATCTGCGCCCATCGCCTGCAATGTTTGCGCGGTATCTTTGAGAGATTCACCTTTGCTGACACTTGAACCTTTGGCAGAGAAATTTATAACATCGGCAGACAACCGCTTAGCGGCAGATTCAAAAGAGATGCGAGTTCTAGTTGAATCTTCGAAGAATAAATTAACCACAGTACGTCCGCGAAGGGTGGGCAATTTCTTCATCGGACCATCAGATATTTTTGCTAGTTCGCTCGCGGTATTTAAGATTTCTAGCGCGCCTTCTGCAGTTAAATCATTTATAGAAAGTAAGTGTTTATTCAATTAAGCACCTGCCACAATCTCGACGCAATCTTTCCCATCGATCTCACTTAAGTGAACCTTGACTGATTCGCTCGCAGCAGTAGGAATATTCTTTCCAACGTAATCAGCTCTGATTGGCAACTGGCGATGGCCCCTATCTACCAACACCGCTAATTGCACAGTCTTAGGCCGACCAATCTCTCCGAGGGCATCTAGCGCCGCTCGAATAGTGCGACCCGAGTAAAGAACATCATCGACTAAGACAACATCCTTACCTTCAATTCCACTGCTTGGAATTAACGTCGGCAATAACGGTCTCGGTGGTCGCAATCGGAGATCATCTCTATGTAGCGTTATATCGAGAGTTCCAACTGGCACGGGAGATGCAATCTCATTGAGAAATTGAGCGATACGTTCACCGAGGAATGCACCTCTAGTGGGAATACCAAGTAACACAACGTTCTCTAAACCGTGGTTATGTTCGATAATTTCATGCGCAATGCGCTTAAGCGCTCGGCCAATTTCACCGGCGTCCAGGACTGTAGCCATTTTTTCTCCTTCGCCGCCTCTCTGGACGGATCGTTAAAGGACTTACTTGCCTCTCGGGCGGTGAAAAGATACCACCTGTGGACAGAGAAATCCATCCACGACTCCCCTTGCCTATCCTCGCGACATGATAATAATTCCCGAACTTTCAATAGAAGAAATTGCTGCATCCATCAAGGCGGTTCGCAAGGCAAAAAATCTAACCCTCAAAGAGGTCGAAAGTAAATCAGGTGGCCTCTGGAAAGCTGTAGTGATCGGTTCGTATGAAAGATGTGATCGAGCCCTTTCAGTAAAGAAGGCAATAAATTTAGCGAATTTCTATCAAGTACCGTTGGAGGAGCTCCTAGGATTAAATAAAGAGAGTAAACCAAACCCAAAAGAGAAGATAACTTTAGATATTCGCGCCACAACCAGAGAAATTTCATCAGATTCGGAACTCGAAATAGTACGAAACTTTGCGACTTTGATTTGTGCCAAACGCCGAGATTGGAATGGCGAAGTACTTTCTATTCGCAATTCCGATCTGACAACAATCGGGTTACTGCTCAACAGGGATGAGGCAACCTCATATGCCTGGCTTTCAAGCAGAGGGCTCTTACTAGCTAAACCTTAAGCGTTATCAAACCTTATAAAGCAAATGATGGCTTTAATATTACGATGCGACCCAATACGCCATTAATATATTTAGCAGAATCATCGGTCGAAAGTTCGGTAGCAATCTCTACTGCCTCAGAAACCGCGATTTGATCATCCAAATCAACTAACCAGAGAACTTCAAAGAGCGCAATGCGCAGAATATTTCGATCAATTGCAGGCATCCGATCCATATCCCAACCCTGGGCATACGTTGTAATCAACTCATCTATCTTGATGTGATGCTCTTCGACGCCAGTGAGAAGCTCCTTCACATAATCTGCCTGCGATAACTCCTCTGCTGGTCTGGAATTCAAAAGATCCAGAGCGCGAGCACCACGAATATCTGCTTCGTAAAGAAAATCTAAAGCACGCTTGCGCGCCTTTCGGCGTGCACTCACTAGTTTGCTCGACCTAGATATGCCCCAGTACGTGTATCAACAAGAACTTTCTCATCCTGCTTGATAAATAGTGGGACTTGCACAGTGATACCAGTTTCAAGAGTAGCTGGCTTGGTTCCACCTGAAGAACGATCACCTTGAAGACCTGGTTCAGTGTAAGTAATTGTTAATTCAACAGAAGCAGCAAGATCAATATAAAGCGGGTTGCCTTCGTGGATAGCAACATTTGCTTCGCAGTTTTCGAGCATGTAATCGGCGGCATCGCCCACAACTGTTGAAGAGATATTCATCTGGTCAAATGTTTTTTGATCCATAAAAACAAAATCATCGCCATCGCGATACAAGAAAGTCATATCGCGTTTTTCTAGGATAGCTACATCAACTTTAACCCCTGCATTTAGCGTGCGATCAATAACTTTTCCAGTCGTTACAGACTTCAATTTAGTACGAACGAATGCCGGACCTTTACCTGGTTTAACATGTTGGAATTCAACAACATTCCACAATTGACCCTCAATATCTAGAGTCATTCCATTTTTTAAATCATTCGTTGTTGCCATAATCAAAGATCCATTTCCAAGAAAACCTGGCTGCGATTTGCGCCTGCGTAAGGTGGTAAGAATACCTGAACTAGAGGCGAGATATTGCTATTAGGGCCAGACGATAAGAATCTGGACCAAATCCCGCGATAGTCCCGTTTGCTACCCCAGAAATTACAGAGGTATGACGGAACTCTTCACGTGACATTGGATTCGAAAGATGCACTTCTATCAAAGGAGCTTTGACCATATCGGCGGCATCTCTGATTGCATATGAATAATGCGTAAAAGCGGCAGGATTGATTATCACTGGAATATTCTTATCCGCAGCTTCATGTAGCCAAGAGATCATTTCAACTTCACTATCGCTCTGACGGACATCACATTCGAGATTTAGTTCGTTTCCGGCGGCAACTATTAGTTTTGTTAGCGCTGGAAAATCTAAATCTCCATAAATCTTTGAATCTCGTAGATCTAGCCGACCAAGATTAGGGCCATTTAAAACTAATATTTTCATGAGGAAATTCTCTCATATGCGTTGGTTAATTGGTTAGTAGTTACATCTTCTAACCAGATAGGTTTTCCTAATCCTTCTAGGCCGATGAATCGCAGATTGGATCCACGAGTTTTCTTATCGCTTCCCATCAATTCCAGAAGCTTCGGGAACTCTCCGGATTTGTAAGTAATTGGCAGTCCAAAGCTCTGGAGAATTTCGCGATGTTTCGTAACTAATTCGGCCTCAATTTTCCCCAGCAAGTTACTTAGTTCAGCAGCAAATACCAAGCCAATTGAAACCGCTTCTCCATGTCGCAGTTCATAACCCTCTAATTTCTCAATTGCATGCCCAAGGGTATGGCCGTAATTCAGGACTTCTCGTAACCTGCTCTCTTTGAAATCAGAGCTAACGACTTTTGCTTTCACCGCAACACTACGCCAAATTAATTCAGCGATATTGCTCTTCGCAGAAAGGGCCAAATCCAAAATTATCGGATCGGCAATGAACCCAGCCTTAATTATTTCTGCCATGCCAGCGTTAAAATCTCGTTCTGAAAGTGAATCCAAGAAAGACTCATCAATTATTACCGAAGTTGGTGAATAGAAAGATCCGATTAAATTTTTGCCATGGCCACTGTTGATGCCCGTTTTACCGCCTATCGAAGCATCGACCATTCCTGCGAGTGAAGTTGGAATCGCATGCCAGATGATGCCACGCAGCCAAGTAGCAGCGACAAACCCTGCAAGATCTGTTGTCGATCCACCACCGAAACCGATTATGCAATCGCTACGAGTTAGACCAAACTCGGCACACGCGTCCCACATCTCAGCTAAAACTTTTGCACTCTTCGCAGCTTCACCAATAGGTACCGAAACAACCTTAATATTGGCCGAAGCGCAAGAGCTGATATTGAAAAGATCAATAAGTGCACCCGGCGCAATAATTAGCGTTTTATCGTGTGCCGCAGATATCTCGGCTAGCGCAGATTTCCAACCATGGTCAAAGAGAATTTCATATTCTTTTTCGGCAGCAATTTTAATTGTTTTCATGAACTGACCCCCAGCGCAGATGCAATTTCGCGGGCAACATCAATCGGTTTGCGATTATCCGTAAGAACTTGCAAGGTAGCAAGTGATTCATAAATTGGTTTACGTACAGCCATTAACGCACTCCATTGTTGCCTTGGATTAATAGTTAAAAGCGGGCGTTCTTTGTTGAAACCAACTCTGGGCGCTGCTTGAGAAATAGAAACTTCAAGATAGGCAACTGGTAACCCACTATTTGCAAGATAAGTAGCAACATCTTTATCTAGAACTGATCCGCCACCTAGTGCAACTACCCCGGTTGCATTTGCCAAAGCATCTAGGACTACTTCCTTTTCAATCTTACGAAACACCGGCTCACCATCATCGGTGAAAATATCTGAGATTTTCTTCCCACTACGTCTTTCAATTTCTAAATCAGTATCGAGAATTTCACACTCCAGAATTTTCGCCAACTGTCTGCCGACTGAAGATTTACCCGCTCCTGGCGGACCGATTAGAACCGCCTTGGGCATTATGCGATACCTAAGTTTTCAATAAAATTCTTATAGTTGCGAGCAACTTCACCAACAGAATCGCCACCAAATTTTTCGAGAACTGCATCTGCCAACACGAGTGCAACCATTGCTTCTGCAACTATTCCTGCGGCAGGCACAGCGCAGACATCCGAACGTTGATTAATAGCCTTAGCTGCCTCGCCGGTAGCTGTATCAATAGTGTCCAAAGCCTTTGGAACGGTAGAAATTGGTTTCATCGCTGCTCGTACGCGCAAGATTTCGCCATTTGAAATTCCACCTTCAGTGCCGCCAGCGCGATCTGTGCGCCTCACAATTTTTCCTGATGAGTTCTTCTCAATCTCATCATGCGCACTTGAACCTCTGCGTCTCGCGGATTCAAATCCATCGCCTATCTCAACGCCTTTTATCGCTTGGATGCCCATCAACGCAGCGGCTAATTTGGAATCTAATCTACGATCCCAATGTGTATGCGAGCCAAGTCCAACCGGAACGTTGAAAGCAAGAACTTCGACGACTCCACCAAGAGTGTCGCCATCTTTATGTGCGCTCTCAATTTCTTTTACCATCTCAGCGCTCAAGCCCTTATCGGCCGCACGAACTGGATCGGCATCGACAGAATCTCTATCTGAATAGCTGGGCAATTTATAATCAAGAGGTGCGTGAGCAGTGCCAATCGAAAGAACATGGCTCATAATTTTTATACCAACGCTCTGCTCTAGAAATGCACGCGCAACAGCGCCCAGTGCAACACGCGCCGCAGTTTCACGTGCGCTTGCTCTTTCTAATATTGGTCTGGCGTCATCAAAATCATATTTCTGCATTCCAACTAAATCAGCATGTCCAGGCCTAGGTCTTGTTAGTGGCGCATTCCGCGCTAATTCACTCAACTCTTTTGCATCAACAACTTCTGGCGCCATTACCTTTGACCATTTTGGCCACTCTGAATTCCCTATTTGTAACGAGATCGGACCACCCTGAGTTTGGCCATGTCGTACTCCCCCAAGAATTGAAACAACATCCGCCTCAAAAGTTTGTCTAGCGCCCCGACCGAAACCAAGACGACGCCTTTGTAAATCAATATCAATTGCCTCTTTAGAAATTTCTATATGTGCCGGCATGCCTTCAAGAATGGCGCTCAGCGCAGGGCCATGAGATTCACCAGCGGTTAACCAACGAATCACAACGATCTCCTTAAACCTTCAATTATTTAGAGCGATCGGCAAATCGCAGGCTCCTATTGTGGCAGATGTGTACTCCCTTGCGCTGGAAATAAGGCTATATCGCACCGAGAAAAGCAACGAAAATAAAGGGGGCAAATGCAATATTGGTATTAAATCTGCGATTTTGCAGAATATAACCAATGGCAAATAAACCGCCTAGAACCCAAGAAAGACTGATGAATTGCAACCATTGGTTGAACGAATCAGACCAAATAATTAGTACCAAGAAGAGCTTTAAATCACCTGCGCCAATCCGATTTCGGAATAGAAGATGTAGCAACAGTAGAAGTAGCACTGCAGGAATTAGATTACGAAAGAAATAGATGCCATGGTTTGGGATATTGAGAACGACTGAGATGGTTGCAAATATTAATAGATCTTTGTTGCGAATGATGCGAAATTGAATGTCACTCTTTGAAATCAGAAGAGCAAAAACACAATAAAAAGCCAGGGCGCAGATTCGCAACATGCAAAGAAGGTAGTCGAGAAAAAGAGTTGAGAAAACAGCCTGTGGATATCGCTAACCTGCAGAAATATGTAGCAGAAGCTCACGCCTCATCGTGGCGAAATCGAAAGAGTTACCGCTGAATAGTTCAATTTGGAAAAGTGCCTGCTCAACTAGTAGTTGGCCTCCAGAGATAACGCGACCGCCTAATTGTGCATAGCGTGCGGCTAGTGGGGTTGGCCATGGTTTGTATAAACATTCCAATAGGAGACCCGGGGCATCATGCAATTTTTCGACATATTGATCGTAGGCGCCAACTGGTGTTGTTTGAATAATAAGATCATAAGAAGATAGTGGCGCGTCCATTTCTAGAGCGCGTATTTTTACATTTGGCGCAGCTTGCGACATTGCTGCTACGCGATTAGAGCTCCGCAATAAAACATCTACTGCATCAACTTTCCCATCCAAGGCGCCAGCAGCGGCTCTGGCAGTTCCGCCCGAACCAATAATTGCAATATTCATACCAGGCATAACATCTAACAAATTGTTGAATGCAAGATAATCCGTCGAAGTTACGCGCCAATCTCCGCCCACTTTATACAAGGTATTTCCCGAGTTAATCTGCTTGGCGATATCACTTACGCTTTTGCAACAATCAAGAACAACTTCTTTAAGCGGCATAGTCAATGAGAAACCGTCCCAATTACCGTTGCTGTTCTCGGCAAAGAATTTGGGAAACTGATCCTCAGTTATTTCGATAGCGGTATAGGTAGCCTCAACTCCTAGAATTTCATATGCTTTGCTATGTATTTTTGGGGATAGCGAATGCGAAATCGGCGAACCTAATACTGCTGCATTAATCATTTAAATTTACCTGCCGCCACATTCCTGTTGAACTCAGTATTCCAGTTAGAAAATTCTGCAAAATCTTTTGTGAATCTGGTATCCCCTGGTAGAACTGTAATGAAATATAACCAGTCCCCGCTTGCGGGTTTTAGAGCTGCTGCAATCGCATCTCGGCTTGGGTTAGATATTGGAGTTGGTGGCAACCCAACTCTTTTATAGGTGTTGTAAGGCGAATCTATCTGGGTAGCCTTATTGGAGAGGGTTATTTTTCCGCGAAGATTTGCCGCATACTGCACCGTTGAATTTAGCTGAAGAGCCATACCGATATCAAGGCGATTATAAATAACGCGGGCAACTTTATCGAAATTTTTCGGATCTCCTTCAATCTGCACCATCGAGGCTATTTTCAAAACCTCATAAGGTTTGTATTTTCCAAATCCTGAATTTAAACCAGCAGCAAAATATTCAGCCTTAGCCTTTGCAACCATTGCACTTAAAGCCTTAGCAATGGTTGTGTTTGGCTCAAAGGAATAATGAGCCGGAAAGAGCGAACCCTCTAAAGACTTCGCGGATTCGGGATAAATAGACGCAACCGTGCCGTAACTGGTGTTCGATTTTGAAATATGATCGTTCGCCCGCAGTTCAGCCAGAACATCTGAGACAGTTGAACCCTCCTTAATGACCAGCAGGTTATTTAAGCGTTTTGGATCAAGCAATTGCATGATCGCAGTTTGCGCAGGTATATGTAATTGGATCTTATGCGAACCCGGGCTAATTCCCTGCGCTTTAGGATCTTTTGTGAAATCTTCAACAAATTTTGTTGCGCTCTTGATGACACCGCTTTGCTCTAAATTAGCAGCGATAGAACTTCCGAGTTCACCATCAGCAATAACGAAATTGATCTCTGCTCCCGGCTTGTTACTAGGAAAGTCATTCTGGGGTTGTAGCCGCAAGAATCCAATCAAAATAAGAAAACACGCAAGGCTGATCGCTGCAATTCGACGTTGTAAATTCATCGCTGAAAGCGATTCATTGGAACACCTTGTATTCGCTCTTGATTAAGTGCAGAATCCAAAATAGAGGCTGCTGCAGCCGAATCAATTTCACTTTTTGCAGCCTTTGCATTCAACCCAGCTTCACGCAATGTGCGAGCGGCAGATACTGTGGTCATGCGTTCATCAATGAGATATATCGGCAAATCTGAATTCACACTTATCAGCTCTGCGAATGCAATAACACTGGAACTCTTTGCACTCTCACTGCCAGAGAGATGAAGCGGGAATCCTAAAGCGATATAAATTGGTTCATATTCTGTCAATAACGCATTTACTTGCGACGCTAAGTTTTCACTGGAGTTAGCTAAAAAGTCTATTGGAGTCGCTAATAAACCTGACAGATCTGAGATTGCTACACCAATTCGAGCATCACCGAAATCAAATGCGATTCGTCTCCCCGAAATCATTTATTTACCCGCAGTTTGGCCTATTGATTTACTCATCGCCTGCAGCGCATTTGCTATTTCTGCGTGGTTGGATCCGCCACCCTGAGCGAAATCATCTTTACCGCCACCACCACCGCCAAGAATTTCAGATCCTAATTTCACAAGTGTTCCCGCTTTGACTCCAGCTTTAACGGCGTTAGGCGCTACAGCTACAACTAAGGTTGAACGTTCATCGCCCTTAGAGGCAAGAAGAACAATGCCATCGGTCAAACGGTTGCGAAGATCCAGGGCAATTACTCGCAAATCATCCCCCGAAATCCCTGATTCAAGTTCTGCCGATAGAACTTCAAACCCAGAAATCTTCTCTGCGCTCTTCACCAAACCGGTCGCTGCCGCCAATATTTGTGCAATTTTAAAAGTTGCTAACTCTTTTTCAACGCTCTTTAACTTCTCGATTAAATCAGAAACACGTTCTGGTAGCTCTTCCGTTCTGGCGCCCTTAATTATCTGAGTTAATGAGTTCAGTAATAAGTGCTCTCGAACCAAGAAACCATAAGCATCGCGTCCAACAAGCGCTTCTACGCGGCGAACTCCTGCGCCAATTGAAGATTCAGACAATAGTTTTACAACACCTAATTCGCCAGATGATTTAACGTGAGTACCTCCGCAAAGTTCGTGCGCCCAATCCCCAACGCTTACAACGCGGACCTGATCACCATACTTCTCACCAAAAAGTGCCATAGCACCCATTGCTTTAGCTTCTGGTTGCGTCATCACTTGCGCACTAACTGTTAAATTCTCGAGGAGCAAATTATTAACGCGACCTTCAACTTCTTCTAGAACACTTGCAGGTACCGCACCAGTGGAAGGAAAATCGAATCTGAATCGTCCAGGAGAATTTTCCGAACCTGCTTGTGTTGCAGTTTCACCAAGAATTTCACGGAAAGCTTTATGAACCATATGCGTCGCTGTATGAGCGCGCGAAATTGCTAAGCGACGTTCTATATCAATTGTTGCCAGCGCACTATTCTTAAGATCAACAGAACCTGAAACGACCTGTCCGCGGTGAATATAAAGTCCAGGAACTGGTGTTTGCACATCATCAATCTCGACTACTGCTCCATTTGCAAGAGTTATCAACCCACCATCCGGAAGTTGACCGCCTCCTTGTGCATAGAAAGGAGTTCGATCCAAAATAATTTCAACATCGGTGTTTACATCTGCTTCATTAACCGACTTTCCATCAACCATAATTGCTGAAATTTTTGCTTCGCTAGCCATTTCGCTATAACCAGTGAATTTAGTCGCACCAGTTGCATCCAAAATTTTGCGATATTCGCTGACATCCGTATGTCCTGTTTTCTTCGAGCGCGCATCAGCCTTCGCCCGTTCCTTCTGATCCTTCATTAACTTGCGGAAACCATCTTCATCAACTGATAGACCCTGCTCTTTCGCCATCTCAAGCGTTAAATCAAAGGGAAAACCATAAGTATCATGGAGTTTGAAAACAGTATCGCCATCCAACTTACTTGACTTGGCTCTCTTCACTCCTGATGCAGCAACATCGAAAATCTGAGTTCCACTCTTAAGCGTGGTGAGAAATGATTCCTCTTCATTTACCGTGACCGCAGTAATTCGATCTTGATTTTCAATAAGCTCTGGATATTGCGGGCCCATAGCCCCAATAGCCGCGGCAACTAGTTCGCGTGAAGTTGGATCACCAGCGCCCAGAATTCGCATATTTCTAATTGTGCGACGCATCATGCGGCGAAGAACATAGCCACGGCCTTCATTTCCAGGCAATACACCATCTCCGATTAACATCATCGAAGTTCGTGCGTGATCAGCAATTACTCGAAGGGCCACATCACTTTTCTCATTGGCGCCATATTTAACTCCAGTTAACTCTGAAGCCACGTTAAGAATTTGCATTGTGGTATCGATTTCGTAAATATTCTCAACACCTTGCAGTAAGGCGGCCATTCGCTCTAGTCCTAAGCCGGTATCAATACTCTTCGCAGGTAGTTCACCAAGTATTGGATAATCATCTTTACCTGAACCAGGCCCGCGCATGTTCTGCATAAAAACTAAGTTCCATACTTCTAAATAACGGTCTTCATCTGCGATCGGTCCACCATCGCGTCCGTATTCTGGACCACGATCATAATAAATTTCCGAACACGGTCCGCAAGGTCCAGGTACGCCCATAGACCAAAAATTGTCTTCCATGCCTCGGCGTTGAATTCGCTCTTTAGGTATACCGATCTTCTTATGCCAGATATCTGCAGCTTCATCATCATTCTGAAAAACCGTTACCCAAAGTTTCTCTTCTGGAAATCCATAACCGCCATCTGCAACAGGTTTTGTTAAAAGTTCCCAGGCAAGTGCAATTGCGCCCTCTTTAAAATAATCACCAAAGGAAAAATTGCCGCACATTTGAAAAAATGAGGCATGTCTTGTGGTCTTTCCAACTTCATCAATATCTAAAGTTCTTACACATTTTTGAACAGATGTTGCCCGCTTGTAAGGCGGCGTAATTTCACCGAGGAAGAAGGGTTTGAATGGAACCATGCCTGCATTTACTAGAAGCAAGTTTGGATCGTCAGCGATCAATGATGCTGATGGAACAACTGTATGTTTTAGGCCCTGACTATTTCCAGTTTCGAAGAAATTTAGCCAACGCGTTCTGATCTCTGCAGAATTCACGCTCCTACTCGAACTCCTCGTCGGAGAGAGTGCTCTTACTCTTCTTCTTCGCATCCTTCTTAGAAACCTTTTCTTTCTTCGCCTTCTTCTCGTCAGAGTTTTTCTTAAACTTAGAAACCGCAAGAAGAGCGCCCGCTGCATTCATGGCAAATTTATTCTTATCCAAGAAACCTTCGGTCGAATCTGAAATTTTTGTTGTTAAACCCTCTACCGTTTGCGTGACCTTATTAATGCTCTGCAGAGGTCCATTGATTAATTCAACAGTTAAAGTCACTTCTTCCAGGAGCGGTGTTACTTCCGCTGTTAAATCTGTAATCGCGCTTCCGGCTTGATCGACTAGGCGACCAACTCGAACAACCGCATACGCAAGTGCAATAGCAATCACCAAGAGCGATATCGCTGCGATTATTGTTGCAATTCCACCTGGACCCATAGTTCTAGCCTACCCGATTGGTTCGTTAAGAAGCCTCAAATACTGGGATTGGAAGATCAGGGCGTTCGTGCTTTTGGTGAGCAACTACGGCCGCTAAATGATAATTCCAGATGGCATCGAGATTGGCTTGAATTGCATATGGACGTCCATCTACTAGTGGGCCCTTTTCGCCATTCATAACGGAAATTACATCATCGCCGGAAATAGTTTTATGCGTCTCAAGAGCATGCGCAAGCGCCAAGACTTTGAACTTATTTTCTTGCAATATTTCTTCAGCTCTTGTTAGAAGTGACGCTAGATTATTTTCAATCCGATCTCCAAGGGCCATTCTTAGATCCTTAGTACCATCATCTTTTCCGCGATTGCCGCCCGGTGCACCAACTTCATTTCTACGGTTGGAGGCATGCGAGGAGATAGTTGAACCCATCCCCCAATGACCTTCCATAAAACTTGCAATAGTTGTTGCACTTTCTAAATCCCCAGAAACTCCTGAGGAATTATCGCCCTCAAAGAACATTCGCTCTCCTGCTAGAGAGGCAAGAGATACCAAAATATCGGCTTCATATTCCGTACGCCATCTAGTGAATTGATCATCGGGCGGAATACTTGCGACCATTCCTAAATAATCTGAACCTTTTTCAATCGTGGCAAGATCAATCGCCATATGTTGACGCATTAGATGCGCCATAACTCCATGACATGCTTCGTGAACAGCGACGGCATGACGTTCACGTTCAATATATTCAACATCTTCCGCAGGACCCAAATCCTTCAACTGTTTGGCTTTTATAACGTCAGTCCAAGTGATCGAGGTACGACCATTTCTAATGGCCATAATTAGCGCTTCGTTAATCGTGTCCTTGATGATTGCGCCAGTAGCATAAGGCGTAATTGTTGCAAGTTTGTCGATCTCTTCAGATGTAAGAGAGTGTGAAACTTTTGCTAAATAACCCTCGTAAGTTCTAACACGTCCCGCTTTGCTTGGATACCCAACTCGATACATCCGATCAATGCGACCAGGACGTAGCAACGCTTCATCAAGTGCTTCCGGCATATTTGTCGCCATAACAACCAAGATTCGATATTTCGGTGGGCTCTTTGGGCGCATTCCGAGAGCGCGGCGGACCACGCGATTTATAAAACCACGTGGGT
>Ga0194059_1000693_pt1 | contig 15309 bp, 12 predicted proteins | sample SepL6211m_MetaG_FD_163426 | JGI IMG/M metagenome (GOLD analysis project Ga0194059, IMG submission 163426) | Anoxic zone freshwater microbial communities from boreal shield lake in IISD Experimental Lakes Area, Ontario, Canada - Sep2016-L626-11m | ecosystem: Environmental > Aquatic > Freshwater >... | reverse complement strand
GCAGCAGATTCGAGAGGAACTACTGGCACTTTTCAATCGTCAGCAGCGTTCTGATGAACGATATGGTACGACAACTGCCGGGCCTCACCGGGATGATTTAACACTTGTTCTTGATGAACGGTTGCTTAAGACTTTTGGTTCTCAGGGGCAGCAGAAGAGTTATGTACTGGCGTTGAAGATGGCCGAGATGGACAATCTTCAAGAAATATTCGGCGAAGCGCCACTGCTTCTGCTTGATGATATGAGTTCTGAACTGGACGCTGTCAGAAATCATAACCTGATGGAGTTCCTCACAACCAGGGAAGTTCAGGTATTTATTACAACCACGGATCGTTCTTCAGTAATGCTGTCGACGGCTCCCTACTACGCTGTTTTCCATATGGAAAACGGCAATCTGATGATTGAAGGAAAATAACCGCATGAATGAACAGGAAAATGTAGTACAGGTCTCCGAAGAGTACGGCGCCGAGAATATCAAAGTTCTGGAAGGGTTGTCAGCGGTTCGTAAACGCCCGTCAATGTATATCGGTTCAACTTCCAGTGCCGGCTTACATCATCTGGTATACGAAATTGTTGACAATTCGATCGATGAAGCACTGGCAGGTCACTGCGACGAAGTTTCCGTAACAATCAATACTGATGGTTCGATAACGGTTGTCGACAATGGTCGCGGTATTCCGACCGACATCATGCCGCATGAAGGAAAATCGGCGGCAGAAGTCGTCTTGACCGTGCTGCACGCCGGCGGCAAATTTGACAATGATTCCTACAAAGTTTCCGGCGGTCTGCATGGAGTCGGTGTTTCAGTTGTTAATGCACTCTCCAAATGGCTTGAACTTGAAATCAGACGCGATTGCAAAGTATTCCGCCAGTCATATCGTCGTGGTGACCCGGTTGCTCCGCTGGCTGTTACCGGCGAAACTAAAAAGCGTGGTACCAAGATCACCTTTATGCCGGATGAGGAAATATTTGAAACAACCGAATACTCCTTCGATATTCTCTCCCAGCGTATTCGGGAATTGGCATTTTTGAACGCCGGAGTTCGAATTAAAATCAGTGACGAGCGGGTGGATGGAAAATCACACGAGTTTCATTATGAAGGTGGTATCAGCTCCTTTGTTGAGTATCTGAACCGCAATAAGGTCGCTATCAACCCCAAGCCAATGTATTTCAAAGGTGAAAAAGGGGGCGTGGAGATGGAAGTTTCCATGCAGTATAACGACTCCTACGACGAGAAAATATTCGCATTTGCCAACAATATCAACACGCATGAGGGTGGCACGCATCTGGCAGGATTCAAGGCCGCCTTGACTCGTACCATGAACGCGTATGCTGCCGCCAATAACCTGCTCAAAAACGAAAAAGTAACCGTTTCCGGCGATGACCTGCGTGAGGGGTTGACCTGCGTCATCTCGGTCAAGATCCCACAGCCGCAGTTCGAAGGGCAGACCAAGACCAAGCTCGGTAACTCCGAGGTTAAAGGTTATGTCGAATCGCTGCTTAATGAGCGCATGGCAGTTTACCTGGAAGAAAACCCCAAGATTGCCAAAGATATCCTTAACAAATCTATTGAAGCAGCCCGTGCCCGTGAAGCGGCCCGTAAAGCCCGCGACCTGACCCGTCGCAAAGGGGCTCTTGATATGGGCGGTCTTCCGGGAAAACTGGCTGACTGTCAGGAAAAGGATCCGGCACTCTGCGAACTCTATCTGGTCGAAGGTGACTCGGCCGGCGGATCGGCAAAACAGGGACGTGATCGTAAAAATATGGCGATTTTGCCACTCAAGGGAAAGATTCTCAATGTCGAGAAGGCCCGATTCGACAAGATGATCTCTTCACAGGAGATTCGGACACTGATCACTGCGCTCGGTACCGGTATAGGCAAGGATGACTTCAATATCGCCAAGTTGCGCTATCATCGCATCATCGTCATGACGGATGCCGACGTCGACGGTCAACACATTCTTACGCTGCTGCTGACGTTCTTCTATCGCAACATGCGCGAACTGATCGAACGCGGACACCTCTACATTGCCCAGCCACCGCTCTATAAGGTCAAGCGCGGCAAACGTGAACAGTATCTGCGTGATGAACATGCCATGCAGGAGTTTCTGCTGGAGGAAGGCTCTGAAGATTTGACCCTGCGCCTTGAAAAGGGTGATCGAACTTACAACGGAAAACAGATTATTCCGGTTATCAAGCAATTTATTGAAAACCGGGCCATATTCAATAAAGTAGTCAAGAAGGGAATTTCCCCTGAACTGCTTTCGATCGTCATCCGCAGCAACGTCCCGGCCGGTTTGGAAGAGATGTCCCAGTTATTACCGCATCTGGAAGCTATGAAATCTCTGGCAGCAGGATCGGAGTACGAAATTGAGGAGCACCGGATTTCGTTTCGCATCGGCAATATCCGCTCCATAATTGACCAGCAGACTCTGTCGGTACTTTCTACCCGTGAATACGATCTCCTGGTAGACAACCACCGCCGGATTGAGGATACCATGGCTAATGGTCGTGCGTTTGTAGAACAGGAGGGAGGAAAAGTTTTATTGGAGACATCCAACCATCAGGACTTACTGACTTTTTTCCTTGAAAATGCAAAAAAAGGACTTGGCATTCAGCGCTACAAAGGCTTGGGTGAGATGAATCCTGAACAGCTCTGGGAAACCACCATGAATCCGGAAAACCGGGTTCTGCTGCAGGTCAAGATAGAGGACGTGGTAGAATCTGACGAGATTTTCACCATTCTGATGGGTGATCAAGTTGAGCCACGCCGCGATTTTATTGAGAGGAACGCGCTTAATGTGGTCAATCTGGACATATAGTATGTAGGGGGTGTTGTACGCGCGCCCAATTATTGATATTTTGTTACCCATAACTTGATTTTTTCGTACGGCACTAACTTAACATACTGATTTAGTTGATGTGTTCCCAATTAGTGATTTTTCCGTATTTTTGCAAGGTGATCCAGATAATATTTTTTCCCATTAAAGGCGTTGACCATACAAAAATTTGAACGAGATATATTTTGAGGGGTTGGTAATATTGATCATTATCAGCCCCTCTATCTGTTTTCAAAGCAGACAATATTGCATTGCTGACCTAACTCATATTGGATTTACGTCTGTCTATCTTCCTATAACCCTCTTGATTACCGAATCTGCCAGAACTTACTTTCCCTGGAACTTATCCAAATAAATGTTGTGACCCGATTTTACCGGAACTCAAATGACATATTCTGACATACGATAATGCGACGATGATTTTAAAGGAGGGCCTGCCTATGAATTTCTTTTTTCGCAGTAAGGACAATGCTCGACCGACCGAGACAGCCAGACAACAGAAAGCCACGTATAAAGTCAGTATGACCGGCAGTAACTACTCAGAAATGCGGCGTAATGATGTCACACTCAAGGTCTGGCTTCCGGAATCAGTCGAACAGCAACTTGGAGAGTTGACCTCATACCTGAACACCTCACTATCGGATTTGATCAGGCAGATTCTCTTCCAGCATCTGTATGGCCGCTACGATCTGATCGGTCTGGTAGAACGGCAGAAGTTTAACCCGGAAGAAATCCCCTATGATGGAATACGGTTTTCTATTGCTCCATCAGCTCCAGGCACGCCACCACCGCCCCCTCCCAAAAAGGTTGCCGGGGTTAAGGTCTTCATACCCGAGCGGATGCGGAAAGACCTGGACACACTGGCCGGGACTAAATACCAGACTATCTCGGAGTATGTGCGACTGGTGATCCTGAACCACCTTTTCGGGGCACTGCAAACTGCTGGCATCCTGCCGGCACCAGCGAGTGATATTGCAGAAGGAATAGTATGATTTTTAATGAAAGGGGAAGTCCGGGAGGGGGTATTGACAGACCCATTTTTAAATAGTATAAGCTAATCAACATATCGAAACACCCCTTCTTATCAAGAGCAACTGAGGGACTGGCCCTTTGAAGTTGCAGCAACCACCCTAAGGGTAGGTGCTAATTCCAGCGGAGAAATCCGGAAGATAAGGAAGCGCGTCACAATTCCTCTTGGAACTATTGACCCCTTCCAGATCATCGGAAGGGGTTGTTACGTTTCAGGGGGCTCTCATGAAATACACTCCGTACTTCGTCCTATGCTGTTATCTGCATATTGCTGTTTTGATGCCTGCCAGTGCTGTGGTTATTCGTCCACCGTAGCAACTGCAGCGGCATGGTTAACGTTCTATTCAATTCACTAAAGTGGCCTTGAAAGCCACGACAGATTTCTGAAAGGAGTCATTTATGGAACAGGCTACAGAGACACCATTAGAAGTTTCCAGACGGATGCTTCCCAACGCGACCCATAGCAGACCGGGACCCGACGATCCGATCTTCAGAGAGCCGATCACAATTACTTCAGGACGATTTATGAAGCCGAAAGAGTATCAGCAGACGGGAACTGATCGCAGACAGGAAACTACGACAACTAAAATTACGGAGGTAACGCATATGGACATGAACATTATCGAAGCATTCAAAAGAGGCGATCGGGCCGGTTTACCGTTTGAAGGATGCACACTCTTCCCGCAGCAGTTTAATCTGCTCCATCAGATTGATAAAAGTGACGCCGTCAGCGGGATCCTGATGGAAGTACTCAGTGATTTTAGTCAGGAGATACGGGACAAAGCTGCCGGGAAACTGATAGACAGGCGGCTTGCCCTGGCCCTGAAGAGTAATCATGGATCGGATGAGAGCAGCATCGTTGACTGCTTCCTGAAATTTACCGAGGGGTACGCATTCACCACCGATGAACAGTTTACCTGGGACTGGCTCTGCTACCACCAGCAGCATCACGGAACCGGGTATGGGCGCACATACCGGGATCATTTCAATCTGGTGGCCCATATCATCAGGCATGGTGACACGTACCCGGATCTTCGCAGCAAGACCAAAAAGCTGTCCGAGATTTCTGCTGAAGCAGATTCTTTCGGGAATGGCTGCTTAGCGCTCTGCTACCCGGCATATTGCTACGCAGAGTCCATCGGCGAAATACCGGTAGAGTTTGTACGCGGCCTGACCAGCTTCACCCATTCCAATCCGGACGCTATGGAAGCGGTTACCCGGCTATGCGCATTCATCGAAGACCCGACAACGATAGCGGACTTTTACCAGGACAGCGGTGTTGCTGATGATGAGCTCTTCCGGGAACGGTACTGTGGCGACCACGCCACGGCTTTCAACACTTTGGTAACGGCTGTCAAGTGCGCTATGAAAAACACGGAGATGGATGTTATCCGCGAAGCCATCAGAATCGGCGGTGACGTTGATTCAAGTCTGGCAACGGCGCTGCTGCTCTGGACAATGAAACAGGTAATCAATGAATAGTAAGGGGCTCCCGCCCATTTCTATTCGCCCAGTGGTCTTGAAAGCCATGACAACATTCAGGAAGGAGTAATTTATGGAACAGAATACAGAGACACTATCAGAAAAGCTCGCTCGGGCCTATCCCAACGCGACGATCCGCAGGCCCGGTCCCGACGATCCGATCTTCAGAGAGCCGGTGACCATTACTTCAGGACGATTTATGAAGCCGGAAGATGGTTCACAGAAGAAAGCTGACAGCAGACAGGAAACTACGACAACCAAACTTCAGAGGTAACGCGTATGAATACCTTATTTTCGAACCATTCACGCAAACACAAGGGCACATACGTTATTAGAGGCTGGAGGCTAATATGAGAGTGATCGACTGCGGATACAATCCAAAATTATTTCAGGAAGTAGTGGGCCGGGGTGGCGTAGCGTTCTGCAGCCCAAGGCCTTCGCAGAAAGAGTCAGATTCGTCAAGCCATCTGGTACCGGATTCATCGTCGGGCATGGATCAGGCGGTTAAGATGATATTTCAGGAAGCAAAAGAGCAGATGAGTAACTTTGACATGGATTGCATTGAGGCATTCAAGCGCGGCGACAGGGTGGGCCTGCCCTTTGAGGGGCATTCCATGTTCCAGCCTGTTGATGAGCAGCGCCTTCTTATGGCTCTGCGTAGTAATCAAGGGTCCGATGAAAGCAGCATCGTGGATTGTTTTCTGCAGTTTGTCGGTAATTACCAGTACGCGACAAGGAACCAATTCATGTGGGACTGGTTTGTTTATCATCAGGAGCATCACGGCACTGGTTACGGGCGGACCATGCGTGACCATTTCTCACTGATCAGACATTTAGTGAAGTACGGCGGTAAAATGAGCCTCGATGATAAACTTGCCAAGGTTTTTGAGATTTCCGATGACGCCAACTCCTTTGGCAATGGCTCGCTGGCTCTTTGTTATCCCGCATATTATTACGGTACCGGTATTGGTGGTGATCCGACAGAGTTTGTCAAACAGGTGACATCCTTCACTCATGCCCACGATGAAGCGATGAGGGCGGTAACACTGCTGTGTAATTTCATCAAGTCACCGCAGATGCTGAAAGAGTTTCAGGTACCCACTGAAGATGAGCTGAAGCAACTTTATTGCAGAGAACCGCAAGTGACTGCATACAACACGTTATTGACAGCGGTATTTATTTCAGATGCAGATTCAGAAATGGATGTGATCAGGCGCGGCGTTTGGGTAGGTGGCGATACTGACAGTACACTGGCAACGGCGTTACTGCTGTGGACACTAAAAAGAAAGGCATCTGTCTGAGAACAGAGATCGACCTGGGCTTTATCAAACAGAACATACATCGAAAAGGAGTCTTATGGATAAAAACTATCAAACGGCACAGGACACAATTAACAGGATACAGGGTAGTTTACTCGGGTTTGTGTGTGCAGAAAGCCTCGGTGCTACAACTGAATTCATGTCACCTGAGGATATCAGAAAAGAGATCGGCATACACCGGGATCTTACCGGAGGCGGCTGGCTGGAACTGGAACCGGGAGAAATTACCGATGACGGAATGATGACATTGTGCGTTGCCAGATCTCTGGTGGAGTGTCGTGGCTTCAACCTGAAGGACATCGCAGATAAATTTGTGGATTGGTACAACTCGGATCCCGTTGATATCGGCAGCACATGCCGGGCCGGTATCCATCGTTATATCAGAACCGGCAACCTGGAGGCCCCTTATGATGAGCGGGGCGCAGGAAATGGTGGAGCCATGCGCGAGTTGCCGCTGATAATACTCTACTCCGATGACAGGGAGTTGATGCTGAATTCGGTCGTAGCTCAATCCAGGCTTACCCATAACAACAAGGAATCTGATGCGGGGTGCCGGTGTTATGCAGAACTTGTAGCCGCTGCCATGCATGGTGCCGGCAAAAATGAACTCCGCTTGATTGCCGACAGGTATCCGCTCTTTGCTCCCGACAGGTTTGACGGTAAGTCGGGTGGCCATATCGTAGAGACGCTGCGGACCGTTCTGCACTATTTCTTTGAAACCGACTCGCTGGAAGATTGCGTAGTGGCTATAGCCAACAATGGGCAGGATTCGGACACCTGTGCAGCCATGGCTGGCGGTCTGGCAGGAGCGTTCTATTCGCTGGACGCCATACCTGCCCGGTGGTTGGATGTGCTTGACCGCGATGTTTACAATGAGCTGGTTGCATTGGCAGAACAGCTGGCTGACCTCAAGGAGGCGTTATGAACGATGAACTTAAAGCATTAATCGGCAAGGCTGATTGTGGAGATAGTGAAGCACAGAAGGAACTTATGGAGCGCGGTGACGCTGCAGGCAGTGCCGGTGATCATGAACAGGCTGCATACCTCTATAAGATGGCAGCCATGGCCTACAGGATCAGCGCCGGGCGTCAAGGTACTTTGTCTGCGGAAGCAGATGGCAGATGTACTTGGATGGAAGTCGTTTTGCAGCTTTATCGTGAATGGATTGCCACATATACAAAACCGGTGGCCCCAAGGATAAACAGACTGAAGCGTATCAGGGGGAATTTTGACCGACCCATTCTTACCTTACGCAGAGATGGCGGAAAATTCAGTTTCATGTTGCGCTACCTGGAAAAGCAGCTGATGGAGCATGACATTGAAATCTGTGCTCCCGGTGGCACTATCAACCGGCACTTCTACTATATGGTAAATCAGCATGAGGCTTTCACGGGTTTTATGAATGACATTGACGTGCGGGTGGTGCTCGATCCGATTGCTGATGAGGTACTGAGACAGATTACCTTAGAGGGTAGCAGCAGCGTGATCTCTAAAGCCCCAAAGGGGAAAAAGCCATGACTATTCAAACGATACCTGAAGCACTGAAGGATGAAGCTGAAAGCAGCAGAGGGATTTCTTCCGCATCTCACTCACAGACAATTGACCGTCTCAGAAAGTTGTTACCCACTATGCCGGACAGACTGAGAAATTCCAGCGATGACGGTCCGATATTCAGGCGTTTGGGTACGTTAATAGAAAACCGCGTCGTAGAAATACTGAAGACGCTGGAATCAAGCCAGGCGGATATTGATCATAAAATTGCTGAAAGAATACGACTGTATGGTAGCTGGAAATGCCCTCAGGCACCGGGAATGGGCAAAGCGTGGGCAAAGTCCCTCTATGGCTGGATAGGCATTGAAATGGGTAACCCCTCGTGGCAGCCCGGGCAGGACGCAACCTATGTAACACTGCCTACCTGCAGCGAACTGGAAGAGTTTGCTCGCCGACGTGGTGCCGAGCAGGGTAAGAATGAATATTTTTCAGAAGGGTACCTGGTATTGCGTGGCCTACCCCGGCAGGAAAAAGATGCTATTGCTGAAATTGAACGTAAGCATTGCTTAAATGGCTGGCTGATGCACGGATGTCATGTAATCAACTGCATAAAGTAAGAATCTTATTTGAAATGGGGCCGTTGCGCGGATTGGTTATCGAGAATTCCTTCGCAGCGGCTCTTGTACTTGCTCAAGATGTCTTTTCATCAACCCGCGTAGCATTAGCAGTAATCTTCAGAATACTCGCCTGAATCTCCTTATTGGGAATAGCCCGATAGGAATCTATCAGCAGCTTTTCAGAAACTGCCAACGGCAGAACATCTTCCCCTTCGTCGATAAAAAACTCCTGCACCGATACAGCGAGCGAGTTCGCCGCCAGCTGCAGCTTCTCCGTGTTCATCATATTTTTACCGGATTCGTACTTCTGCAACTGGCCCCTTGAAACCCCCACGAGTTCCGCCATCATCTCCTGACTAACACCAGCCTGTTCCCGTAGCTGCTTCAACCTGAATCCTATTTCCTTACTGGTACGAATCGTTGCCATGTGCGCCTCGTTTTGGGGTGGAGCATACCCCGAGGCACATATTGGTAAAACACACCTTAAATACGCTTTAATTGTATACCTGAAGTGTGCTATAAGGCACATTCGAGGTGACTGCCTACTGCGATCAACCCGGAAACTGTAACTAAAGGACACCTATGAGCCTTCAGACCCTCTGTACACCCCGCCAGTCAGTCTTTGCCGCCGACAGAAGAGCCACCGTACTCAGCCTTGATACATTCCTGAAAGGACAAGTAAATGGGCCTGAGTTCTTTGAGGAGAATTATTTCACTAACGGCATGTCTACGCTGGTGGATCGTGCCTTCCGGCAGTTGGGCGGAGTAGGTACTGGTTCGTCAGTATTCCTACTCTCGCAAGCGATGGGTGGTGGTAAAACCCACAGCATGATTGCCGTGGGACTGCTGGCGCGTGACCCCGAATTGCGTAAGAGGGTCCTTGGTGTGCAAGACCCGGCTCCACGGCTTGGCCGCTGTCGGGTTGTCGGATTCAATGGCAGGAGTACTGATGAAGCAGGTGGAATCTGGGGTTCAATCGCAAAGCAGCTTGGCAAGGAAGAGCAATTTACCCGCTATATCTCACCACTCCTCCAGGCACCTGGACCCGAAGCATGGAAGCAACTTCTTGGTGGTGATCCACTCGTCATCTTCCTTGATGAGCTGCCGCCATATCTGGAATACGCAGTCGCTGTTCCGGTAGGAAACGGTGATCTCAGTATTGTAACAACCACAGCGCTTGCCAATCTGTTTGTTGCAGTTGCCGATATGGATAACGTCTGCCTTGTCCTATCCGATCTGGCGGGCTCCAATTTTAGCATCGGACAGGCAAGCCTTGAGGCGGCCTTCAACCGGGCTGTGCAGGGGATTACCGGCGAGGCACGACGGATCGCTGTTCCCATCACTCCGGTCAACCCGAACGGTGATGAACTGTACCATATCCTGCGCAAACGACTCTTTGAGAATGTTGCACCAGAAGTCGAGATTCAGCGGGTTGCATCCGCATACCGGGACGCACTGCGTGAGGCAAATAGTATGAACCTCACCACGACATCGCCGGATTCCCTTTATACAAGAGTCATCGACTCCTACCCATTCCATCCCGACCTCCGGGAGTTGGTGGGCAAGTTCAAGGAGAATGAGGGGTTCCAGCAAACGCGGGGAGTTATCCGGCTGATGCAGATGGTCGTTTCCAGTCTATGGCGCACTGAAAAAGCATCTGGCATTGAGTTGATCCACCCCTACGATCTTGATTTAAATCAAGATGAAATGGCCTCCGAGATTCGGACAATTAACCCGTCACTCAGTGAGGCCATCGCCCACGACATTGCTCACTGTGGAGATGCAGAAGTTGAACAGATCGACGTTACCAACGGAAATTCTGACGCCTCAGATGCTGCCCGACTTATCCTTGTAGCTTCACTGTCAACGACTCCAGGTGCTATTCATGGCCTGAGGGAGCATCAGCTCGTAGACTGCCTCCAGCGCCCCGGTCGCGACCTTTCCACCTTCAAGGCCAATGTGCTTGATAAGTTGGCGGTCCGCGCCTGGTATCTTCACAGTTCGGCGGATGGACGGCTCTTTTTCAAGAACCAGCAGAACCTTGCCGCCAAGCTTCGTTCCACCGCCCAATCCCTGCATCCTGAAACCGTTGACCGTATGCTCCGGGACCATCTTGAACAATACTTCTCAGCATCGATTCGGGATTGCTTCCAGGTTGTAAAAGTATTGCCACCTCTTGATCAGGTACAGGTTGAACAGGAAAAGACCACACTGGTAATTGTCCGCCCCGGTGGTCTGGCAAATCAACTGCCGATACCGGCTGACTGGCAGGCGTGGTGGGGACAGCAGCAGTATAAAAATCGCGTACTATTTCTCACAGGATCAAAAGATACGTATCAGAAAGTCGTAGACTCGGCACGGCAGACTCGCGCTCTGCAAAGCATAAAAGATGATCTGGTGACTGAGGGTACCCCTGCTGATGACCCGCAATGGCGAGCTCTGGATGCCCTGAGCGACCGCGTTGGCCTGCAGTTCACCTCTGCTCTGAAAGAAGCCTTTGATCAGATTGTGTATCCTTCCATAAACACCGCATTGCGGGCAACCGGTATCGTCCTGGCCTTTGCCGGCAACCAGAACGGCGAAGCTACCATCCGCAAAACCCTTGAAGACGCTCAAAAGTTTACGACAAAAATTGACGAAGATGCTTTCCGCATGAAAGCCGAAGCTAAGCTCTTTGGATCACTAGAGACCAAAGTAATTCTTTGGGCTGATTTCAAACGTAACGCTGCGGTACTAACCAACTGGCAAATTCATAAGCCATCGGCACTTGACGAGCTCAAGACCAGTTGCAAACAGCGTGGAATTTGGCGAGAGGAGGGCAACTATATCCGGCGCGGACCGTTCCCACCGCCACCGCCAGAAGTACTTATTCGGGAACTTTCTGTCCAGGATGAAGGCGATGGTCATACTTTCTTGAAAATTGAACCGCTGCATGCTCCTGCCTTAGCCTACGAAACCGGCGATACTGACCCGACCCCTGCTTCCAGTCCGGTGCCGACACCGATCCGTTTTGAAGCAAGTGCACTTCGTTACCGATTCATAGCATTTGATCCTGCCGATGAAACACGCATTAGTGCCGTAAAGGAATGGACCGCCAAGCTGCGCCTTAAAGGGCAGCCTCATAACCGTGGCGACCATTACGAAGTCGAACTTCAGGCGTTACCACGGGTCAACGGTATTACCATCCGCTATACAACAGATGGTTCATCACCCACAGGAGCCGGTTCCGCGACATACGACGGTAAATTCCGTGTACCGGAAAACTGCCGTGTGGTCTGCGCCATTGCAGTAGCACCCACTTTCGGACTGAGTTCAGAAAAAATTACAATTCAAATCGGAAGAGGGCCTGGGCATGAGCATGAAGAGTTAGGCTTCGACAAGGAGAAACCGGCACGCTGGACACACATTACAAAACTTGATGACACCGGAGAGGTTTGGGATTTTATTCAACGCCTCGGTCAAGCCACAGGTGTTATTGCCTATGACATAAGCCTGAATGGAGAAAGCAACGATGGCCGTCAGAACATAGAATATTCCGGTGCTCTTGCGGTCGGTTACGATGGTCTAACGATTGGCTCACTGGCGGAAAAACTCCAGGAGATTGTCAGCACTGGTGGCCTGCGAATGACTGTTGGTTCACTTGGATTCACCAGCGGTCAGGGATTGCTTGACTGGCTCAGGGCTAATAATATTCCCTTCAATCCTGCCAAAGTGGTGCAATAGACAATGGCAAGCACCACATCATCTCCATCCCGCAAAGTTATCGGCCTCGGATTTCTACCAGACGAGGCCCGCCACGGTTTTCTCATTGATGTGCCCAAGGGTAACGGTGGCAACGACATCATCTGCATTACCGAGTACCGGGGTGATGACCTCAACGATCTGGGCTCCCGCACGGTATCTCCCCCTTCACCGAATGATCCCTCAATGCGGGTTGCCATAAACCGTTTCCGCTGGCTTGCCCTGGCCCCGGCTTTTTGGGAAGAGGCCAATCGCCGCCTGCGAGCTAATGGCCTGTCTGCTACCAAGTTCCAGAAAAACCCCAGTAAGCCAGTGCCGGTGCATCCATCGCTTGGCAAGGAGCTCTGCATCCTCTGTTGGGCGGTTGAAGATGCCTCACCGGATGACATCCCCAATGCCCTGCATAACTGGGAGGCACTGGCCCCGGAAGAACGCTGGTGGCTCTACACCATGACCATTGCCACAACCGGCCAGGCCATGCAGAAAGGTATTGGTTGGCGCAAGGCCCTCCGGGCAGCTATTGCCGATAACCCCTTTGTCAAAGGTGAAGGACTCTCCCCCAAGGCCCGGCGTGAACTACTCGGGCACTCCCAACTAACACTTTCACTATAATGAGGAAATATATGCCTGCTTTTATAGAATCTCAGTTTCCAATAGCCCGGCTCTCTGCGGAATCGTACAAGGAACGTAAGGCTGGTGCCAGCCAGACCCTAACCGGACTTGGCAAGTGGTGGGGACGAAAGCCGTTGATTCTGGTGCGGGCCTGCTCATGCCTGCCTCAGACAACCCGAAGAAGGATCGGGAGATATTCCTCAAAATTCTGACCATGGATGATGGTGGTACGATTATGAGATGGAAATCTAGTAACCGCTTTGGTATTGCCGATTTGTCTGCTCTGGCATCTCATACAGAACGAGAGCAGTGGAACGAGTTGGATGGGCGTTTTGAAGATGCCCAGCAAAAAGTAAAAGAGCTTCGTAACGCATCGATTGGTATATCAAATGGAGATGTTGCAACAAAGATTGATGCCCGCGAAGCCATTAACACGTCGGTTACAGACGCAAATGCTTGCGGGATTAGGCTGCAAGAATACATTGCCGAACTTCAAGTAACTGTCTTCAATAGACTAACATATGCAGAACGAATCACTCGTTGCGATAGACCTGAAAACATTGGTGGGCCAACCGAAGAGGCATGGAATGAGATTAACTCACATCTATGCACTACAGCCAGCAGCCTGACTGAACTAGTTGAACAGCTCGGTCAACGCACGTTTGGTCATACTCCACGAGTTGGAGATTGTTTCTGCGGTGGTGGCTCCATTCCCTTTGAGGCTTCACGTATCGGTTGCCAAGCATTTGGATCCGATCTCAATCCAGTAGCCTGTTTGCTTACTTGGGCAGGTCTCAACATACTCGGCGGAGGTAATGAGGCGCAAGAGGAAGTGCGGCGTGTTCAAGAAGATGTTTTTGCCGCTGCTGACCGACAGATCTTAGATTGGGGCATCGATCACAATGACCGTGAAGAACGAGCTGAGGCGTTCCTATATTGTGTGGAGGTAAAACCAGAGGGCTGTGACTATTTCATCCCCCTTGCCCCAAACTGGGTGATCTCAGAAAAATTCCGCATTGTCACTACCTGGCATATAAAGCCAGGTTCTGATCGGTTACAGCCGGAAGTCAAAGTTGTTTCACCTGACGAATTTAAACTTTACAAGGGAAAGCAAGGGGCCACGGCAGTAGATGGTCGTGTGATTGATCCCTTTGATTCAACTCGCTCTTGGTCGGTGGAAGCACTTAGAGGCCCAGAGGGCCTTAGACGCTGGACCAACGAAGACATTGTACCTAAACCTAGTGACGTGTTCCAGGAACGATTATACTGCATCCGCTGGATCAATACGGAGGGCAAGCGTCGCTACGCTGCGCCGGATACCACTGATATTGCCCGCGAAGAAAAAGTCCTTGGGCTTCTGCGCGAACGCTTCGCCGACTGGCAAAGTGAGGGTTTCATTCCGTCCAAAGCAATAATTAGCGGTTATAACACTGATCAGCCGATCCGCGAACGCGGCTGGACTCAATGGCATCACCTTTTTACGCCAAGGCAGTTGCTCTACAAGGGCCTGTTGGTTTCCGAAAGTAAGCACTATTGCAAAAGCACAATAAGCAAAATATCAATAATTCTCGGGGTTGGTTCGATGGCGAACTGGGAATCCAGATTAACTTCATGGGACCCATGGTTATCAAAATCAGGAGGAATTGGTGCCACGCACCAAACATTCTACAATCAAGCCCTAAATACGCTTCTAAATTATCCAACAAAAACTTTGTCTCTTCAAAGAGACTATTTTTTCCTTCCGAGAGCCAACGAGAAGATAGCCGACTATTCTCAGGTGAAGGCGACAGACGCCCGAGATGTAAATGAGACCTGCGATTTATGGGTAACTGATCCGCCCTATGCAGATGCAGTCAACTATCACGAACTAGGTGACTTTTTCCTTGCCTGGTATGACAAGCAACTAGCAAAGGCTTTCCCGGAATGGACGCCAGATGCTCGCGCTGAATTAGCAGTGAGGGGTAATGGAGAGGACTTCCGCCGATCCATGGTGGAGATCTACCGCAACTTAGCAAACCACATGACAGACAACGGCCTTCAAATGGTCATGTTCACTCACCAAGATCCGGCGGTTTGGGCGTAACCGTCAACTGAGCACCATCTATATTCCCACGGATTTTGCCGCTATGCTGACCTGGAGTTGATGGACTCACAGGAGGTCAGCAGATGGCGGAGAAT
>Ga0194059_1000691_pt1 | contig 15341 bp, 15 predicted proteins | sample SepL6211m_MetaG_FD_163426 | JGI IMG/M metagenome (GOLD analysis project Ga0194059, IMG submission 163426) | Anoxic zone freshwater microbial communities from boreal shield lake in IISD Experimental Lakes Area, Ontario, Canada - Sep2016-L626-11m | ecosystem: Environmental > Aquatic > Freshwater >... | reverse complement strand
CTGTTCGATAAGCATGGGTTCCTCTTTCAGATAGAATGGTTGGTCGCGCTTCCATAACTACCTGAGGGAACTCATGCTTTTCAATTATTAAAGAACAAAATCATGCATTAATTACTGTGACGAACCATTTTTGTATTGGCAGCAGGCCAGATCATTTCTGCAGCCGTTGCATGCGCCGCCGAGCAAAAAGGGGAGTATTCAATTTCTGCTGTTGCAGGAGGTTACGCATTTGAAGGCACGCAGCACCTGAAAACAGCTCCGGTGTTTGGCGGCAGGGCCGGTTACAGCCTGACACAGAGCATCGATGTAGAGGCATTGTTTGATTATGCCGACACAGAAGGCACAAAAAACCGCAAGAGTGCCACCATGTACCGTTTTGGCGCTGACATGCTTTTTAATATTATGCCTGAAAGTAGATTTTCTCCAAACCTTGCGGCCGGTATTTCGGGAATCAGTGTTGACAATACGGGTAGTGACAATGGCCTTCACGCAGCCTGGAGTTACGGTGCCGGGATTAAATATTTTCTGAGTGAGAACGTTGCCCTGCGTGCTGATGTTCGCCACATCATATATAACAACGATTACTCATCGTTCAATAATCTTGCCTTTACTGTGGGAGTCCACATTCCGTTCGGCGCCGCAAAAACATCCGGCAAGGCTGCGGAGCTCCCCCCGCCTGTTCCTGCCATAGCTGTAGCTGCACCTTCGCCCCAACTCCCGGCAGCAGCTGTTTCTCCGGTACCTGCAGCTCAACAGGTCATTGTTCCGGCTCTAAGCAAGAATACCGACTCTGATGGTGACGGAGTCAGGGATTCACTCGACCGCTGCCCGAACACGCCCCCTGGAACAGCAGTAGACAGTAACGGCTGTCCGGGAGCTGCTGTTCCGGAGCAGAAAACTGCGACTGCTCAACGTTTCTGCAACAAACCTGCTGTCCTTACGGTCTCGTTCGACTCAGGCAAGGCAGACATCAAAGCCGAGTATTTCCCTGAACTCGGCAAAGTAGGTGCTTTCCTCAAGGAGTTCCCGGCCTCGAAAGGGACTATCGAGGGGCATACTGACAGTTCTGGAAGCAACGCGTCAAATATAAAGCTTTCCCAGCTCCGTGCCGAGAGTGTTCGCACATATCTTATCAACTCGTTTGGAATTAAACCTGATCGTATTGCTGCTGTCGGCTACGGACCGGCCAAACCGGTGGCACCAAACACAACCCCGGCCGGTAAAGCAAAAAACCGGCGCATAGAAACAGTCTTTAGCTGCGAATAATTCTGCTTCAATTGTTTTAACAGAAGAGGGCCTTTCCTGGAAATTCCAGAAAGGCCCTCTTCTCTCGTCTTTGGCTATCTGAACGCGGAGTAATTCCCGCCCGGCAAGAAATGCTATCATGGATTGTTCAAACAGGGCCGAGAGGTTCCCTTTTTCGTTGCGTATCGGGAACAGTTACACATGAAGTTCAATACTCCACATCTCCATCCAGCCAAGGTTGAATAAGCAGCTTCATCGTTTCCAGGTTAAGCGCTAAGAGGTTGCCGCGTTCCGGCAGATCACAGGTGAACGCGCCGTTATCAAGGTTAATATGGATTGTTGTCAGTGATGCTCTTATCTGTTCAAGGTTGTATACCGTGTGGCCGGTAATGAGCCGCCGACCTCCAAGTTTAGCAATGTTCACGTATCCTGTTCGACTCCAGAGCATAAACTCCCGGCTCGTCTGGTTTATCGGGTCCGTTTTGCTCATATCCAGTCCGGCGTGAACGAATACGAAATGATCGTCAAACCGGACGAGTGGCATAGACTCAATAAGTGTCACGTAGCGGAACCGAATCTCTGCAGGATGGATAACCCCGAAACTCTTTAATACATCATTACCCCAGTACTCCATCCATACGGACGAATAACCGTCATGCCCGCCGGTGCAGTTCCGCAACATCATATCGTCATGGTTGCCACGAACGGGTCGCACGTCATAGCCGTCACTCTGTAGCTGTATGATGTTATCAAGTACACCCTTGCTATCCGGGCCACGATCAACGTAATCACCCAGCAGATAAAGCGTGTCGTCATGCTTCAGGCTGATTTGTTCCAAGAGGGCAAGGAAGGTCCTGCTGCCGCCGTGTATGTCACCAATTACGTAGCGGGGCATTAGGTGCGGAAGAATAACCGTTTGAGGTACCCAGGGATACTAATGGGGCCAGACTCAGAAAGACCGCCTTCTTCGTTGCTGACAACATAGTTGAGGCGGCAGACGTTCGGAACGTGTTCGCGCATGAGGCTATCGGGCATAATGGATTGAACAGCTTTGTCGGTAACTCTATCTTTTATGTTCATAAGCGTGACAATACAACCGCCGTAGTTAATGAGCAACCGGAATAAATTCTCTGATATAATATCGAGTGGTTGTACTGTTGAGCAGCACGACTGGAGGGTCCACATAGCAGACGATCCAGGCAAGGCATCGACGGAAGAAGAGCGAGCGGCGGCAGTCTTGGCACACTTCCAGACTGGCGGGGGTTACTACTCTGTTCAGCCGATAGTGGCGGTGCCGGTTGCAGAGTTCCGAGTGTTGCCCATGAAGATCACGCCGGAATGATATTCACCTGGCTGATTATGGTACGGCGGGAGGGGTGATAAAATAGTCGAAAGGTTACCAAAAGAAAAGTTACAAAAATAGGGTTGCGCCTTGATGACGTAACCCCTTGTTTTTTTATGGTCGGGATGACAAGAATTGAACTTGCGACCCCCTGCTCCCGAAGCAGGTGCGCTACCAGGCTGCGCTACATCCCGAAGAGTGTTTTTTCTAGCACCGGCAGAGGGTTTTTGTCAAGGGGAAAGACGGAGGGGGAAGACCGGAGGGCAGACCGGAGTGGTGGTGAGGGAGCCGGAGGAGAGCTGGAGGGGAGGGTCTTTTTGTTTCATATTTTTATTTTCGGAGAATTATTTTGCGGATTAAAGGTCTTTTTCACAGTACTTGCATACTATTGATGTGTTTCTGACACTTTCATTGCAATGTGGGCAAATGATTTTATTGGCATCGTAGACTTTTCTTTTACGTTCGGTCAGATGTAGCGCTGAAAAAATGAAGATGCAGCCCCCTGTAACCATAACTATTGCGGCTGTTATGATCGTTTCCATAACAGGTCCCTCCCAAAAAAACAGGTAATACTTAATATGAAATATAAAATACCACTAATGTGCGAGAAAGTAAAGTGTTTACAATGATTCCCGTATAGACATAGAGGCGGCGTGTAAAGCGCTACAGGCAAAAGCCCATTTATTTCACATTTATCGGACGGGGCATCATATGGTAATTACGCAGTTCCCCAATATGGTCCATGCCCCTGCCGGTCTTCCCCTACCCCCAATTGTGACAATAAAATGGTTCTCCTATGATTGTAATTTTCTAAATATTCAGTATAATGCAAAGGTGGTGGAGATGTTCTGCCTTCCGTAAGCAGGCATTTTTCAACCCGATATCATTTAATCATACAAGGGACAGATTATGAGTCAAAATGATTCCGAATCGCCGGAAATGCTCTCTCTCACAGGCTATATTCTGGCCAAGGAAACAGGACAGATTAAAAGAGGTATTCAATTGTGCCTCAAGGCAATCGGAACGAACCCGCATATCGTAGATCATTACTTACACCTTGGCCGCATCTATCTCATTGCCGATAAGAAGGAATATGCCATCAAGACGTTCATAAATGGGCTCAGAATCAGCAAGGATGCCAGACTTCAGGAAGAGCTCAACCAGTTCGGTACTCGCCAAACACCGCCGGTTTCGGGATTGCCGAGACATCATGTTATCAACAAGGTGGCTGGCAAGGTACTCCATGCTATGAAGTAACAGTTCATTTTTTGTGTATTCCATAATACGTGGAATGCCTGTCAACCATAGAGGGATAAAACCTGAATTGTTCTGACGCCCCACCAAACACTTCCCCCTCAAACTATGGCCTGAACATCCTTTCCATCTGAATTCTGCAAATCGGATAATTCTGTCTGTTATAAATTTTTTAAGAGTATGACAGCGAAGTTGAGCTGTCTTCACGTCCCTTCCATTATCTAGAGGTACTCAAACACATTCCACCCTCCCACCATAATTCGTCTATTTTCGTTCACCCCACTTCTCAAGTATCAGTCGATATGTTCTGCAGTGGCGAATGCATAATTTCTTGCAAAATGTTGCAAATATCTTGACTAAATACATATCATCACATATTTTAATAAAATTCTAATCTATTAAGGAGGTATTATGAAAAAACAAATCGTTGGTCTGTGTCTGGTGATGGCGTCACTATGGGTATCAGCTGCATGTGCATCATCTGTCGGTCAGGCTATTTCTGCTGATGAAGCTCTGCAGAAACTTCTTGAAGGAAACAAGCAGTTTGCTGATAGTAAAATGACTCTGAGTGAACATAGTGGTGCAGCAAACCGTGCGGCACTTGCCAAAACTCAAAAACCATATGCAATTGTATTGTCCTGTTCTGATTCAAGAGTTCCCCCTGAAATCATATTTGACAAAGGACTTGGGGAAATATTTGTAGTCAGGGTCGCCGGAAACATTCCTGATCCCGTTATACTCGGAAGTATTGAATATGCAGCAGAGCATCTTGGCTCCCCACTTATTATGGTACTTGGTCATGAACGCTGCGGTGCTGTTACGGCAGCAGTTACTTCCAAAGGCAAAAGCACCGGCAGCCCTAATATAGATGCCATTGTAAAAAACATAAATCCTTCGGTAAAGCAGGCTGCCAAAGATTGTGAGGCATGCAAGGGCGAATCAAAATGTGCCGATAAAAAGAAAGATGATTTTGTGGAATGTGTCGTTTCTGACAACGCTAAGTACGTGGCGGCAAATTTGACAAAAAACTCTAAGATCCTCAAACACCTGTCAGAAGAAGGAAAAATTAAAATAGTAGCTGCAAAATACGATCTTGATGATGGAGTTGTAAGTCTGCTGAAATAGCCCGTCTGGATCATACAGATACTTCAGCCCTTGGCCACTACCGGTCAGGGGCTTTCTTTTTGCCCAACCCCAAACACATATCCCAATCTAAACATCAGAAAGGAGAATATCATCATTATCTGGTTCAGGAGGACACGGCGGGAGGGTACAGAGGAAGGATGTTGATCTGGGGGGAGCGTGGTGAGGGCGTGTGGACGAGAACCGGAAATGGACATGAGGGACCGGAGGAGATAATGAGCCATGCAGGTTTTTCTTTATATTAACAATAGGAAATTTTGCTTTCGTCTGAATTATCGCTATGATACTGTTTATTGAAAATATGCTTTTGATTTAGAATGACTAAATCTCATCTGAGCGAACGTTAGTGGCTGCAACGGCAACCGGTTTAATGGAGAGTTGGGCAAATAACAAACCATGATCTGAAAAAATAATCGTAACCGTCATCATGTTATTACCTGCCAGGTACAATAATTTCTGGAAGCGACCGTCATGTTTCTCCATTTCTTGACAAAAGCATTTGCGCTCATTTCACGGTATGCGGCGATACATGATGACAGCGATGAGTGGCGGCTCAAGAAATGTATTGGCGTAACCAGTGCACTAATTGGCGTTTTAACCTACCTAGTATATGGCATGCTATATGTCTACTTCAACGAACTGGCAGCTGGATTAGTGTGTATAGGTGCATGCTTATTAACCATTGTAACACTTCTGAGTTACAGAATTTTTCGATGTTATGCAGTGCATTGGTATTTTTGGGTAATAATATTTACACTGACTATTACCATTAATCATATAATCTTAGGTGGATTTACTCTGTCAGGAATGGTTATAATCTGGCTGCTTTTCATTCCAGTAAATACTTCTGTTACATACAAACCTCGTCATGGCCTTGTTTTTTTTATGATAGTCGCCGTAATATTCCTGCTGGCGGCATTTCTCCAACCCTACTATCAACGGACGACAAATAATATACCTTCAATATTTATAACTGCTTTGTATGTCATAAACACCTTGGGTGTTGCAACATTCATACTCATTGGAGTTTACTATTATGTGTGGCAGAATGAAGTACTAAAAAATAAAACAGAAGCTCTATTATTGAATATACTTCCAAAGGAAATTGCCGCTACTCTGAAGAATGAAAATATTATTATTGCCGAACATTTTGATAGCGTTAGCATTCTTTTCGCTGACATTGTGAACTTCACCACAATGTCAACCAAGATGACTCCTTCAGAGTTAGTATTGTTTCTGAATGAAGTATTTTCATATTTTGATTCGTTAGTTGATAAATATAATTTGGAGAAAATCAAGACCATCGGAGATTGTTACATGGTGGCTGCCGGAGTGCCACGCCCTCGCTCCGACCATGCTCATATCCTCGCCCAACTGGCTCTTGACATCCGCGATTATGTCGGTCGGAATGAGTTTCTTGGCAAGCATTTCGCTTTGCGTATCGGCCTCAATTCTGGCTCGGTAGTAGCTGGCGTCATTGGCCACAAAAAATTCAGCTACGACCTGTGGGGAGATACCGTGAATACCGCCAGCCGCATGGAGTCACACGGGGCCGTCAACGGCATTCAGATCGCGGCAACGACATACGAACTAATCAAGGACGATTTTATCTGTGAACCGCGCGGGGTGGTAAATGTTAAAGGCAAAGGTGAAATGAACGTCTGGTATGTTCTAGGTCGAAATAAGGCATGAACGTCGTTCTTAACTTCAATATGTTTCCCTGCAAAAAAGTACATCAAATTGTAATATAAATTGACAGATATATTGATCTTCCTCCGTATGTGTCGGATTCAGCATAATCTCTCGAATTAGAATAAACCGATAGCTATAGTGAAGTTCCCTCAAGTCCCCTTGGCCCCCCGCCTTGGGGCTTTTTTTTGCCTAAAACCCAAACCACCACAAAGGAGAATAACCATGTTCTGGCTCATCATCATCCTCATCGCAGGCGCACTACTAATAAAGCTCGGGGCACTCTCGGTACTGGTCACGGTATTGGCGGTGTCCCTCAAGGCGGTAATTGGACTGGTTGCTGGAATCGGTCTACTGATGCTCTATATACAGAATCGTAAACCGTAACCTTCTGCCAACATACAGCAACTGTTAGTGAAGTGCTAGGCAATCGATATTCTTATCAAAACGAATAGCAAAATAAAGAAAAGGCCCATCCAGACAATAGAAAATAACCGTTTACGCGCTCACTGAATCTTTAGCAACAAGCCCCACAACATTTCTGCTGTAGGGCTTAAGCAAGCAGTAGGATCGAGACCACTTGTCATACGTATTTTAGCTCCCTAGGCATTCAGCATTGGGAGCTTTTTAATGTCTAATACTATACTGAAAGGAGTCACCATGTATGTCATCATCAGTTTTATAGAAACCGAGGAAAGACTTTGGTCCGACTCTGCAACCTGATTCTCGTTCTACGCAAATTGATCGACAGCACTCGCTACTCACTCACCCCACTGCAACAAAAAACTTTTCAGGGCACCCGTCGCTTCTACGCACCCGACGCCGAACCGGTACTTGTCGCCATCCACCAGTCGCAATTCCTCGAAAAATATCGAGTGGCGACGAGTCGTCAAGTCGTCGGATGGGTTTGGGAAATTTCTGTCGGAGTGCCCGACACTGGCAGCTTTGACAAAAAAAATAGAGCCAGCAATGAATGCCAGCCCAATTTGAATATCAGTAAAATAATACATAGATGACGTTAGACTGACTCTTTTATACAGAAAACAAATGTTTTTAGAAATTGTATCTAATGCCTACATTAAAATTGCTACTCATATATTGTACATCTGCCCCAGAAATATTAGCGTCTCCAGAAGCACCTTGAAAGCGGTAAGACAAATCAAGTATTATATTTTTTTTAATGGCAATACCTAATCCTGTTATTAGCTGATAAGCAAAAACGGTGTCATCATTCTTCATCCCATTAATATCCATCTTTACGTTAACCAAGCCAAGCCCAACCCCAATGTAAGGAGTAACTTGAGATGGCGTCCTAACATCGTAATATCCGTTGACCATGTAACTCATTATCGATATATCTGCACCTTGAACATAACCACCCTGACCTGGCCCAGATAATTTATCTATTTCAGTAGACTTATACCCAAATTCTCCCTCTATCCGTGCTCCATCAAAATTGTAACCTCCGCTCACGTTCATTCCAAAGCCTAGGTCGTAGCTGGCGGTTATTTTTGGTGTTCCAGGATTTTTAACATCACTGTCATGAAGGACGCTAACTCCAATAGTTGTTCCAACGTATGGTCCCGCAGCAAAAGCTGAGGTGGTTGAAGCAACAATAAAAAGTCCCACCAATAATATTTTGATCTTCATATTCAATTGATCCCCCTTGGAGATATTCATGCTACATCTATATACTACTGTTGTGCATAAGGACCGGGTGGTATCCCTGGACCTGGATACGTGAAGGCCTGATTGTTTGCCTGGCTGGCTAAAGGAACATAGTTCGGCGCTGCTTTAGCTATTGCGGCATTTACTACAGCAGAAATTAATTGAGCAAGCGGATGCCCACCACTATTCTGTTGTGGGGAGTACACCATTTTCTGATTGTGCTCCCATAGTGTGTCTCCCGTTTTTCCGTCTTTAATAACATAAGTCAAATCAACATTTACCTGAGTAGATAATACTAGATATTGAGCATCCCACTGATTAATAGTTACATATAGGACAGCATCGGCTCCAAAAAGATTTGAAAGTTTCTCAACAGAGGCGTTATGAACAAGACCTGAATCAGATAAACCATCATCTTCAAGCATCCGCTTTACTAGATTAACAGGAAATACATAATAACCTTTCTCGGCCAACGGGATTGTTATTGTGGACAAGAAATAGTCTGGTGCAGTTACCTCTACACTCCGATTTACTACCGGGACAATCAGTATTGACCGAGGTTTGGCAGCGTTGAACTTCTCGTAATCTTTTACCTTAGCGGTTGCACAGCCAGTAACCAGTAACATCAACAGAATTGATAGTATTAGTCTGGTCATTTTGCATCTCCTGTGATCGGTACTGATTTTTCAGTTGTGGATTCTTTTCTTTTTTCATTTTGAGCAGCTATTTTATTGGCATTGGAAATCATTTTAGTCATCAAAACTTTTGATTCACTCCATTTATCTTGTTCCTTCTTAAAGTACAGTATTGCCTCATTAAAGTTGCCCTTTTCGTAAAGTACATATCCATACTCAGCATATATTCCTGGAGGTACTTTGCCAACGTTCTCTCCATATTCAATTACCTCTTTCAATGTTACTACGAATTGTTCGCTTTCAGTAGGGTTCTTATAGTGGTCGTAAAGCTTCTGGTCGTAACCGTTCCAAGCATATTTAGTCTGTGGTACACATCCCGTAAGAACTAAAATAGTAGCCATTACGAAGCAATACTTGAGCTTTTTCACATTTTTCCCCTTTTGTTAATGGACTGAGATAGTTTTTAATTCACTTTCGACGAAGATATTCTGCTCTTGTATAACCTTACCATTTTCTATTATTGATATTTTATGTGTACCTGATTCAATTGTAAGAGTATTAGGATTTCCATCATAAGCTTCTGCCTTACCCATATCCAGGCCATCTACAAATAGTAATGCACCTGGGCGGGCCCCCTTTATGGCAATACTTGGCCTTGAATCAACAGAGCGAACCGTTGTAGAAGGCACTGAACAGGCCGTTATTGTGAAAAGGATTATTCCAAGGAAAATTATTTTCATTTTTTCACCTCTTCAACATAGATTTTCCCAATAATTCCGTCAGGGACAGATCCTGATATGATTTCACAAACAGATCCTTCATTATTTTCATTGTCACCAAAAAAGGAACCAACGCGTATCTCAGCAATTTTTTTGGAAGGAAGGTTAATATCAAAACCAGTTTGTTTGCTTTTTATCTTCTCACCTGAACCCATTACTTGAAGAGTATCTCCTACTTTCAAGCCCTGCTTCTGGCCTCCACTTATAAAGATCATTCCACCTTGAATTTGCAGTACGTCTGTTTTCCATTTACGTTCATCCAGTGTAGAAACTACTTTATCAAGCATATCTGAAATTGCGGCAGAGATCGCTCGATCGTTCAATGTTGCATCATATTCTGCCCGGCTACCAAATCCGGCAATCTCTCCGGATTCTGTACTTGCTTCACCTACACCTGTTGCAGAGAAAAATGCTTGTCCGGATTTTACATCAACAAGTCTTGCATCGACTTTTGCCCGTGCAAGTTGAACTTTTGTATTTGAGAGAAACCCAGATTTTCCTCCTACTGATCTACCAAATTCGGTGACAGAGCCTATAATTAATGCATCAACACCGATTAGGTCGGCTGCACCAGCAATAGCCTGCTCTTTTATTATTTTTGAAAGATCAATCCGCTCAAAAACGATAAACTTGTTCGATTTTATTAGTTGAGAAGCTAACATATCGGAGGCTTGCTTCCCTATGCGGTCATAGTCCTGATCATTCATCAAAGATCTGCCGTAATTGGATTCGTTCGAAAACCGAGCAATCGCAATTTTACGTTTATATTGTTTTGAGGTTGGAAGTTGTATTGCTGCTTGCGCTTTAGTCTGCTCTACTTTGGTCTTTGGTGCTTCAGTCGGTTCGACTGGAATTGATACTGTTGCACACCCTACAAAGAGTGAACATGTTATTCCTAAAAGTAAGTATCTAAGATCAAACATCTATCGCCTCCGTTACTTTAATCCACCAATATTTAATTGCGCGCACCATACTTCAATTAGTGCAAATATAATAGTTATATTTCATTTAAAATAATTATTTATACAACTCCAAGGTCCTTTTCCGGATATACAACTTTTTTTATCCTGTTAATTTTATCAAAAGGATGTGACCGAAACAAGCACCATCATACCAGTCTGAAAAGGATCTAAAGACAACAGCAGGCTAATTGTCATACACCACTATCTCAGATTGGATATGAAAAACACCGGCTCGATATTTTGCCAGAATATTTTCAAGGGAATATATCTGTTCTTTGCAGAAGTTCCGGTCAAGTTGGTCGTGGTTTGATTCAAATCGTTCGATCTTGCACTCAAGGTATTCGATATGACTAAGCATGAATTCCATTTCCAAGTCCTGACACGATGCTGACATAGCCACCCCCCAAGTAATTTTTTGAAGCGTACCATGCTTTTTCGACTTGGCAAGGGGCTGGATGTGCCGCCATGGAAAAAAACTTTCCAGGCACCCGTCGCCTCGACGCATCCGACGACCGACACCCGCATCTCCTCGAAAAATATGGGAGGCGACGAGTCGTCAAGTCGTCGGATGGGTTTGGGAATTTTTCCCCGCCCAGCCGGATTCCAATGAACGTACCTGAAATAGCGAGTATGTATTTCCAAGTAGGCAAGGGACAAAAAACAGACCGTATCTGTTTAATCTCAGAAAGACTCTGAATAGAATCTGTGTATTGGCAGAGATTGAGGACTTTTCTACCCATGGTTTGCGGCATACCTACGCGACATGGGCTTTAGCTAGTGGCGCTCCTTTGCCAATTCTGCAAAGGCTGCTGGGGCACGAAAGTCCTTTAATGACGATGAGATACAGCCATGTTAGTGCTTACGATATGTCTACAGCAACAGAGAATTTTGCAGCATTGATTGAACAACAGATAGCCGCATGAAAATGGCGGTAGGCATTTTCATGATCGTATGAAGCCGGAAAAAACGGAAATTACCGGAGGGGTACCGGCAAGACCGGAGAGTGTATGTCGCTACAGAGTGAGGTATACCTACTGTCTATGGGGAACACGAAAAAGGGGAATAGAGGTATGTAGTATTCTGTCGTACCAGAGGAGGACCGGAGTGTGCTCGGGGAAACAAAAAGACCTGACCATTAGTACCAGTCAGATCAGTGTATGTTTCTGTAATTCTTATGTTTATCTGCTCCCGTAGCAGGTGCGCTACCAGGCTGCGCTACATCCCGAAGAGGTGTTCTTCTAGCATCGGCAGGGGGCTTCTGTCAAGGGGAAAGACGGAGGGGGAAGACCGGAGAACTGGGGGGGGGGTGAATTACTTCAAAGAAATCATCAATTCTATAACTATCCAGTTGAAGTGATGCAAATGAGGAAAAAGCGTTGATCCTGTGGATGCAACTCATAAAAGGCAGACAAAACAAGAGCCAAGCTAATTGCTACCAAGGATTATAACAGATACCTGATTGTAAATATATTTGGATTCTGTTAATGTCAAGGAACTATGGAGTACTTTTGCAGATGAATCAGATCATAACTCAGAAAGCATTATTCCAAAAGGCAATGCACCTAAATTTTAAGTTGCTTGAGCAATTAAAAATGATTCTTGCTCTTCCCTATATGTGCGTGAAGGCCGGACTGAAGGCTTGGAAGACCTCTGATCACTTTTATCGTTTCCATTTGCAAAACAGCGGCTATTGGCTGCTTAAGAAGAATATACGTTGGGCATTCTTAGCAGCAATAAATCCCTATCTAACGCTAAAGTGGATAGAATTTTTAGAAACGCCCGAGTCACTCCCCTTTGCTGAAAACTATCCTTATCTGGCTTTAAAGCCGTTGCAAGCATATATGTCAACGCAATGGAATAACTCTAAGAGAATAAAGGTAATGTCAGATACGTACCGATTCATTCAATTGCGTAAGGGTATCTTTGAAGATGCCTTATTTAAGCCCGACGGCTGCGTACTTGCAGAGCTTACAAATATCAACGTGCAACTGGTATTGGGTTATCATCATACTAAACGCAAAGAAGGTGAACTTGAAGCGTATCTTCGTGACGGGACTTCAAAGAATATGATCGCCTCCATGGCTTTTTCCCTTGAATGCCTGTCAGATGACAAATGGGCTTTATATATAGGCTGCATTATGGGCGGGCAAAGTGATGATGTCAGAATTGTGCAAAAAACAATGCATGGCCTTAGACCGATCGCTCTTATGGTTTTTGTTGCCCAGGAGTTAGCATTAACAATTGGAGCAAGCTTTCTTTACGGCGTTGGACACTCTTCTCAAGCCCACCGCAGAAGACACGCTATATACCTTCATTCTGAACATGATTTGAAAACTAATTATGATACACTGTGGAATTGTGTAGGTGGTTTTTCAACTCAAGATGGATGGTTCCAAATTCCTTTGGTTAGTCAGCGGCGATCATCCGAAGAGATTAAGACAAACAAACGGTCTATGTATCGTCGTAGATATGAACTAATGGATGAACTTTCTCGGCAGATCCGCTATGCCTTATAAAGCTTATAAGAATATTCTCTAAGAATAATGTCAATGATTCGACGTTGGATTACGAAAAAACAGTCAAACTTCTTGAAGCACTTGATATTCATAGAAAGGCTTAAATTTAATACATATTCATACCCGTACTAAAGCCCCCAAGGCCATCCGCCTTGGGGCTTTTTTTTGCCCAATCCCAAACCACCATAAAGGAGAAATCATCATGTTCTGGATAACCATCCTCATAATCATCGCAGGCATTATACTCATCAAACTCGGGGCACTATCGGTACTGGTCACGGTACTGGCGGTGTCACTCAAGGTCGTCATCGCACCAATTGCCGCACTGACCAGCGTGCTGACCTGGCGCTGGTGAAGGGGAAGGAAACTATGATGGCGTTGATAACAGCTGTCGTGGCTGCCTTTGTTATGGAAGTCTGCACTATACGAAAGGTATAAGGCGGCCGATTGGCCGCCTTAGCTGTTTCTGTATTCAGTTCATTTCAAGCGCAGCTGCTATCTATTCGGTATAGGCTTAAGATTATTATCATAGCAATTTAACATTTGTAACGAACCAGCAGTTAACGGTATTTGGTTATCAACAATAAATTGAGTATTTACAAAAGCATAACCAGACAATGAAAAATTACCTGTTATGTAATAAATGGATGAGTTACTAAGTCTAACTTGAACACCAACTGTAGAATTATTCAATATCTCATATATAGATGAGTTATTAATACTTAATTGACCATTGTATTGCATAATTAATTGGCCAGATACAGTGCTATTATCTATTGTCACATTTCCCCAAACATTATTAATTCCTGCAGTTAAAAATACGTTTTTAAATGATAACTGCATAATGTTATTTGTAACGAGACCCCAAATTTGAAGGTTTTGAACAACATTGCCATCATGCAAGCCTGTCGTAGTTAACGTCCCGTTTATAGCAGTATTTCCACCCGCACCATACTCTCCGACCAAATCAATCTTAGGATACAATGTTATGTTTTCTGAATAAATACCAGGCATGATTTTAATTAGGTAAGAAATTTTACCATTCGCATAACACTCAGAGCTACATTGTGATATATTTGCGTAAACATAATTAATAGCAGCCTGAACAGAGTTGAAGGTATTCACGTTATCTGCTGGCCCAGTATGAACAACTTTATAACCATCATAGTTTGCCAGTTTATCAGTGCTAATAACTCCAGATATTTTAGTAGAGTCAACTGCACCAAAAGCCAGTTGAGACCCAGTTACTGCACCGCTAGCAATCTTGCTGGTGGTAACACTTCCGTCTATCAAGCTGCTGTTGGTGACAGCCCCTGCAGCTAGTTTTGTTGCAGTTACTGCACCGCTAGCAATCTTGCTGGTGGTAACACTTCCGTCTATCAAGCTGCTGTTGGTGACAGCCCCTGCAGCTAGTTTTGTTGCAGTTACTGCACCATTGGCCAGTTGTGTTGCCGTGATGGTTGCATCAGCGATTTTGGCTGCGGTAACTGCCTTGTTGGCAAGGTCTGCGGTTGCAATAGAGCCATCAACAATTGCTGCTGAGTTGACCGTATTACTTCCTGCCATTGCTGCAAAACTAATGGTTGAGCTTGCCATCAACATTACTGCTGATATCATTACTACGAACTTCTTCATCATGTTCTTCCTCCTCATTTATAATGTCGTGCAGTGCACGATAACTGAAAGACTGCTATGACTGTTCAAATGCACCCAATTGACGCAAAAAACCCAAGGCTTCATATCAATAAATGACATTTCGGAATCTCGGTTGTCTAAAGAGATCCTTGGCTTTCCACACAACCCTCTCGGGTGGTTTAGCTTTTCGTTGCTAATTTTTACGTGGCTTCATTACATGACAGAATGTAGCTTTGTCAAATAAAAATTTAATTAAGAATCGCGTCTAATGCGACCAATAGGCTCTTAATTATACTGCTATTCACGTCCGTAGATAGCAGTCGTGGATATTCATATATTGATGAGGATACTAATCTGAGCGGCAAGAGTAGCATAGGGGGGACCGGAGGGCAGGCCGGAGCAGTGGTGAGTGTGTTGGAGGGGACGCTGGAGGGGTGTGGCTGGGGATAGACAGGTGGGGTGTGCAGATGGGG
>Ga0194059_1000686_pt1 | contig 15405 bp, 18 predicted proteins | sample SepL6211m_MetaG_FD_163426 | JGI IMG/M metagenome (GOLD analysis project Ga0194059, IMG submission 163426) | Anoxic zone freshwater microbial communities from boreal shield lake in IISD Experimental Lakes Area, Ontario, Canada - Sep2016-L626-11m | ecosystem: Environmental > Aquatic > Freshwater >... | reverse complement strand
AAATCAACTTTTGCAGAAAAATTAGTTGGTGAAGACTTTTTAGTTTGTGAGGCGGACAAATATTTTATTGATAAAGAAACGGGTGAATATAAATTTGACGTTTCTAAAATCAAAGATGCCCATAAATTCTGCCAAGATATGGTGGAAACCTATATGAAGGATTCATTAGTAAATAACCAATTTTATCGGGAAATCGCGGTATCTAATACGTTCACACAAGAGTGGGAAATGGAAATCTACTTCAAATTAGCGAAACAATATGATTATACTGTTTTTACGGTGATTGTTGAAAACAGACATGGTGGTGTTAATAAGCATGGAGTACCTCAAGATAAAATTGAATTAATGAAAAATCGTTTCGAAATAAAATTATAAACATATGAACAAATTTCCAAAATTTCTCGCTCTTATACTATTAGTATCAAGAATCTACATTATATATAAATTAATTACTTTATTGTATTGGACTCAACAAAATCCAATTGAATATCCTATGGATAAATTAACTTGGTGGAGTTGTTTATTAATATTCGACATTTGGTTACAAAATGTTTTACCTTCAATGGATAGTGAGGATTAATTATTTATTTAAATAATTCGAAATAAATGAATATTTATAAATAAAGAAATTTCAAAATGAAAAAAATTGTCATAGACGAACAAAAACTTCGTAAATTAATTAGAGAACATATTTTAGAAGAACAACGTATCGAACCTAAAACCGGTGGAGAACAAAAACAAAGATGCGTTCCTGAGAATGTTATCCCGTTAGATGATATTGTTGGACCATCAGAAAACTTCAAAAATTACACATCAAGTCTTTATAAAAGAGATGGCGGTATTAATGGTATGGTAGATACTTTAGATATGTTAAAGACCCTAAGATTACATGATGTGAATGACGGTGGTGAGCATTTAGCTTATAACTTAATGAATCACATCAATGGTTTTAGAAATAAGAATTACCATGATGAGACAAATAACGAATGTCACAAAGCAATGGATAAAGTAATCGAATTATATAAAGAGAATGAACATGGTGAAGAATTAGTTAAAGATATTGAAAAAGTATTAAAACATTCGGGTCCAACACCAAGAGCTAAAGAATATTTGAAGAGATGTTTAACGCTAGTTAAAGAAAAATAATCCTCGAAAGAGGACTTTTAGGACCGTTACCGTTATGGTAACACAATTAAGGGGAAGTTCGCTACGACCCCTTTTTTTATGCGGTTAAGAATTATAATGATAAATCAAAAAATGTAAATATTTATTAATAAAAAACATTATGAAAAACAAAACTTATTTTTTAGGGTGGACAAACATCAAATGGGTTGTCATGGAAATTGGTAAAATCTATTCGAATGGAGAATCTTATTTCTCCAAAAAAAGAATAGAATCAGGAATTGCTTTTGTTACCGCACAATGGGGTATGATTTATTTTTTACTTGAAAAAATATCAGTTATGACTTCATCTGATATGGCTATTTGGGCAGGTATCGAATTTGCGGTGTCAGGTTATATTATAAACCAAATACAAAAAGAGAAAAAACAAGATTCAACAACTGAATAATAAACTTAAAAACCTCCAATAGGAGGTTTTTTTATTTTAAGAACTTAATAATCTTTTCTTTAATTCCCGATTGTTTAATCCCCTCACTACTACGAGGGGTATGAACAAAATTATCTAAACCCCATATAAGGTTACCACTAATTGGTCCGTAATGTTTACTCATATCCAAATCATCAACCGCAACCCAATGAGTTACCTCAGGATGTTCTTTTAACCAATCTTTTATCTCATAACTTCGAGTTTCGTTTGGGTCAGGATATGAACTTGAAAAACTTGAGGTATTAAACGTTAATGATGTTGTATAATCAATTGGTAATTTTTTAATTCCTCGTATTTTATATAATTCTTGCATTTGTTCCAACGTGGCATGGAATCGCCAATCAGAAGAAATCACAATTTCACAATTAGTTTCTTCAATAATTTGATTTAAAACTTTAATTGCTTTATTGTTAAAACGGTCAAATGCGGAATCTAACCCTTCTTTATTTTTAAAACGAGACCCCCATTCTGTAGATAAACAAATTACTCCATCATGGTCCAAAAATATTACTTTCATAATACAAATATAATAAAAAATCCCGACTTTACAATCGGGATTTTAATTTATTTAGGATTTAACCTCTTCAAATTCAACATCTGAACCATTAAACTCAGTTTCACCTGTTTGGTTATTAACTTGTTCGTATAAATCCTGTGAAATTTTTTGGAAACTTAAATTTACTTCATCGACTAACGATTTACATAATTCAACGTCCTTTTTACTGTGAGCATCTTTTAATTTATCAAGAATAGATGTTATATCTGATTTTTGTTCTTCAGAAATTTTACCTTCCAAATCAGTCAATGATTTTTCAATGTTAAAAATAGTACTATCCGCAACATTAATTGAATCGGCATCTTCTTTTGCTTTTTTATCTGAGTCAGCATTCATTTCTGCTTCCTGTTTCATTTTTTCAATCTCTTCTTTAGATAAACCTGATGAGGTCTCAATTCTAATTGATTGTTGTTTGTTGGTTGCCTTATCCATAGCCGAAACATTAATAATACCGTTCGCATCAATATCAAAAGTCACTTCCACTTGTGGAATACCTCTCATTGCCGGTGGTAATCCATCTAAATGAAATTTACCAATTGTTCGATTATCTTTAGCCATACTTCTTTCACCTTGAAGAACGTGAATTTCTACCGTTGGTTGATTATCAACTGCCGTTGAGAATATCTGTGACTTCTTAGTAGGGATTGTTGTATTTGATTCAATTAATTTTGTGAAGACACCACCCATAGTTTCAATACCAAGGGATAATGGTGTAACATCTAACAACAACACGTCTTTTACATCACCGGCTAACACACCCCCTTGAATTGCCGCTCCAAGAGCAACAACCTCATCAGGATTAACCCCTTTTGAAGGTTCTTTACCAAAAAACTTTTTAACCGCATCTTGAATTGCTGGTATACGAGTAGTTCCCCCAACTAAAATAATCTCATTAATATCTTCAACTTTTAATCCTGCATTCTTCAAAGCGGATTTACAAGGAGCAATTGTTCTATCAACAAGAGAGTCTATTAATTTCTCAAAATGAGATTTAGTTAAAGTTTTAACTAAATGTTTTGGAATACCGTCTACCGGCATAATATACGGTAAGTTAATCTCACTTGAACTTGTTGATGATAACTCAATTTTTGCCTTTTCAGCGGCCTCACGTAATCTTTGTAATGCCATAGAATCTTTAGATAAATCAAGACCATATTCATTTTTAAATTCGGTAACTAACCAATCAATGATTACTTGGTCAAAATCATCACCACCAAGATGAGTATCTCCGTCTGTGGATAACACTTCAAATACACCATCGCCAAGGTCTAATACCGACACATCATGAGTTCCACCACCACAGTCAAACACAACGATTTTACTGTCACCTTTTTTATCGAGTCCATAAGCCAATGCTGCGGCAGTAGGTTCCGATACAATTCTCAACACATTTAATCCCGCAATTTGACCTGCTTCAATAGTCGCCTGACGTTGAGAGTCATTAAAATACGCTGGTACGGTAATAACCGCATCCGTAATTTTTTCCCCAATATAATCTTCGGCAGTCTGTCTCATCTTTTGTAAAATAATTGCCGATAATTCTTGCGGTGAATATTTTCTTTCATCAATCTGAACTCTTAATTGAGACCCTTCATTAATTATTTTATAAGGTACTTTTTCGATTTCTTTTTTACTTTCCTCGTAAGTAACCCCCATAAATCTTTTGATTGAAGAAATGGTTTTTGTTGGGTTGGTAACCGATTGTCTTTTTGCCGGGTCTCCAACTTTTCTTTCACCGTCGTTACCAAAACCGATAACTGAAGGTGTTGTTCTTTTACCTTCTGAATTTGCGATAATTACGGGTTCGCCTCCCTCCATAATAGCACAACACGAATTTGTGGTACCTAAGTCAATTCCTAAAATTTTTCCCATGTGTTTTAATTTTTTTTGTAATAATAATTTAATTTTCTTATGGAATCAAGTCCGTAAGAAAATGTTAAATTTTATGCCAAATGAAAATAACTGACAAAATGTCATTATTATTTTAATTAGACAGACAAAATAAATTAAATAGGTGATAAAGAATATAAACGGTTGAAATTTCGTTTCATTTTTTTACCGGCATTATTGATTCTTGGTTGGAAAGCTTTCATTAAGTCTAAAATATGTTTTGACTTTTCAACACGTCTGTTTGGTGTGGAGTCGAAGGCCGCAGAATATTCCATATAATCACGTTTAAACCAATTAAATAGGTTTTTCATAGTGGTAACCATAGAATCAGGGTTGTGTTTTTCAATAGTTTCAATAAGACGGTCAAACATAACGTCAGCATTAAAGTTTTCCATTATATCAGCGGCTTTATAATATCTATGTTCTTTAAATTTTTCAAATGGCATTCGTAACCTAACACTATACATTTCTTGAACCATGGCTCTCATTTCATATGGTTCTGAAAAATATAACATTGTTGTAAATTCTTTCCATACATTATAAATGTCTACCGGAACATTATAATTTTTGTTACCTGAGTAAACTAATGTCGTATTAATACCGGGAGCACCTTTTAAATATCTTTGATAAAATTCTAACATATGATTAGACTCATGTGATATTGTATCTAATAAATCATTTAATAAATCGTCAATAGACTCTTCATTAAAATCTTGTCTAATGTCTATAGTAAAATCAAATTTAGCATTTAAAGTATCATCAAGTTGCGATAATATATACTTCGGTAATTCCTTACTAGGTCTCTTAATAAATGAATAATCTTCAGAAGATGATTCTATCTGTTCTGCACCACCCCCTGTCGCAAATTCAGAATGCATTTCACTTTTAACCGTTAAATCCAAATCAATTCTAATTTCCTCAATAGGGAATTCAAGATAACTTTCAATGTCTTTTTTCCACACATTTGATAAGTCTTTAATTCCAATCACTACTTTTTCTTTACCATTTCGTTTGTTTTTTACTAAACCAATAACGATGGGTATTAATTTTCTATAGATGGTATTAGCGTAATCGATAGATGCTCTTGATACACCCATATCTTCATTAATAAGTGTCTTATATTGAGATTCGTTAACAATAATGTTCATGTCTATAAATATAATGTTTATTTAAAATATTGATATTGTTAATTGAATTGATAATTATTTAAAAATTCACTAAATTTGTATTATGGCTAAGAAAATAAATCCGAATGATGTTGAACACAAAAAGTGGGAACGAGTTTATGAGGACAAATATACTATCTCCACATGGAGATTTAATAGTAAGATAAGTCTGATTAATCCTTATGAGGTTGAAACTAAATATAAAAACGAAAAGGAGTCTTCAACTAAACGAAGAGGTAAAGTTTAATCAAGGTTTTCATAATATTTTATTTTACTCTTAGCATTCCCAATCAACCACGGTTCAACATTAGGTATTTGATTTAAAAATGATAACTCATATCTATAACAAACCACCTCCTCATTATTAGGGGATAACCCACAATCATATTTTAGAAAAAATAAATGTTTCGATTCATGAACTAGTATCGCTGCGATATTGTTTATTGAATTGAATTTCATATCTTTTTGAGATATCATTATTGTTTTTGAGTCCTCAGTGGTTGAAAACCCCCCATTCCAAAAAGATACGTGTTTACAGACATCCACCAATAAACTGTATTTATGAGGGTCGATGTTTTTAATTAAAACTAACGCCTCAGTAACTTTAAACCTCCAATTATCTCCAACATCCTCAATTTTAATTTGAGAGAACGCGTTTACCCCAAACATAAAAAATAATAAGATTAAAACGTGTTTCATGTTTTTTTTTATAATAAATAGTGAACGAGCGGTCGATAGTATAGTTTAAGAATATTTATAGTCAATAGTTAATTAAAATAAAAATTAAAAAAAAAACAATTATGAAAAAACTAGTAGCTTTACTAGCATTATTAGCAACAACTTTAGTCAGTTATGGACAAACATGTCCAACACCCACAACAAGTGGTGTTTTCGTAACATTAGATGCCAGTTATCAATTGGCGTCATCTACGGTAGGTTTCACTAATGTAGAATTGTGTTTTCACAATAATACACCAACATTAATTACCGCAACACAATTTAGAGTATATTATGATAAATTAGCGTTTTCGGGTGTTAATGCCGTTACATCATTAAACACATCGTATTCTCAATATCTGTCATATGTCGATAGTTCTGCGTCAGGATTTGTTACAATTACATTATCCTATACAGGTAGTTCACCATCGTTTGAAATTCCTAATGGTTCTTTTATTCGTTTAAAATTACTTCATAGTTTAGGTTTCTCATCTTTACCATCAGTAAGTAATATGTCCTTTAGTGGTATTAGTTCCTTTCCGGCAATTTCAACAAAACAAGATGGTTCTGATAATAGTTTAACATTACAGAACTTTGGTGGTGTTATGGCTCCTCAAACATTTACGTATACAGGAATGTTCACTAATGTCACGGGTACCGCAGCAAAAAACTTAACGGTAGGTTTAGAAAAAAAACTTAGACCAAGTGGGTCTTGGACATCGGTATCAAGTGTATTAACTAATACAAGTGGTGTTTTTGTTTTTAGTGGAACCGCAATTGATACGACAAGTTATGATGTTCGTATTAAAATCGTTGGTGATACTATGTCAATCGGTAATGTTATTTCTACGACAGATGCTCAAAGAATTAATGATTATGTATTAGGAACACAAACTCCAACAGGTTTTGATTATTACGCATCTGATGTTAATGGTGATAATAATTTAACTGTGTCAGATGCTTATGGTGTATTTGGTAAAATTTCAGGTAGATTCTCGGTATGGCCGAATAGTGTTAAAAATATTAAATTTTTTACGGCATCAGAATATTCCACAATTAATAGTTCACCAACTAACTACCTTTCAATAATACCCGGCACAACCAACTTTACCTATAACATTGTTGCTGGAACATCATCACCAACATTCTATGTTTTAGTTCCGGGTGACGCTAATGGAACAGGATATCATATGGCTCGTGTAACACCAATTCAAGTTTTAATTTCACCTCAACCAGGTGTTGAATCTCAAAATTATAATGTGATTGATACTAAAGTTGAATATGATTTCTTAACATCATCAATTGAAGTTAATACTCCTCATTTATTAGTTAAAGAAGGTAGTTTAGTTAATATCCCTATTAAAGTATTAACAGGTGGATTGGAATTATCATCATTACAATTTGGTTTTAAATATAATAGTGACTTATTAACCTTTAAAGGTGTTGAAGCAAAATCTTCATCATCAACTTGGTTAACTTATTTAAACACTAACGATAATGAAATATCTTGGGGTGGTTACGATGTTAAATCACATTCAAAACCATTAATCGATGGTGATGAAGTTGTTGTATTAAAATTCATTGCGAAAAAACCTCAAGACCAATGGGAAACAAGTCCTCTTTGGACAACTAACAAATTTGGTGGGGATAATGAATCCAGAGATTTAACTATCACACCATCAAATGGTATTTTACAAGTATACCGATTAACTAATCCTGGTGCTATTGGTTCTGAAGGAATAACAGTATTCCCTAACCCAACAGAAGATTATATCAATGTTAAATTCGAAGTTAAAGAATACGGACCTGTTAAATTATCGGTATATGGTATTAACGGTGTTGAGTATAAAGTAGTGGTAAATGATAATATGCCTGAGGGAGAATATCAATACGAAGCAAATCTTGGTAATTTACCTGCCGGTGTTTATATGGCAGTTCTTAAGAGAACTGACAAATTAATAACAAACAAAATTATTTTAAAATAATAAAATGTGGTCACATTGTGACCACTTAGCCTTAAACAATAAACCAAATAAAAAACAAAAATATGTCAGAGGAAACAACAAATGAAACAAACGATGGTACTTGGTCAGGATTAAAAAAGACTATTATCGCAACATTAACCACAGTAATTGCTGGTGGTGGTGTATGGTTAACAACACAATTATTCGGAGGTCACTCAGAAGAAAAAGAAGAAACTAAATCAGAACAAACAGTTGCACCTGCACCATCCCCCATAATTGTTAATGTTCAACAAACTCAAGAAAATAAACAAAAAGTTGAAAACGGTGGAACTAACACAATTATTAAAGAAACTATAATTGAAAAGGCTCCTCAACAAACAACAACAAAACCTGTTAAAAAAGAAGAAGAATCTTGGTAATGAAAAAGTTATTATTAATTGCTATATCAACATTATTATTTTCTTGTAAAGTAAATGGACAAATTGGAACGGTTAAAACTGAAGACTATAAAGCAGATTTTGAAAAAAAACAATCTATGTCAGTCGTATCGGATTATAATGATACTATAGTTATTCCAATCCAAGTTCTTAAAATAGGTATCAATGAAGAATTATATGAAATGTATCCTGAACTTAAAGATAAACGAGTAGGATTAGGTGTTGCGAATATTGTTTTAGAATACTTGGAGTCGACAGATAGATTTAAATTTACTGAAGATAAAGAGGAAATTAAACAAAGAATGATTTCTCAAGATAAAGCATCAAGTAAAGGTATCTCAAGTAATAAAATAGAAGTTAAAGGAAATGTAATTTTAGCGAAATATTTTGTTTACATCGAAGTATATGACTTTTCTGTTTCAGAAGATGAAGTTGTTAAAGTATCGAATGAATCTAAAACAACTCAAACGACTCGTTTAGGTTTACAGGTAAGATTTGTTGACGCTGAAACAAGTGAAATTTACACAGGGAGTGGTTTAGGAGAATCATCCACAGTTAAAACATCGTCATTATTGTCAGATGTTGAAAACATAAAATTTAATCAATCGACTATAGGTATTTCGACCAAAAAGGCTCTTGAAACGGCATCGTCAAGAGTTGTGTCAAAATTAATAAAAAAGGGTGTCTTTAAAAACTAAAAAAAATATGAATTTAAAAAAATTATTAATCGGTGAAAACAGTTACGTGAAAGTAGAAGATAAAAATCGTTTCTACTACATGTTACAACAAATGCAATCAAACCGTTGGAAAATTACGGCAATTGTCTTAGGATTATTCTTCTTTATAGTCTTAGGAATTAACGCAGGTATCATGTTCGGGACAACCGTTGGTGAAGACTGGAAAGAAATGTTACTAATCTTATTAGGAGCCTTTGTAGGTAACTTAAATAAAGTTATTGACTATTGGTTCAATTCTGAAGATAGAGATAAAATGTTAATTCAAAAAGTTGACGAAGAAGATGGAACTTCTTTATCTAACACAACAGAAATCTAATATGTTTATTAAGAAAATTTTAATAACATTAAGTTTTCTGTTCTCCACAATGATGGTTTTAGGACAGGGGTTTTCGTATACATTTACGGACCCCTGTACTTTTAAATCTAAAGAGATTTTCATAAACAATCCAAACGGAAGTGTTGCGTTAATTTATTCAGGACAGATTCAAAGTTTTACACAATCTCAATTACTCTCAGGTGATTTAGAAACTTGGATTAATAAAGTTAATTCAATGAATCCTGCCGGCGCAGGTCCTTGTAGTGGTGTAGGACTCGCACTAAATACAAGTTTAAATGCTATAATAGCCGCAAATAATATTGCAATATTAACCACTGTTATGTCATCAATGTCAGATATATCATCTTTAGGTGGTGGTCTGAATATTGGGGGAATAATAGAAGCCGAAGAGAAATCAAACTCTTCCGATAATAAAAAAAATTCCAATCAAGGACAAAATAGTTCAGGTGGAAATGGACAATCAACCAACGGAACAACCAACGGAACAACCAACGAAGGTTCAAATCAAACTACCACACCAAATGGTGGTTCTGAGGGGTCTAATAACAATTCTCAAGGAACTAATTCACAATCAACCAACGGAACAACCAACGGAAATTCAAATCAAGACGGAGGTTCTAATGGTAATAATTCTCAAGGGTCAAATGAACAATCGACCACTGAGGGTGGCGGTCAAAATACCTCAAATTCGGGGTCATCGACCATTAACAATCAAACACAAAATAATGGTACCACAAATAACGATGGAGGAGGTTCAAGCTCTTCTGAATCAAATCAAACAAACTCACAATCACAAGGAAATAACGAAACTAACTCAAACACTGAGGGAAGTAATTCAGGTGAAGGAGGAACAACAACAACGGAAGGAGGAGGGACTTCAGGTTCAGGTAATTCAACTCAAGGAGGAAGTACGTCGACTAAATCATCTGTAGAAGGAAATTCCGAATCAAACAATACTACCGACCAAAAATCTGATAGTGAAAAAATAAATGATGCAAATAAAACTTCATCAGCGAATTCGGCACAAGTTAAATCTAAAGTAGCATCACTTAAGAAAGGAAGTCTTATGATGACAGGGGACATTGTAACAATATCAAGTGTTTCAGGTTTAGAAAAACCTCAACTTAAAGTTAATATGAGTATTATTAAATCAAACACTAAAAGCACATTCGCTAAAGGAATGTTATTAAATTTCACCAGTTCAATTAATAATTCTTGTTTAACCTTGTTTGCAGCGTACAAATATAAAAAATCAACAACTATATTAGCGAACTCATCAATGTTAAATTTTGATAAAGACTTGTTTAATACAACATCTTTAATGGAGTCATACAAATTGTGGAAAATAACATCAACCGTTGGTATTAATTACACTAGAGGTAATTTAGGAGAATCAAAATTCACCAGCTTATCGGCTTTAGGTGGTGTTCTTACAAATTTTAAAGTAACTAAAAAAATGGGTACAACTATGATGTTTGTTATGGTGTATTCTCCTTATGTTTATTACTACGAAGGTTTATGGTATGAGTCAGGAATGTTGGCAGTTCCATTCATGTCAGTTGATTATAAACTAACCAAAAAATTTAAATTAAATGTTAGTTTTAGTGGAGTTCAACAAATTAAAAGTGACGCAATAAACTATCAAATATTACTTGGTGCTAAAGCACTTTTATAAAATGAAAAAACTTTTATTTATTACTTCGTTATTAATCAGTAACTTAATCTATTCACAAAATCCTCCATCACCACCTCCGGCACAGGCTCCACCCTCATCTAATGAAGACTTTAATCAAACACAAAACAATATTGTAGGGACACAATCTAAATCATTTGGTGGAGGTTCTATTATAAAACCAAACCCTATGTTAACTTCTGCAGATTTTGCGTTTATACAAAACCCAACATTTGAATCGGGATGGAGATTAGGGAGTAGTTTGTGTTTCAGTAAAATAAATAAAGGAAAAGGTATGGGAGTTAATGCGGTACTCACTTTTGATTTGACTCAACAAACATATTCAGTATATTATAGAAGAAATAATTGGTATTACCATTACAACTTGGGTAGAATGGGAATGACTTTTAATACTGGAATAAGTATAACTAGAGTGTGGGAACCTAAGAAAATAAAGAAACTAACATTGGGTATTCAAATGGGGTTATCAACAGTTAGTGGTGATTATGCTTGGTTTCGAGGTGGTAAAAAATATTCAAATGATGCTTACATTATTTCTGTACCATATGCGGTTTTAATAGCAAATAAAGAAATAAACATAAAGACTAAAGTTAAATGGACTCCGGAAATATTTATAACATTATGTTCTCCTTATTATGATATTGAAATTAAAAAAAATGGTATTTCATCAACATTTAATTCAGTGGTAGGTAATAATGTTGCGTTTAAAGTTTCTAAAATTTTTAAAATGAACATTAATTGGAGAATGAATATAAACACAACACCCAAATTTGGTATAATGAATATTATATTAATTGGTGGAAATTTAGATTTTTAAAAAAATGAAAAAAGTATTATTAATTATTGTAGGGATATCCATATCGGTATCAATTTATTCTCAGAACTGTCTAACAGTTAAACATGTTGAAAATAAAGGAACTATTGACGGAATTAACCCTAAACGATTTACTCTCGGAGTAAAACAAATAACTGAGGAAATATTGTCTCAAAAATATTCAATATGTGAAAATGGGGATTCTGTATCAGTAGTTATTGAAAGTATTGAGGCACCAACAATAGGGTTTTCAATCGGACCATTTGAAAAGAAAAGAAAAACAACAATAGTTACTTTAAAAGTATCTATTAATGGTAAAGAATTTGAGGGTGTTGGTGAAAGTAAAATTGATGTTAAATCAACATTTATAGAATTACAAGATGAGACCATACCATTTGAGAAGTCATCATTTTCTACAGGTTTAAAAAAAGCATTACAAGACGCAATATCTCAATTTTAATATGAAAAAAATATTATTTATAATACTAACAATTTTGTCTTTAACAGTAATAGGACAAAATTTTACTTACTCAGGATACATCTATAATGCTAATGGTATTGGTGCGGTAAACATTCCTGTTAAACTATACCAAAGAGTTACCCCAATATTAGCCGGATTTACATCTCAAACAAATTATAATAGTCATTCTTATTATAGGTCAACAGGTTCAATGCTTTGGACTGACGCCAAACAAGCTTGTATTAGTATGGGAGGTCATTTAGTAACTATTGCCAATTTATCTGAACAAACATTTGTGTTTAATACTTGGCCTTCTGGATGGATTGGGTTTACCGATGAATCTGTTGAGGGTTCATTTGTATGGGTAACAGGAGAACCTGTAACTTATACTAATTGGAATCCAGGAGAACCAAACAATGCAGGTAATGAGGATTATGTTCAGTTTGTAGGTGGTGGTAAATGGAATGATTTACCTAATACATCTTTACCTTATGTAATTGAATTTGATTATATAGTAACCACAGGTCCGTGGGGTTTATATACTACAGTATATACTGATGCTACAGGTAAATACACTATAAATGCCCCAACAAATCCATCACTTGAGTGGTATATACAAATCGACGCACCTACCACAATAACATCATTACAAAACACTGACGCGGTCAATGCAAGCACTAAAGTAATGACAAGAACATTTACTTCATTAGATTATTACAAATACGATGTTAACAATGATGGGATTATCACAGTGTCTGATGAGTATTATATTTTTATGAAAAAATCTAATCGATTCTTAACTTGGGGACCAACTTTACCTAGCACAAGAATATTCACCCCATCACAATTTACAACAATTTCAACATCTACAATAGATTTAAGAACAACATACCCTGGTTCCCAAACAATAACTATTAATTCACCAACAAGTGGTGGTAGTTCAAATTATTATCTAATAAATACAGGATATTCAAACACAACAACATTAGGGTATTAAACTATTTATATAAAAAATAAACTTAAATAAAATTAAAAAAATGTTATTAAAAAAAGGGTCTAAAGGTGAAGACGTTAAAAAACTACAAGAAAAATTAGGGTTAACCGCAGATGGTGATTTCGGAGCGGGGACTGAATCCAAAGTAAAAGAATGGCAATTAGCTAACGGGTTAACTGCTGACGGTGTTGTTGGTGATGGAACATGGAGTAAAATGTTCGGTGGAGAAATAATTAAAGAAGATGTTGTAATACCAACAGGAGGAGTTTTTAAATTAGAAAAATTAAAAGGTCATATTCCTGACGCGGTTATTGCACAAATTCCTGATACCGCAAAAAAATTCAACATTACAACTCCTTTAAGGTTGGCACATTTCTTGGCTCAGTGTGGTCATGAATCAGGTAACTTTAAAGCAGTTAGCGAAAATTTAAATTATTCTGCGGATGGTCTTAAAAAGATATTCCCAAAATATTTTCCTGGAAATCTTTCAGAATCTTACGCAAAGAATCCTGAAAAAATCGCTTCAAAAGTTTACGGTAGTAGAATGGGTAATGGTGACGAAACAACAAAAGAAGGCTATAAATTTCGTGGCCGCGGTTTTTTGCAAACGACCGGAAAAGATAATTATACAAAATTTACAAAATTTATTGGTGAAGATTGTGTAGCAAATCCTGATTTAGTTTCAACAAAATATCCATTAGCGTCAGCAGCATTTTTCTTCGAGTCAAACAAACTTTGGTCAATATGTGATAAAGGTGCTGATGTAGAAACAGTTACCGCAGTAACAAAACGAGTAAATGGAGGTACAATTGGGATAGAGCATCGACTCCAAGAGTTTAAAAAAATATATTCATTACTATCGTAAATACCGATTTAAAACTGAATCGTCATATATTTATTAGTATGAATTACAATAAAATATATGACGATTTAATGTTTAGTAGATTATATCTAAAACCTCAAAGACTTAAAGAAAAACAAGAGGGTAAATACTTTGAAGGCCATCACATAATCCCTAAATGTAAAGGAGGTACTGGTAATAGTTCACGACCTAAAAATAATCCAAATATTGTACTATTAACCGCCAGAGAACATTTTTTATCTCATTGGTTATTATGGCGAATATATGGTGATAGGCAAATGGCTTTATCATTTCATAAAATGTTATCCACAACCAATAAACACAAAAGAATTATATCTTCTCGTGGTTATGAAGAAGCCCGAAACGCATTTAGACTAACTAATATAGGTAACCAATATGGTTTAGGGAAAACCAGAATTGTTTCAGAAGAACAAAAAAAGAAACAATCTGAATATATGAAAGGACGATATGTTGGTGACCTGAACCCATCTAAAAGAGACGATGTAAAGAAAAAAATTAGTGATAAATTAAAGGGAGTAAAAAAAAGTAAAACTTACTCGGAAAAACTATCCATAAGGCATAAAAATAAAGAAAAAATTTCTTGTCCTTTCTGTAATAAATTGACCGACCAATTAAACTCCAAAAAATGGCATTTTGAATTTTGTAATAAAAATCCAAATAAAAAAATAAGACCGACAACTAATTTTATTAAGAATAACACTTATGGATGTAAAAAAGTTAAAGTATTAGAAACTAATGTTATCTATGACTCTATTTTTGAGGTCGCAAAATTATTTAAAGTCCACCGAAATACAATAAATAGATGGATTAAATCAGGTAAAAAAATCTCTTTTGTTAATTAAAAACAAAACCCCCAATTAAGGGGGTTTTTTATTTTATAAGAAAACTAATTCGTTAGTCTTTGGATTCCAATCAACTGACAATGGTTTATTGTCGTAGTAGTATTGTTCGTTAAGAACTGACGCGTTAATAAAATGAGTATCACCATCGAACACATAACCATACGCTGAATGAATATGACCACAAACATGAATTTTAGGTTTAACCACTTTAATTCTGTCAGTAAGTAACTCACAACCTAAATTAGTTGTTTGACCAACTATCTTATCAACATAACCCCAAGCAGGTCCGTGAGTAACTAAAATATC
>Ga0194059_1000685_pt1 | contig 15434 bp, 12 predicted proteins | sample SepL6211m_MetaG_FD_163426 | JGI IMG/M metagenome (GOLD analysis project Ga0194059, IMG submission 163426) | Anoxic zone freshwater microbial communities from boreal shield lake in IISD Experimental Lakes Area, Ontario, Canada - Sep2016-L626-11m | ecosystem: Environmental > Aquatic > Freshwater >... | reverse complement strand
CACAACGTCGCCAACCTTGAGTCCGTTAGGAGCGAGGATGTAACGCTTTTCACCGTCTGCGTAGTGCAGTAGTGCAATACGGCATGTGCGGTTCGGGTCGTATTCAATTGCGGCAACGTTTGCAGGAATTGCATCCTTGTTGCGCTTGAAGTCAATGATGCGGTACTGCTGTTTGTGTCCACCACCACGGTGACGTGAGGTCTTGCGACCGTAGTTGTTACGTCCACCAGACTTCGGCTTAGGGCTGAGTAGTGACTTTTCAGGAGTCGACTTAGTGATTTCAGCAAAGTCTGAAACCGACTGGAAGCGACGTCCCGGGCTGGTTGGTTTGCGGTTACGAAGGGCCATAGCTGTCCTTAGTTCTCAAAGAGGTTGATCGAGTCGCCCTGTTTGAGGGTGACAATGGCCCGCTTAGTTGCTGGACGTGATCCAGTAACACCGGTACGACGATTCTTAGTTGTCTTACCCTTGCGGTTGAGTGTGTTGACGTTGGTGACCTTCACATTGAAAGCTTGTTCAACGGCATTGCGAACGTCTACCTTCGTGGCCTTAGGGTCCACGATGAAAACGTATGTGTGGTTTTCCATCAATGCGTATGTCTTTTCAGACACAACAGGACGGATGAGAACGCTCATTGCATCGCGCATTAGTTGGTCTCCTTAGCAACTGGAAGAGTGGAGTCCGTAAAGAGGATCCAGTCGTTTTCGAGAATGTCGTACGCGTTAAGTTCGCCTGCATCAACAGTCTTGATGTTCGCTAAGTTCTTGAACGAGTGGAATGCCACTGCGTCATCGCGACTTAGAACAACCAAGACCTTGCCTTCAAGGCCTAGGGCGCTAAGAGCTGAAACAGCATCCTTAGTCTTAGGAAGGGCCCACTTTTCGAAGTTGTCAATAAGAGCAACGCGTTCGAGTTGTGCACGGTCTGAAAGAGCTGAGTAGAGAGCCAAACGGATCATCTTCTTAGGAGTCTTTTGGTCGTACTTACGAGGCTTAGGTCCGAGTGCAATTCCACCACCTGGGTAGTGAGGTGCACGGATTGTTCCCTGACGTGCTCCACCAGTTCCCTTTTGGTTGAATGGTTTCTTTCCACCACCACGAACTTCTTTACGAGTCTTTGTTGACTGTGTACCAGCGCGCTTTGCAGCGAGCTGAGCCTTGATAACTTGGTGCAGTACAGCCATGTTTGGTTCAATACCGAACATCGTTGGCTCTAGTGCAACCTTGCCGAGTGCTTTTCCATCGATTGACTTACGTTCTACTGAACGCTTCGCCGGCTCTGGACGATCCTTCTTTACAGGACCACGGAGAGTAAAGACATCGCTCATCGCTTGCCTCCAGCCTTCATTGGATTCTTCACTGATGTACGAAGTACAACAACGCCACCGCGTGGGCCAGGAACTGCGCCCTTCACGAGAACGAGGCTGCGCTCAACGTCAACACCAATTACTTCGAGGTTGGTAGTTGTAACTTGTCCGCCACCCATGCGTCCGGCCATCTTCTGACCCTTAAACACACGACCCGGTGTTGAACATGCACCGATTGAACCAGGAGCACGGTGGTGCTTGTGGTTACCGTGCGATGCACCCTGACCGCCGAAGTTGTGTCGCTTCATTCCACCGGCAAAACCCTTACCCTTGCTCACTGCAGTGGCGTCAATCATTTCGCCCTTTTCAAAGGTGTCAACAAGAATCTCTTGACCCACTTCGTAACCAGATACGTCGTCGAGGCGAAGCTCAACGAGCTTCTTACCTGGAGCAACACCAGCTTTTTCGAAGTGACCTTGTTCAGGCTTCGTTACTGTTGATGCGCGACGGGTTCCCCACGTCACTTGAAGAGCTGAGTAGCCCTCCTTCTCGGGAGTCTTTACTTGGACGACTCGAGCTGGGCTGACACGAACAACTGTCACTGGTATGGCCCGGTTTTGGTCATCCCAAACCTGGGTCATGCCCACCTTCTCGCCGACGATCGCTTTGGCCGTCACGGTAATTCCCTCTTTCTAATATCTGTACGTCGGTCACCCGACACACAGACGCTCCGCCGGGCCATAAAACCCGAACGGAGCGCTCGACTTGTTTGGTTTGACGTCCCTCATTGCTGAGGCGATCAAACACTTCTGTTGTGCAGCAGAACCGCTAGTTCTGCTCCCCACCACGAATGACAGGGATACTTACAATACATCAAAAGACCCCGCCAGCGCAAAGGCGCCGGCGGGGTCTCTCGAAAAGTACTTAGTTTGTGCGGATCTTGATTTCGATGTCCACACCCGCTGGAAGGTCGAGTCGCTGAAGCGCATCTACCGTCTTAGGGGTCTGGTCAACAATGTCCAAAAGACGCTTGTGAACACGCATTTCGAAGTGTTCACGTGAGTCTTTGTGCTTGTGAGGTCCACGAACCACCGTGTAACGGTGCTTTTCGGTGGGCAGTGGCACTGGGCCCTGCACACGTGCGTTCGTACGCTCAACCGTTTGCACGATTTTCGCAGTGGACTGGTCTAGGACACCGTGGTCGAAGGCCTTAAGCCGAATTCTGATCATTTGACGTGGTTCGGCCATGACCGGACTACTTCAGGATCTTTACGACACGACCAGAACCAACGGTACGGCCACCTTCGCGGATTGAGAAGGTAAGACCCTCTTCCATCGCGATTGGCTTACCCAAAGTTACGGTCATTTCAGTGTTGTCTCCAGGCATAACCATTTCTGTGCCTGCAGGAAGCTCAACAGTACCGGTTACGTCAGTTGTACGGAAGTAGAACTGTGGACGGTAGTTAGCGAAGAACGGCTTGTGACGTCCTCCTTCTTCCTTGGTAAGAACATAAACAGATGCTTCGAACACTGTGTGAGGAGTAATTGAACCTGGCTTGCAAAGAACCTGCCCGCGCTCAACTTCTTCCTTCTTAGTTCCACGAAGAAGTGCACCAAGGTTGTCTCCAGCCTGGCCTTCGTCGAGAAGCTTACGGAACATTTCGATTCCAGTAACAGTTGTCTTTGTGGTGTCACGAAGTCCAACGATTTCTACTTCGTCTCCAACCTTAACGATTCCCTGCTCAACCTTTCCGGTTACAACAGTTCCACGTCCAGTGATTGACATAACGTCTTCAATCGACATAAGGAATGGCTTGTCAGTAGCGCGAACTGGCTCTGGGATGTATGAGTCAACGGCAGCCATGAGCTCCATGATCTTGTCACCCCATGTGGTGTCGCCTTCAAGTGCCTTAAGCGCTGAAACACGAACGATTGGTGTGTCGTCGCCTGGGAAGTCGTAGCTAGAAAGAAGTTCACGAACTTCCATCTCGACGAGCTCTAGGAGCTCTTCGTCTTCTACAACGTCTGACTTGTTAAGTGCAACAACGATGAATGGAACACCAACCTGACGAGCAAGCAACACGTGCTCGCGAGTCTGTGGCATAGGACCATCTGTTGCTGAAACTACAAGGATTGCTCCGTCGACCTGTGCAGCACCAGTGATCATGTTCTTCACATAGTCAGCGTGGCCTGGCATGTCAACGTGTGCGTAGTGACGCTTTTCCGTCTCGTACTCAACGTGAGCAATAGAAATAGTGATACCACGGGCCTTCTCTTCAGGGGCCTTGTCGATCTGGTCGAAAGGCGTAAAGGCTGAACCTGGTACGCGGTCTGAAAGAACCTTGGTGATTGCCGCAGTAAGAGTGGTCTTACCGTGGTCAATGTGACCCATTGTTCCAATATTTACGTGAGGCTTATTGCGCTCGAACTTTTGCTTTGCCATTGTCGGGGACTAACTTTCTCTCTAGTGACTGATTCCCGCGAATCAGTCGGGTTGGTTTCGGTCCTCCCCGACTACGGTTTGGACCATTTCTCCGGTTTCCCGGAATTACTTACGCGCCTGTAGCCTTGGCGACGATCTCCTTGGCGATCGACTCGGGCACTTCTGCGTACGAATGGAACTGCATGGTGTACGTCGCGCGCCCTTGGGTGCGAGAACGCAGGTCAGTAGCGTAGCCGAACATATCAGCTAGTGGCACAAGTGCCCTGATTGCTTGGCTATTGCCCTTCTGTTCCATGCCTTCTACACGGCCTCGGCGACTGGAGAGGTCTCCAATAACGTCACCCATGTAGTCCTCTGGAGTTACCACTTCAACGGCCATAACAGGCTCTAGGAGCACTGGACTAGCCAAGCGGGCGGCCTTCTTCACCGCGATTGAACCCGCGATTTTGAATGCCATTTCCGAAGAGTCAACGTCGTGGTAGCTACCAAAGGTAAGACGTACACGTACGTCTACAACTGGGTAGCCCGCAAGAACACCTGAAGTTAGTGCTTCAGTGATTCCCTGGTTAACCGGTCCAATGTATTCCTTCGGAATAACACCACCGGAAATTTCATCAACGAATTCGTAGCCGCCACCAGGACCAGTTGGTTCCATAGTGATAACAACGTGACCATACTGACCCTTACCACCGGTCTGGCGAACGTACTTCTCTTCAACCTTGGTTACGGTCTTGCGAATTGTTTCACGGTACGCAACCTGTGGCTTACCAACATTGGCATCCACTGCGAATTCACGAAGCATTCGGTCAACAAGAACTTCCAAGTGGAGCTCACCCATTCCCGAGATAACTGTCTGACCAGTTTCTTCGTCGGTGCGAACACGGAACGTTGGGTCTTCTTCTGAAAGTGAGTACAGAGCCTTACCAAGCTTTTCTTGGTCAGCCTTGGTCTTAGGTTCAACAGCAACGTGGATAACCGGCTCAGGGAACACGAGTGTTTCGAGCTGAATTGGGTTGTCCATGTCACTAAGAGTGTCACCAGTAGTTACTTGCTTAAGACCAACAGCAGCGATGATGTCACCGGTGCGGATGGTGTCGATGTCTTGACGCTCGTTAGCGTGCATCAACAAAAGGCGACCAAGTCGCTCCTTCTTCATTCCCTTAGTCGTGTTAATTACAGTGTCACCCTTTTGGAGTGTTCCTGAGTACACGCGAAGGTAAATCAACTTACCCACGTACGGGTCAGTCATGATCTTGAATGCAAGAGCTGCGAATGGTTCTTTGTCGTCAGCCTTACGGTACAGAACATCTTCCTTACCTGGCTTTGTTCCTTCAGTAGGTGGAAGGTCAACAGGTGATGGGAGGAAGTCAACAACAGCGTCAAGCATTGGCTGAACACCCTTGTTCTTAAATGCAGTTCCGTTAAGAATTGGAACACAGTGACCGTCAAGAGTTCCTACGCGAAGTGCACGACGCACGTCAGCAGTAGTGATTTCTTTTTCTTCGAGCATCTTTTCCATGAGCTCGTCGTCAAATGTGGTGAGAATGTCAAGCAACTTTGCGCGGTACTCGTCGGCCTGAGCCTTGTACTCAGCAGGGATCTCAACAACTTCGAGCTTCTCGCCCTTGTCATCGTGGTAGATCGTTGCAGTCATTGAGCAGATGTCGATGATTCCGAGGTAGTCACCTTCAGCACCAATAGGTAGCTGGATAACTGCAGGAACACAGTCAAGACGGTCTTCGATCATTTCAACACAGCGAAAGAAGTCAGCTCCGGTACGGTCCATCTTGTTAACGAAGCAAATACGTGGAACGTTGTACTTGTTCGCTTGACGCCATACGGTTTCGGTCTGTGGCTCAACACCGGCAACGGCGTCGAATACTGCAACAGCACCGTCAAGAACACGAAGTGAACGCTCTACTTCAACAGTGAAGTCAACGTGTCCCGGGGTGTCAATGATGTTGATTCGGTGACCATTCCACATGCATGTGGTGGCAGCAGAAGTAATTGTGATTCCACGCTCTTGCTCCTGGACCATCCAGTCCATGGTTGCTGCGCCTTCGTGAACTTCACCAATTTTGTAGTTCTTACCGGTGTAGTAAAGAATTCGTTCAGTAGTCGTGGTCTTACCGGCGTCAATGTGCGCCATGATGCCAATATTGCGCACCTTGTCAAGTGAGATCTCGCGATCGGTCATTTCAATAACTCTCTTTGATTACCAGCGGTAGTGCGCGAAGGCTTTGTTGGATTCGGCCATCTTGGCCATGTCTTCACGACGCTTAACAGCAGCACCAACACCGTTAGATGCATCGATGATTTCTGCAGCGAGGCGGTCAGCCATTGTCTTTTCACGACGGTTCTTCGCGTAGTCAGTCAACCAGCGAATACCAAGTGTTGTTGAACGACGTGGGCGAACTTCAACAGGAACTTGGTATGTAGTTCCACCAACACGGCGGCTACGTACTTCAAGCTCTGGGCGAACGTTTTCGAGTGCACGCTTCAGTGTTGCAACTGGGTCAGTGCCGGTCTTTGCTTCAACCTGCTCAAGTGCGGTGTACACAATGCGCTCAGCGATTGTGCGCTTGCCGCGCTCAAGAATCTTGTTCGTAATTTGCGTTACGAGAACCGACTTGTAAATCGGGTCAAGTGGAACTTCACGACGTACGGCGGGGCCTTTACGAGGCATTATTTCTCCCTCTTGGCACCGTAGCGACTACGGGCCTGCTTGCGGTCACGAACACCTGATGTGTCAAGTGCACCGCGAATGATCTTGTAACGAACACCTGGAAGGTCCTTCACACGTCCACCACGTACGAGCACGATTGAGTGCTCTTGGAGGTTGTGTCCTACACCTGGGATGTAGGCAGTGACTTCAACACCTGACGTAAGGCGCACACGTGCAACCTTACGAAGAGCTGAGTTCGGCTTCTTAGGTGTAACCGTGTGAACACGGGTGCACACACCACGACGTTGAGGGGCGCCCTTAAGCGCCGGTGTCTTGGTCTTGGTTTTCTTGTCCTGTCGACCCTTTCGGACCAACTGTGCAATTGTGGGCACGCGGAACCTCTTCTTTTTATTCGTACTTAGGCGAACCGGATGATTCCGGCGCGCGGACTTTCTATCTTACGACAAAACCCCTTAGAACGGCAAGCCCGCCACCGGCCAGGGGCCGGTGGCAAGGATCTTGTCGTTAGAGAGCTATGCCGCCTTCATCTTCAGGCTTTGGGGCCTCATCTTCAATAAGGGCCGCTGATTCGTCATACGTAGCGGTTCCTCGTGAGAAAACATCGGCAAATTCGTCCTTAAAGCTGTCATCGCCCTGGATTTCGCCCAAAAGGCTAGCCAAGTCGAGGTCATCGTCAGAAACCTGAGCCCATGCAGGCAGAAGTTCAGCATCTGGCATGTCGAGACGGAGTTCGCGCTTGTTGTAGTACTCAAGGCCCGATCCGGCAGGAATCAACTTACCAATAATGATGTTTTCCTTCAGACCTACAAGGTGGTCACGCTTTCCTTCAATGGCAGCCTCTGTAAGCACTCGAGTGGTTTCCTGGAAGGAAGCCGCTGAGAGCCATGAGTCAGTTGCCAGTGAAGCCTTAGTAATACCCATCAACTGAGCACGACCATCGGCAACTTCCTTAGCTTCTGATTCGAGACCATCGTTAGTGTCGTTGAACAACTTGACGTCCACCATTGCTCCTGGGAGCCAGTGAGACTCACCTGCGTCAACAATCTGAACACGACGAGTCATTTGTCGAACAATGAGTTCGATGTGCTTGTCGTGAATAGATACACCTTGGTCACGGTAAACGTTCTGAACTTCTTCAGTTAAGTACTGCTGTGTTTCGCGAGTACCACGGAATTTCATCATGAGCTTAGGGTCGAGTGGTCCGTCACATAGTGGCGTTCCAACTTCAACTTCTTGACCATCTTGTACGAGAAGGTGACGAGCAATAGAAATCGAAGATTCCTGAATTTCGCCATCGTTCGATACAACAGTCACCTTGTTCTCACGTCCAATGAGTTCAACGCGCACAACTCCAGAGTGTTCTGCAACAATCGCAGCACCCTTTGGAGTACGAGCTTCGAAGAGCTCAACAACGCGTGGAAGACCGTGGGTGATGTCTGATCCAGTAACACCACCGGAGTGGAATGTACGCATGGTGAGCTGAGTTCCAGGTTCACCAATTGACTGAGCCGCGATTACACCAACTGCTTCACCAAGCTCAACGAGTTGGTGCGTAGCAAGCGAAAGTCCGTAGCAAGCTGCACAAACACCCTGAAGTGCGTCACAAGTAAGTGTTGTACGAACACGTACGCGTGTCACTGCTGAGTCGTCACGAAGACGCTCAACATCATCAGCCATCAGCATCACACCAGCTTCAATAGTGGTGCCGTCTGAAAGTGTCACAGGTTCTGAAACAACACGTCCCCATAGCTTGGTTTCGAGGTGAGCACGCTGTCCGCGTGTGTCAGCAGCAACGTGCTCGATCCACATTCCGCGAGTTGTTGCACAGTCGAATTCCTTAACAATGAGTTCCTGAGCAACGTCAACGAGTCGACGTGTTAGGTAACCAGAGTCAGCGGTACGTAGAGCGGTGTCACCCAGTCCCTTACGGGTACCGTGTGTCGAAATGAAGTACTCAAGAACCGAAAGGCCTTCACGGAATGAAGACTTAATCGGGCGAGGAATCATTTCACCACGTGGGTTAGATACGAGACCCTTCATAGCGGCGATCTGGCGAATCTGCTGTGAGTTACCACGAGCACCAGAGTCAACCATCATACGAATTGGGTTGTCGAACTTAGCGTTCATGGCACGGTCAGTAGCGTCACCGACCTCCTTGTTCGCGTTTGTCCAAATCTCGATTTCCTGTTGACGACGCTCGTCGTCCACAATCACACCACGCTTGTAGTTAGTTTCAACCTTGGCGGCCTGCTCTTCGTACTTGTTAAGAATCTCAGCCTTCTCTGGCGTTGTGACAACGTCATCAATTGAGATGGTGAGACCTGACTTAGTGGCGTAACGGAAACCAAGTGACTTAATTGCGTCAAGAGCTTCAGCAACTTCGTGACGTCCGAAGTTTCCTGAGATTTCTTCAACAATCGTTCCAATTGGTGTGGCGTTCTTACCAATGACTTCGTTAACGAAACGGAATCCGAATGGCAACGCTTCGTTAAAGAAAACACGTCCAGGAGTTGTAACAAGTTGACGGTTAACGCCAGTTGTTTCAATTCCTGCAAGCTCGAGGCGCATCGCAAGCGATGATCCTTCGAGTGGACGAATCTGAATTGGTGAACGTAGGCCAATAGTCTTGTCGGCGAGAGCATTTTCGATCTCGAAGACGTGACGGAACACTGGTGGGTTCTGTACTTCTGCGTCAGCTGGAAGTGTTAGGTAGTAGGCACCAAAGACCATGTCCTGAGCAGGCTCAGTAATAGGTCGACCGGTTGCCGGTGTGAAGATGTTGTTTGTTGACAACATCAAGATGCGTGCTTCAGCCTGTGCTTCAGCAGAAAGCGGTACGTGTACCGCCATCTGGTCACCGTCGAAGTCAGCGTTGAACGCCTTACATACGAGAGGGTGAATCTGAATGGCCTTACCGTCTACGAGTACTGGCTCGAAAGCCTGAATACCAAGTCGGTGAAGAGTCGGTGCACGGTTAAGAAGTACTGGGTGCTCACGAATAACTTCTTCGAGAACGTCCCATACAACTGCCTTACGGCGTTCAACCATGCGCTTAGCGCTCTTGATGTTCTGAGCCATCTGCGTTTCAATTAGTCGCTTCATAACGAAAGGCTTGAAGAGTTCAAGCGCCATCATCTTTGGCAGACCACACTGGTGCAGTTTGAGCTGAGGTCCAACAACAATTACTGAACGACCTGAGTAGTCAACACGCTTTCCGAGCAAGTTCTGACGGAAACGTCCCTGCTTACCCTTCAACATGTCTGAAAGTGACTTCAGTGGTCGACCTGACTGGCCAGCAACCGGACGTCCACGACGACCGTTGTCGAACAACGCGTCAACTGCTTCTTGCAGCATTCGCTTTTCGTTGTTAACAATGATGTCTGGAGCACCGAGGTCAAGCAAGCGCTTGAGTCGGTTGTTGCGGTTGATCACACGACGGTAAAGGTCGTTGAGGTCTGATGTCGCGAAGCGTCCACCGTCGAGCTGCACCATAGGGCGAAGGTCTGGCGGAATAACTGGCACTGCTTCGAGGATCATGGCGCGTGGGTCATTAAGACGACGGCCCTGGTCATCACGACGGTTGAACGACTGAACAATTGCAAGTCGCTTAAGGAACTTGGCGTGACGCTGAGCACTAAGAGGCTTGCGGCCGTCCTTAGCGTCAATCATCTCGCGCATTACCTTTTCTTCTTGGTCGAGGTCCATGCGGTCGATTAGTTGCAAGATTGCGTTAGCTCCCATGCCACCTTCGAAGTATTCCCCGTAACGGAATTCCATTTCACGGTAGAGAACTTCGTCTTCAATGATCTGACGTGAGTGCAGACCTTCGAATGTGTCGAATGCTTGCTTAGCAAGTTCGCGTTCTTCGGCGAAACGTGAACGAACAGCGTCCAGTTCCTTCTCGGTTCCACGCTGAAGTGCGCGAAGCTCAGTTTCCTTCGCTCCTTCTGACTCGAGCTTTGCAGCACGAGCTTCGATGTCCTTCAACTTGGTGTCGAGTGCCTTAACTTCGCGCTCTGCAATTTCAATCAATTCGTCTGAGAGACCTTGGCGAAGATCGCTGAGGTCTTCGTGACGACGATCAATTTCAACGTGGGTAACCATGTGCGCGGCGAAGTAAATAACCTTCTCGAGCTGCTTGGCCTTGAGTTCTTCCTTTGGAAGTGTTCCCATAAGAAGGTAGGCAAGCCATGAGCGTGTTCCACGCAAGTACCAAATGTGAACTACTGGTGCAGAAAGGGCAATGTGGCCCATGCGGTCACGACGAACTTTGTCACTCGTAACTTCAACACCACAGCGCTCACAAACGATTCCTTTAAAACGAACTCGCTTGTACTTTCCACATGCACATTCCCAAGCCTTCTGAGGTCCGAAAATCTTTTCGCAGAAAAGACCATCCTTCTCAGGGCGCAGTGTGCGGTAGTTGATTGTCTCAGGCTTCTTAACTTCTCCTGATGACCAACTACGGATGTTTGACGCAGTGGCGAGGCCAATGCTTAGTTCTTCAAACTGGTTGACGTCGAGCGGACTCATGACAACTTCCTTTCGGCGGCGCGGCGGGCATCTTCTTCATCAGAACCACGCTCAGGTCGACTGATGTCGATTCCGAGTTCGCGAGTAACTGAGAAGAAGTCTTCTTCAGTGTCTGCAAGATCAACGTGTTGCTTGTTCTTGTCACGTACTTCTACGTTTAGACAGAGTGATTGCATTTCCTTGATAAGCACCTTGAATGATTCAGGGATACCAGGCTCTGGCAAGTTTTGACCCTTAACGATTGCTTCGTAAGCACGCTCGCGGCCCTTCATGTCGTCTGACTTCACAGTCAAGAGTTCCTGAAGTGCGTAAGCAGCTCCGTATGCTTCGAGAGCCCAAACTTCCATTTCTCCGAAACGCTGACCACCGAACTGCGCCTTACCACCAAGTGGCTGGGCAGTGATCATTGAGTATGGACCAGTTGAACGTGCGTGAATCTTGTCGTCGACCATGTGGGCGAGCTTCAAGATGTAGGCGTAACCAACTGAGATTGGGTTGTCGTAAGACTCACCAGTACGTCCATTGAACAATGTGACCTTGCCGTCATTGTCGCCAGCAAGCAAGCGCTTACCGTTTCGACCATCGACGTTAAGAGTCTGGAATGTCTTTTGGATTGTTGGCTTGTCCTTCGCACGCTCGGTCTCGTCCCAGTGCGCACCGTCAAACGATGGCGTTGAAACGTAGATCGCAGGCTCTGTGCGTGGACGAGTCTTACGGAATGGACGGTTGCTTGGGTCGTTCTGGTCAGTCTGACCTGAAGTTCCTACTGCTGGGTTAACTGTGATGCCTTCCCAACCGTGACGAGCCGCGTAGCCGAGGTGAGATTCAAGAACCTGACCAACGTTCATACGACTCGGTACACCAAGTGGCGACAAGATGATGTCAACTGGTGTTCCGTCTTCCATGTACGGCATGTCTTCTTCAGGAAGGATCTTTGAAATAACACCCTTGTTACCGTGGCGTCCGGCGAGCTTGTCACCTTCAGAGATCTTTCGCTTCTGAGCAACATAAACCTTTACAAGCTGGTTAACACCAGGCTGCATTTCGTGGTCTTCGTCGCGGCTGTATACCTTGACGTCGATAACTTTTCCAGATTCACCGTGAGGAACCTTGAGTGATGTGTCTCGTACTTCACGAGCCTTTTCACCGAAGATTGCACGAAGCAGACGCTCTTCCGGGCTCTGCTCAGTTTCACCCTTTGGAGTGACCTTACCTACGAGGATGTCACCAGGCTGCACTTCAGCACCAATGCGAACAATTCCGCGGTCGTCGAGGTCAGCCAAAATGTCGTCTGGCAAGTTAGGAATGTCTCGAGTGATTTCTTCGGCACCAAGCTTGGTGTCGCGAGCGTCAATTTCGTATTCCTTAACGTGGATAGAAGTAAGAACATCGTCACGAACAAGGCGCTCGTTAAGAATGATCGCGTCTTCGTAGTTGTACCCTTCCCATGGCATGTACGCCACGAGCAAGTTCTTACCAAGTGCGAGTTCACCGTTGTAGGTAGATGTTCCATCTGCAAGAAGGTCACCCAACTTCACAGTTTCGTTTCCGAACACGAGTGGCTTCTGGTTAATAGAAGTGTCCTGGTTCGAACGACGGAACTTGTTTAGGTTGTACTGCTTCTTACCGAGTTCCTTACCGTAACGGTCAACAACACCCTTTTCGTATTGAACAACGATGCGGTCTCCAGAAACAGAAGCAACAGTTCCGTCACCTTCTGCAATGAGAACGTCACCAGAGTCAAGAGCAGCGCGAGCTTCCATTCCAGTTCCAACGAATGGAGCTTCTGGCATGATGAGCGGCACAGCCTGCTTTTGCATGTTCGCACCCATCAACGCGCGCTGGGCGTCGTCGTGTTCTACGAACGGAATAAGTGCAGTAGCAACTGAAATAACTTGACGTGTTGAAACGTCCATCAGTTCAACTTCTTCTGGCTTTACAAAGTCAATTTCTGACGTTGTTGAAGAAGACTTGTTAGATGAACCAACGCGAAGTCCGGTACCAATTGGTCCACGACGTACAAGTACGCGGTCGGCCAAAATTTTTCCAGATGCGTCAACTTCAGTGTTCGCCTGAGCAATAACGAAACGTTCTTCAGCGTCAGCTGTGAAGTATTCAACATCACCCGTTACTTTTCCGTTCTTAACAATGCGGTACGGAGTTTCAATGAAACCGTATTCATTAATGCGCGCATAGTTAGCGAGGTAACCAATAAGTCCTACGTTCGGACCTTCTGGAGTTTCAATAGGACACATACGTCCGTAGTGAGAGGAGTGAACGTCTCGAACTTCAAGACCCGCACGCTCACGAGAAAGTCCACCAGGTCCCAGTGCTGAAAGACGACGCTTGTGCGTTAGTCCCGACAATGGGTTGTTCTGGTCCATGAACTGACTGAGCTGTGACGTTGCGAAGAATTCCTTAATCGCAGACATCACTGGACGAATGTTGATCAACGTCTGAGGCGCAATTGACTCAACGTCTTGTGTGTTCATACGCTCACGAACAACGCGCTCCATACGTGAAAGTCCAGTGCGCAGTGCGTTCTGAATTAGTTCACCTACTGAACGAATACGACGGTTCGCGAAGTGGTCCTGGTCGTCAATGTGGTACGTAGTTTCTTTTGCGGTGCGGTCACGAGCAAGGTTTAGGAGGTACGTTGCGGTTGCAAGTACTTCAGCCTTTGAAAGAACGTGGAGCTCTGGGTTTGGCTTCTCAAGAAGGTCACCAAAGAGTTCAACGTTCTTCGCAACTTCTGCACCAAGCTTGATGTCAAGCTTGTAGCGACCAACGCGTGAAAGGTCGTAACGCTTTTCAGAGAAGAATGCACCTTCGAAGTATTGACGAGCAGCTTCGATGGTTTGCACTTCACCTGGACGAGCACGACGGTAGATCTCAAGCCATGCAGTTTCCTGGCTGGCCTTGAGGAAACTCTCCGGAGTGTCTTCCATGTTGTACTTGTCCATGTGCTTGGCGATTTCGGTGTGCGCCTTTTTCCAGTCAGTGTGGAACTGGTCTTCGAGGAAGTCAAAGTGTTCAACGAACTTGTTGAAGAATGCTTCGTCCATTGAAGTGTCGAGTGCACGAAGAAGTGTGAAGATCGAAATACGACGCTTACGTGCAATACGTGCACCAGCGTTCGCAGACTTGTTCTTCTTTTCTTCGAGGTCAACCTGCAACCACTCACCACGGCCCGGGTGGATGGTTCCTTCGAAAGCAACCTTTTCATCCTTGCCCGGCTGGAACAAAACACCAGGTGAACGAACGAGCTGTGAAACAACCACACGCTCTGTTCCGTTAATGATGAACGTTCCTTGTTCGGTCATGATTGGGAAGTCACCCATGAACACGGTCTGCTCTTTAATTTCTCCAGTTTCAGAGTTCAAGAAACGTGCGTGAACGAAAATTGGCTGTGAGTAAGTGGTCGCGCGTTGGCGGCACTCTTCAACAGTGAACTTCGGTGGGCTCTTCAGATCCATGTCATCTGGATCAAACTCGAGCTCTAACGACAAGCGACCTGTGAAGTCACTGATTGGCGAGATGGCTTCAAAAGCTTCACGCAATCCTTGCTTCATAAATAGGTCGAAGCTGTCGCGCTGAATCTCGAGCAGGTTCGGGAGAGGATATGCCTCACCCAACGCTGAGAAGTTAAAACGTACTGGGCTAAGGGACCGAGACGTCAACAGAAAATCCTCCATGTAAGTGGGTGGCGTGACCTTGACCAAATGACGATTCGCGTCAGGGGTTGACGAAATAGACAGAAGGACAGGGTCTTTCAATGCTAGTGGCGCAAGAGGTCAATGCGCAAGTGGCGCTCCTGAGGAGACGCTTCCGCGGGGCGGATGACTAAACCATAAGCACGCTGGGCCCTCAGGTCAAGCACCCTAGACAAAGAAAAAGCCCCGACTGGCGAACCAGTCGGGGCGATTTGCTTGAAAACGTTGGGTTACTTAACTTCAACCGTTGCGCCAGCAGCTTCAAGAGCAGCCTTTGCCTTGTCGGCGTCAGCCTTAGAAACCTTTTCGAGTACAGGCTTTGGAGCGCCGTCCACGAGGTCCTTAGCTTCCTTAAGACCGAGGTTAGTAAGGGTACGAACTTCCTTAATAACAGCAATCTTCTTGTCGCCGCCGCTAGTCAAGATGACGTCGTAGTCACTCTTCTCTTCAGCAGCTCCGCCAGCAGCAGCTCCGCCGCCAGCAGCAGCAGGTGCAGCAGCCGCAGCAGGTGCAGCAGCAGTTACGCCAAACTTCTCTTCAAACTGCTTAAGTAGTTCGCTCAATTCGATCACAGAAAGTTCTGCAATTCCGTCGAGGATCTGATCCTTAGTCAATGTTCCAGCCATGGTGATTCCTTTCTTCGTTACGTTTTGTTACTGCGTTGATTTGTTATTCGGCCGGTTCGCTCGCGACTTCCTCGGAAGGAGCCTCGGTGGTTTCAGCTTCAGCAACAACTTCTAGAGCTGTTTCTTC